>Ga0172372_10004914_pt1 | contig 18836 bp, 18 predicted proteins | sample LakKiv5m_2_FD_114544 | JGI IMG/M metagenome (GOLD analysis project Ga0172372, IMG submission 114544) | Freshwater microbial communities from Kabuno Bay, South-Kivu, Congo - kab_092012_9.5m | ecosystem: Environmental > Aquatic > Freshwater > Lake | place: Democratic Republic of the Congo...
AAGTAGTGAATATCGCCCGTTACTTGGCGAATATAAAATTTTTGTAATTGATGAAGTTCATATGCTTTCTAAAAATGCGTTTAATGCTTTGCTTAAGTTAATAGAGGAACCCCCTCCCCATGTAATATTTATCTTCGCTACAACTGAGGTGCAAAAAATACCGCTAACAGTTTTATCCAGATGCCAGAGGTATGATTTAAGGAGATTATCAATTGAGGAAGTTTTAGCACTACTTAAAAATATCGCTCAAAATGAAAATTTAAAATTTGAAGAAGAAGCACTAAAAATAATTGCCTTAAAATCCGAAGGTTCTGCAAGAGATGCAACCGGAATACTTGATCAAGCATCGAGTTACATTCACCACATGGATCAGAATGATGTAATAACTGCTAAATCCGTCAATCAGATGCTTGGTCTTGTTCAGATCAGTATAATTCTAAAATTGGTAAGGTTAATTATTGGGGGTAATACTAAAGAAGCATTGAACTTACTTGAAGAAATATATATGAACTCTAGTAACTTAGAGTATTTTATCGAGCAAATTGCAGATTTTATTGCTGCTTTAACTAAAGAAAAAATAATCCCCGGCTTCCACGACCCCCTATATAAGAATTATGCCAAAGAAATTACTGACATTCTAGTTGAGATAAGTTTGTCCAAGCTTAGCCTATTATGGCAAATATTTAGCAATGGTACTAATCAAATAAAATCTTCACATAATGAATTAATAACTGCAGAAATGCTTATTATAAAAGCAATTTACTCATGCAATATTCCTGATATTGAGCAACTTCTAGATACATCAAACCAAATGGCAGAGCCTAATTTGGAAGAGACAGTTACTGCCTCAAATAGGGCAACAGGGACAAGTAGGAATATTTTCGACTTTTTGAAATTTTGTCATGCCCAAAATGAAATGGAATTATACTATGTATTACTCAATGAAGTAGAAATCAAAAATTTTACCGAACCATTAATAGAAATAGCTGCTAATACCAAAATTGCCCAGGAAAAAAATCTTAAATCAATGTTGCGCAAATGGTCTGGAACCGAGTGGAATGTTGTCATATCCAAACAGGATAAGATAAATAGCTTAAAACAAGAATTACTTAAAAAGGTAAAAGAAAGCGAGGATTTTACGGTTATAAAAAATAATTTTCCTAATGCTGATGTTTCCGATATAATTCTTAAGTCATAATTTGTCTAATTTATAAAAACCAAAGGTATCTAAAAATGAATATTAACCAATTGATGAAACAAGCTCAAGTAATGCAAAAAAAGATGAAAGAGCTACAGGAAGAAATTGCTAAAAAAGAATTTAAAGGCAAATCCGGTGGGGGTATTGTTTCAGTAAAAATGAGCGGCAATGGCGAGATGCATAAAATTTCTATTGATCCTTCTCTCTTAAAACCAGACGATAAAGAAATTTTAGAGGATTTAATAATTGCGGCATATAATGATGCAAAAGCAAAAGCCGATCAGGAATCAAAAAGCAGCATGACAGGTGCATTTGGTAATTTCGGTGGATTTCCAGGAATGAATTTACCATTTTAGCAATAAATTACCTTACATCAATTGATTTAATAGCTAAAATTATAATGACCAGAGAACAATCAGGACCAGACCAGCTGATTTACCTATTTTCAAAACTTCCAGGACTTGGAATGCGATCAGCAAGGAGGATAGTTCTCCATTTATTACAGGATAAAGATTTAAGGCTCAAGGGCCTTATTGAAGGCTTGCAAGATGCTGCTGCCAAAATCAATTGCTGCACCATTTGCAATAATATAGATTACAGCTCGAAGTGCAGAATTTGCCTTGATCAACAGAGGAATGATAATATTATTGCTATCGTTGAAACAGTTGCAGAATTATGGGCTATCGAGCGCACGGGTCATTTTAAAGGACGATATCACGTTCTCGGTGGCACTCTTTCTAGCAGCGCTAATCGTAGCCCGGCAGATTTAAAATTGCCTAATCTCTTATCTAGATGTAATAACCATCAAACTAAAGAGTTAATTATTGCGACCAATTCAACTCTTGACGGTCAAACTACGGCTTATTTTATTACTGAATATTTTAAGAACTATCCAATTAAAACCTCAAGACTTGCAAGCGGTATTCCAATAGGAGGAGAACTTGATTACTTGGATGAAGGAACACTATGGGCAGCGTTTGAGAGCAGAAAACCCTTTGAATAGCTTATAAAATTAATGTTACATCAGGAATTTTCTTTATAAATGGTAATTAAAAATAACAGAATCGTTATTTTAATTAATTATATATTTTTATAAACTGACATTACTTTCTCTAGCATCATTTCAAGGGAAAAATTTTCTATAGTTGATTTGCGTGCGGCTACTCCTATTTCTTTAGCCTTATCCGTACCTAATATTGATAAACAATACTCAATTTTATCAGCAAGCTGCTGGCTATTTCCCGGAACAATATGAAACCCTGTTTTCTCATTTTCAATCGTTTCAGCAGCTCCGCCAATATTTGTAGCTATTACCAATTTTTCCATCGATTGCGCTTCAATTATTATTCTACCAAAAGCCTCTGGCTCAATTGATACAGAAATAACTAAATCAGCAATTCCGTACAAATTTACTATATTAGGTTCACTGCCAAATATTTGGATTTTATGCTGCATCTTATTTTTACTGATAAGGCTTGCAACTCTTTGCACATACAACGGATGTTTAGCTAAATCACCGGTCATAATGCAGTAAAAATTGAGGTGTTTAATTTTGCTTAAAGCTTCTACTAGAACCAGCTGCCCTTTCCACTCTGTCATCCTAGCAGGTAATAGGATTACCGGCGTATTAGCTGGAACATTATATTTAGCTCGATATTTTAGTAATATCGCCTCATCTACTTTATCCCTACTAAATTCTTTATAATCAACCCCTCTGTGTATTAACACAATTTTCTTGGGGTCTACTTTATAATTTTTTATAATATGTTCTTTTACAAACTGCGATACCGCAATAACTACCACCCCTTCTGTCATTATACTATTGTAGAATTTTTTAATTTTAGTATGAAAATTATAAACTCCATGAAAGGTGGTAACTAATTTAATGCCAGTTGCTTTTGCTGCCATAAAACAACTCCATGCCGGTGCTCGCGATCTAGCATGAATAATATCTATTTTTTCCTCTTCTATTATTTTTGCAATTTTTTGGGAATTTAACCAAATAGTTATTGGATTTTTACTAGCTACATTTAATTTGATATGTTTTGATCCTGATGCCTCCAAAATTTTTACCAGAGGACCGCCGGCGGATATAACAATTGACTTATACCCAGAATCAACTACTTTTTTAGCAATTTCCAATGTTCCTCTTTCAACTCCCCCAGAAACAAGCTCAGGAACAACTTGCAGGATAGTTTTTTTGTGATATTCTTCAGTAGTCATACAAATTGCCAAAAATAGATAAAATGAAAAAGCTTTATACTAGCGACAAAAAAAGATTCCTTGCATATCATAAACAAATTGGTTCAAAAAATAAAGCCCCTTATATTATCTTTCTTCACGGCTTAATGTCTAACATGAATGGTCATAAGGCTTTAGCCACCGGACAATATTGCCAGGAACAGGGATATAATTTTATTAGATTTGATAATTTCGGTAATGGGAGTTCTTCTGGTGAATTTATTGACCAGACCATCAGTGATTGGGTGTTAGGAATAAATTTAGTCATACAAGAGTTAGCTGAAGGACCAGTTTTATTAATAGGTTCAAGTGCGGGAGCATGGCTTGCTCTCATTGCTGCGAAATCAAACCCAGAAAAAGTAATTGGTATAATAACCCTTGCTGCGGCAGCGGATTTTACTAAGGAGCTAATATGGGATAAATTTACTGATGAAGAAAAAGATATTATCAAAAAGCAGGGTATATATAAAGTCAGCAGTAATAATCCGGAATGTAACGAATCTTATCCTATTAGTTATAATTTAATAGAAGATGGCAAAAAATACCTTATATTTAGTAAACTATCTAAAGGAAACATAGATATTTCCTGCCCACTACACCTTATCCACGGAATACTTGATATTGATGTTCCTTATACCATTTCTCTAAGAATAGCAGAAAAAGTAGAATCACAAAAAGTAGTGGTTAAGTTAATAAAAGATGCCAACCATAGACTTTCGAGAGAAGAAGATTTGCTAATATTATATAATTCAATAGAAGAATTACTTAAATCCATAAAATAATACCGATTATTTTATTTTTTTTGATAAAATAAAAAGCTTAAAAGTATTTCAAGTAAACTACTGTGCAGTATTTCCAAAAAAGGGCATTAATTGAGTCAGATTAATTGACAATATCCTTTTAGGGATTTATAACCTGGATATTTAAGGGTAAGATTAGTTGCTTAATGCAAAGAAAAATATAAATTAATGTCAGAGAATTTTCGAAAAAAAGGATTAGCCATTATCCTTTCTGCTCCTTCTGGGGGAGGGAAGTCCAGTATAGCTAGAGCCCTATTAGCAAAAGATCCAACTTTAGTTAGGTCTGTTTCTGCTACTAGTAGAAAACCACGGCCCGGAGATATTGAGGGAAAAGATTATTTTTTTAAGTCAAAAAATGATTTTTTGAAAATGATAAATGAAGGTAAATTACTTGAATATTCGGAAATATATGGTAATTTGTACGGCATACCTAAAGATTTTGTAGAAACTCAGTTACAACAAGGGCATGGCATAATATTTGATATTGATAGCCAGGGAGCACAAAAACTAAAAATTATCTTACAAAATACAGTTGTTAGTATATTTATTTTACCTCCATCTATTGACGAGCTTCGTAAAAGATTAGAGGCGCGGAAACAGGATTCTCCTGAAGAAATTGACTTAAGGCTGAATTTAGCTACAAAAGAAATTGAGAACGCAAAAAACTACGACCATGTAGTAGTTAATAACGATTTTTTAACTAGTGTAAACACTATATATGACTTAATTAAAGCTGAAAGGGAAAAAAGAGGATTATAAGTGAGAAAAGAAAAGAAGAAAATAATCGGTGCATTTCTAGGTACCATAGTCGAGTATTATGATTATAGCTTATATGGCTTTTCTGCTGGTATAATAGCCGTTCAATTTTTTCCTGAATTAGAGAAAATTCAAAGTCTTATGTATGTATTTGGAATTTATGCGATTTCCTATCTATCAAAGCCTTTAGGATCGCTAATATTCAGCTTTATAGGTGATTTTTATGGAAGGCTAATCTCCCTTCGAATTACAATAATCGGTATCGCCATTCCGACTTTTACCATAGGAATTCTCCCTGATTTTAACAGTATAGGGGTAACTGCTGCTTATATCTTAATTATCTGTAGGTTCATGCAAGGTTTTTTCGTAGGAGGAGAATATGATGGAGCTGCTATTTATGTTATCGAGCATCTTGGCAAGAAATATCATTATACTGCTTCGGCAATTACTAGAGCTTCCGGAGTAATTGGATTATTATTAGGTATTGCAGTTACCAATCTCTTTAACTCATGGCTATTTCCTAATTGGGCTTGGCGTATACCATTTATTTTATCGCTTCCGCTTGCAGTTCTTACTATTTACTGTAGAAAATTTTTAACCGAAACCCCTGATTTTAGTAATTCAATACAACAAAAAATTGAAATTAATAGATTAGCTTCATTTATTAAACACAATAGCTTAACGTTGCTCCTGGCCATATTACTTGCCGGAGGATTTGGTATTACTTATCAGTTATCTATTATTTTTATGAAGCAATATCTACCGATAGTTATGCCAGCTACGAGCACAATTATAAGCAGTTTCTCTGTTTTTATAGTTTTTATATTCGGAATTGCAATGCCAATTGCAGGTTTTTTGGCCGATAAACTCGGGGAAATGATCGTTGTAAAGATAAGTCTATTGCTTACATTAACCACAAGTGGATTATTAGGAATAGCCATTTATTATCAATTAATGAACTTAGCATTAATCTCTACAATTATTCTTGCTATATCGATAGCGCCGTTTAACGCTTTAGCACATGGAATAATTATCAAAGCGTTCTCAGTAAACGAACGTTACAGAGGTATTAGCCTTGGTCATACTATAGGCTCAATGCTAATGTCTGGAACAGCTGCATATATCTCTTTATATTTTATGAAAGAGTATAAAATTATGCTGTTCCCTATAATATATATAGGATTTTCTGCAATAATTGCTTTTTTTGTAATATATAAATTTTCCAAAAAACGAGAAATTATTTAATTTAACTACTTAATTATTACAGTATTTATTAGAAAATAGCTCCTCTTACAAAAAGTATTAAAACCACTACAAAAAGGGCCATATTTTATCAATTTTCTTTATGATTTCTTCATTCATTTCAATTTTTTCTCCCCAATGTCTCGAGGTTTCCGGTGAAAGCTTATTTGTAGCATCAATACCTAATTTACTTCCAAGGCCAGATAACGGAGAAGCAAAATCCAGATAATCGATAGGAGAGTTTTCAACAAAGCTAAAATCACGTTTTGCATCGGTCCTGGTAGCCACCGCCCACATAACTTCTGCCCAATCTCGAACATTAATATCCTCATCTACAACGATAATATATTTTGTATACATAAATTGCTGCAGGAAAGACCATATACCCATCATAATCCGTTTTGCTTGCCCTGGATAAGTTTTTCTTATAGACACAACTGCAATTCTATAAGAACAGCCTTCAGGAGGAAGCCAAAAATCTACGATTTCTGGGAAGTGATTTTGAATTAAAGGTATAAATATTTCATTTAATGCTTCTCCTAGTAAGGATGGTTCATCCGGAGGTTTACCCGTATAAGTGCTTAAGTAAACAGGGTTTTTTCGCATTGTTACGGCTTGTATTTTAAATACCGGAAACAATTCAACATCATTATAATAACCCGTATGGTCCCCAAATGGCCCTTCCGGCAAATACTCATCTAAACTTACATAACCTTCTAAAATAATTTCAGCATTAGCCGGCACTTTTAAATCAATAGTTTTGCACTGTACTAGTTCAATAGGACTACTTTGGAGTAAACCGGCAAAATTATACTCAGACATGGTATTTGGAATTGGCATAACAGCAGCTAAAGTTAAAGCCGGATTTGCCCCAATAACAGCAGCTGCCGGCATAGGTTCTTTTAGGCTTTGCCATTTATTATGGTGGGCCGCTCCTCCTCTCATTTTAAGCCAACGCATGATAAGCTTGTCTTTTTCTACTACTTGCAACCGATATATACCCAGATTATAATTATCTGTTTTATCACCCCCAGGACCTTTGGTAATAATTAAAGGCCAAGTAATTAAAGGACTTACGTCAAGTGGCCAGCATTTTTGAATCGGTAAAATGTTTAAATCCGGTTCTCGAATAACAATCTCCTGAGATACTGCTTTTTTTACATTTTTAGGAGACATTGATAATATCCTTTTTGCGACCGGTAACATGGAGAAAGTTTCTTTAATAGAAGATGGCGGTTCAGGATTTTTCAAAAACGCTAGTAATTTCCCGAATTGGCGCAGTTCTGATTGGGATTTTAAACCCAAAGCCCAGCTTATTCTCTGTGGATGAGCATATAAATTAGTAACAATTGGGAACTGAGATTTTATACCATTTTCCTTAATAATATTTTCAAAAAGCAATGCCGGACCGTTATTATGTAAAAACCTCTTACTGATTTCTGTTATTTCCAGGTGCGTTGATACTAGTTCCGTAATTCTTTTTAAATGGTCGTTTTTCTCTAAATATTCTAGGAAAGAAGGTAAATCTTTAAAGATCATATAGTCGATTTGTTAATTTTCCAAATACTGAAAACTATACAAAGAAATATATTGAGGTAACAGGCAAAAATATAAAGAGGATCTTTATAAGCAACTTTTTGCAGAGTAAAGTGAAAGTAAGCAACTATTACCAGAGGACAAAAGGTATAAACCATTTGTTTAATATTAGTCTTTCTAGCATCATTATTTGTAGAAAGAAATATACTTAGTGCTAAAAATACCAGGACATAATTAAATACAGGCCAAATTAACCTCTGATGACCATCTACAATTAATCTTATTTTCGTTTCCTCCGGAAAGTTAGCAGTAGATTGTAACATTTCTGTTAGGTAAAGCTCTAAACTTGTTTTATTACGATCATCTTTATCAGGATCATCATTTTTAATCGCTATTAACAACTGATCAAAATATAATTTTGTCATATTCTGATTATTATCAAGAGATTGCCTAAAACCTTGCCTTAATTCAAATAATGGTATATTATCGTGTATTATTATTTTACCAGTTTTAGCAAACAAAACTGTACGATCTTTCGGAATTCTATTATCAAATAAAATTACTCCCTCCAAAGTAACGTCTGAATTTTTTTTATCGAGGTAAATTGTAAAATCTTTCGATATCTGGTTAAAAGTTTTTGCATCAATAATATTTGTTGATACATAATTTTGACGGAAATTATTAAGATCATGTTTTAATTTACTATAAGAAAAAGGCATTAAATATAAAGATATATAGTAAGAAATTATAGTTATACAAGTAACAATAAGTAGTGCCGGCTGCGCCAAGGCAAAATTACTAAGACCAGCTATTCTAAGTATAATTAACTGCCTATTTTCTTGTAGCTTACTATAAACATATATTACTGCTAACACAGAAATAAAAGGTGAAATCATAAAAAATATTGAAGGTACTATAAGGATAATTAATTGCAGAAAATCAATTAATTTTACTCCCCTTTCTAGTAAGTATAATAACTTCAATATCTGTGTAATCCACACCAGGGTAGTTAGTACAAAAGTTAACGTTATAAAAGGATAAAGGATAGTTTGTGCAATGTATTTTTTATAAATTGTCATTAAAAATTATTTAATTTGTTTCAACTAGAGGAACATCAAGGTTTTCATCAGATATTGATTGTACAGTTACAAAATCCAAATTGTTTAAATTTGCACTTAATTTTACAAAAATTCCGTCATTATCAATTTTATAAATCTTCCCTACTAAAAGGCCGTAAGGATAGATTTTACCATCCCCAGAAGTATATATTAATTCACCAATTTCTACCTTATGGTCCTCTGAAAGGTAAATTAATAACATATTATCTCCCTGCTTTGCTAAAATACCTCTTTCTCTAGAAGCGGATGTAATAACCGGTACCCTTGAATTAGGATCATTTAGGAGCATGACGGAAGAATAATTATTACTTACATTTATAATTCTTCCAACAAGTCCATCTTCATTTATTACCAAATCATTTGCCTTAACGTTCTTATTTTCTCCAGCTTCAATTACCGCAGAACTAGATAAAGGTGTAATACTTGCACCTACTAATCTGGAAGTTATGTAATTACCTTTTATCTTATCTGTCACTTTTAGTAATTTCCGGAGTTCCTTATTTTCAGATAAAAGGTTTGTTACAGTTTGCTCTAAATCAGCCATTCTAGCTAGTTGCAACTTTAGTTTTATATTTTCTGCTTCGAGATTACGGAAGTAAGACAACCTGTCATACAATAATTCAACATTTTCTATTAGATTATCCGCTATTATAGACCCAGCAGATAGTAAAATACCATAGACTTCAAGAGATAATTTAGATAGATTTTTTATAGGAAAAAGCAACAAATATGAACAACCGCAAAGTAGAACTACAATACAAAACTTCTTAAATAAAAATAAGCTAAATCGGCCTAGCTCAGTAAAATGATTTGTAACCCTTATCCTATTTTCAATTAGCGCCATATCTAATCTTGCTTGAATAATACGTGCTTTAATTTTGAAAAATCTTCCAAAACCATTCCAGTACCAAGTGCTACACAAGCTAATGCTTGATCAGCGACAAATACCGGTAATTTTGTAGCTTCTCTTAATACATAGTCTAAGTTTTTCAGAAGGGCACCTCCTCCTGTTAGAACTATCCCTTTATCTACAATATCAGATGATAATTCGGGAGGAGTACATTCAAGTGCAGTTTTTACTGCTTCAACTATCTGACTAATAGGTTCGATTAAACTTTCAGAGACTTGCTGCTCATTTAATAACATTTCTTTAGGAATTCCATTAATTAAATCCCGGCCTTTAATTTCAACCTCTCGGTATAATCCGTCTGAAGTAACATAAGCTGTACCAATATGTTTTTTTATTTTTTCAGCCGTTGACTCACCAACTAATAAGTTATAATTTCTCCTGATATAAGAAATAATTGCCTCATCCATTTTATCACCCCCAACTCTAACAGACTTAGCATAAACTATTCCACCTAAGGATAAAACAGCAACTTCTGTAGTACCACCCCCTATATCTACAATCATGGAACCTGTAGGCTCTGTAACAGGCAGACCAGCACCTATGGCAGCTGCCATAGGTTCTTCAATCAGAAAAACATCCCTTGCTCCTGCGCTCTCTGCAGCTTCTTGAATTGCTCTACGTTCTACAGGAGTTGAACCAGATGGTACACATACTATAATTCTTGGGCCAGTCAAGGACCTTCTATCACTTACTGAGCGGATAAAGTATTTAATCATCTCCTCTGCTCCTTTAAAATCAGCTATCACCCCATCTCGCAGCGGTCTTTTTGCTTCAATATCTGCAGGAGTTCTTCCAAGCATCATCTTGGCTTCATGGCCGAAGGCGTAAGGCTTTTTAACCCCGTTTTGTTCTATTAAAGCCACCACTGAAGGCTCGTTTAGCACTATACCTTTACCTTTTACATAAACAAGGGTGTTTGCAGTTCCAAGATCTATAGCAATATCTGCTGAAAAACTATTAATAAATTCCAAAAATCTTCTGATCATTATCCGTTATACCCTTAATTATCCAATACCTTGTTTTATCAATAATTTCTTAAAAAGTAGAGTATATCAAGATTCATGAAAATGTAAAATGACAAAATTACCAATTAGAATTATCAGTGAAATAGGTAGTAGAACTGCAAAAATTGGAGCAAGCCCGCTATAAGCCAGAATACGGATACTGATTTCTAATAAAAAATAAGTGACAACTCCAGCAATAACCATAAATGCTTTTTCTTTAACACCAGAATTATTTCTATTGTCAAGCCTCAAAAACCAGCAACCTAACAGAGCCATAGCAAGAGTCGTAAGGGGTTTAAATAATTGTTTTAAAAAATATAGCTGGTAATTTAAAATTGGAGCCCCAGAACTAACCAATTTATCAATTAGTTCAGGTAATCCCCAAATAGAGACCATTTCTTGCGAAACCAAGCTTTGTCGCACACTATCAATCGATAAATTGGTTTGCAAATACAGTTTATCTAATCTTGAACTTTTATTAAGATCAGTAACTAAAGGACTGTAAAGCTTAAATTGATTATTATCAAGTTCTGCATAAGGGGCATCAATTCTTTGTATTAATTCATTTTTTGGATCAGCACTAATTATAATAATATCGGAAATTAATTTTTTGGATATATCAATTGATTTTACTTTAATTATGCGGTTTGTATCTTGGTATTTCTCATTGAAAAAAATATCTGTTTTAGAAATAATAAGATTATTATGTAAAGGACTATTATCTAATTTTGCTTCTAACTTTTCATACTCTCTCATAGCGTAAGCCCCTAAAGGATTTATTATTGCTATTATAACAATGCTAAAAATAAAGCTCATCACAATTGGCACGCTAAAAATTCGCCACACTGGAATTCCATTACTGACAATAACTATTAGCTCATTATACATAGACAAATGGCTTAAAAAAAATATAGTACTAATAAAACCGATTATAGAGCTAATTTCATTAAACAAATAAGGTATCTTCAGCACTACTAGAAGCCAGAAATCTTCCGCCTGAATGTGGGCAGATTTAAACTTCTGTAATATACCAAAAATGCTCGAAATAAGAAGAATGGCAAATAGAATAATAGATGTTAAGAACAGATACCACGAAAATCGGCGCAGTAGATATTTAGTAATGATTGGAGAAATTACCATGCAATTGAATTTGTTGGTTTATGCAGATTGAAGCTTGATAACGATCGACAGAACTTTTTATCTTAATTTTTACCCCAATATAGAATGGTGGGCCCGGCAGGACTTGAACCTGCGACCACTCCGTTATGAGCGGAGCGCTCTAACCAACTGAGCTACAAGCCCTAAAAATTTTCTTATATACAGCGATTACGTATTCTAATGCTTTTCTAGACCCTTATATACTCGCCTTGGAATAAAGTCCAGAAATTTTTATCATGTTTTATGGGTTTTATTAATATTAAGCAAGATTACTACAAATAGCTTTTAATTACTTTTTAAGCCTGAGCAAATAATCTTCGCTAGATACGCCAGTAACCAAGCCATAAATTTATAACAACACACTATACACTTCCTAATAATATAGCTGCTAAAAGACGAGTTTATCAAATAAGCTTTAATGCCTTGGGTAAATCAAAACTCAAAACTATAATCCACTTACCTAGAAAATATTGTTTTAAGCTAATCCCAAACTTTTTGGTTTACTATATTTTAGCCATACATCTATCATCAATTTTGTGATGATTAATGCACCGTACATTGAAGAAATAATTCCAATAGTTAAAGTCACTGCAAACCCTTTAGTAGCCCCAACACCAAATGTATATAACAGAAAAGCAGCAATTAATGTAGTAATATTTGAATCCATAATGGTTGCAAAAGCGGATTCAAAACCAACTTTTACAGCATATAAATTAGAACAGCCCTTAGCAATTTCTTCTCTGATTCTTTCATAAATCAGGACATTTGCGTCAACTGCCATCCCTATTGTCAAAATAATCCCAGCAATACCAGGTAAAGTTAAGGTAGCCTGTAACATTGAAAGTAATGCAAGGATAAAAAACAAATCTATCACAAGCGTAATATTAGCAAAAATTCCAAGAACTCCATAAGAAAGAGCCATAAAACCCACTACCAATAAAAATCCAGCTAAAGCTGCTACTTTTCCTGATTCAATAGAATCTGCACCTAAATTCGGGCCTATTGTTCTCTCTTCTACTACTTTTAATTGAGTCGGCAGTGCTCCCGCTCTAAGTAAGAGCGCAAGTTCGGAAGCAGAATCAATCGTAAAATTACCGGAAATAATACCATCACCTCCTAAAATAGGATCATTAATTACTGGGGCACTAAGAATTCTTCCATCCAAAACAATTGCTAATCTTTTACCACGATTTTTACTGGTTACTTCTGCGAACTTCTTTGCACCCACATGGTTAAAAGAAAAGCTTACAGCAGGCATTGAGTCCTTATTAAAAGAGACAAAAGCATTATTTAATTCATCTCCACTAACAATAACTTTCTTTTTGATTATCATTAGTTCTTGCTTACCGCTCTCTTCAGACTTAATAGCTATTGATCCACTTGGAATATGACCATGCATAGCTTTTTCAATATTTGCCGTTTCATCGACTAGGTGAAAAGTAAGTTTTGCTGTCTTACCTAATAAATTTTTCAGTTTTGTAGGATCTTCTTCCCCAGGTACTTGCAGTAAAATATTTTTAACTCCTTGTCTCTGAATGACCGGTTCTTTTGTTCCGGTACTATCAACACGCATTCTCACAATTTCAATAGACTGATCAATAACCTTGTCTTGTAATTTATTTAGCTGATACTCGTCATAACCAATTCTTACTATATTACCATCAATACCGACATCAAGATTATGATCAATCTTTGTAACAATTTTTTTTACCTCTTTAAAATTATCTACTGATTTTATTTCGAAATTTATATTGGCTTTATCAGTTGATAAAGATGTGTAGCCAATTTTTTCCTGACGTAAATATTTCTTTAAACTATCAGAAATTGACTGGCCAACACCGTCTAAATAACCTTCAAAATCCACATCAAGCAACAAATGGGATCCTCCTCGTAAATCTAACCCTAAATTTATTTTATCCCCTGGTAACCAATTATATTTTTTTTCAGTAAAATTTGGAATCACATATAAAATTGCAATAATGATAAGTAAAATTGTTAATATTACTTTCCAAATAGATATGCTTTTCATTTTATCCCTTTAAATTATTTGAGGCAGAAGAACCCTTATAGATTCTCCAATGGATTACAAAGAAAAATAAACCAGTAATAAGCCAAGTAGTACAATTAATTAAGGTACTAATAGCATCACCTTTAATTCTATTTATATAATCTTCTCTCTCTGCAAGTCTTTTTTCTGCTACCGAATCGGAATCAATTATTTGCAACCTTTCTTTATTACTAGAATCACTCTGCTTTTGGTAATCAATATATTTCTCATTACTAGTAAATTTATCTAACTGGTTAATGTATTTGTACTCCGGTAATAGGATATCCGTTATATTACCAAGCATAATACCAATAGCTATCATCATTACTATAGATGCTATTAAACACACAAATAAGCTATAGAGCTGGACTAGGTTTTTAAACATTATAAAATTATGATCTTTGCATTATTATTCAGACTCGTAAAAAATCATTTATTGCTTGATTTATCTTCACCTTTTTTCTTGACCAAAGATTTATTATCTTTTACCCCTTCTTTTTTTGTTCGGCTTAATATATCAGAAATAGAGGTTTTTAACATTTTGATCTCAACGTCTTTGGCAACTGATATATGTACCGTATTGTCACTATCATTAATCTTACTAACAACACCAATAATACCTGAATTTGTTAATACCTCTTCGCCCTTTTTTACACCGGAAACTAGATCTTGTTGAGCACGGCGGCGTTTCTCTTGGGGACGTATCAGTAAAAAGTAAAACACGGCAAAAATCAAAACCATCGGCACAAGGCTAGTCCAACTATTTCCAGGAGATTCCGGGGCTTTTGGTAAAGCTTCACTATCCTGTAAAGTAATAGTATCTGCAGAAGTAGTATTTGGTGAAGTTTCTTGGGCATAAACGTTATTGATAAACATACTAATATTCTCCTTAAGATTTAAATTTATTTTCAGTAATTATACAGTTTTAGCCTTTTCTTTCAATTGCTTATTATACAATTTGTAATACTCGCCTTTTAAACTAATCAGCTCTTCATGTGTACCTTGCTCCTCTATTTCACCGTTTTTCATAACGATAATTTTGTCTACATCCCTAATACTTGCAAGCCTATGGGTAATAATTAAAGTAGTTTTCCCTTTACGTAGTTTAGTAAAAGAATGGACTATGGACTGTTCAGATTCCGGGTCAAGTGCACTTGTTGCCTCATCAAATAACATAATCGGTGAGTTTTTTAAAAATGCTCTAGCTATTGCAAGACGCTGTTTTTGTCCTCCGGACAAAGTACAGCCACCTATCCCTATGACAGTATCATAACCATCAACTAGTTTACTAATAAACTCATCGGCGTCTGCATGCTTAGCCACATTGATTATATCGTAACGCGTAGCTGTTAAATTACCATATGCTATATTTTCTGCGATACTAGCATCAACTAAAATAGTATCTTGTGAAACCATGGCTATTTGGTTCCGCAAGTGGGTGAGTGAAATATCTCTTATATCTTGTGAATTTATTAAAACTCTACCTTCCGTTGGCTCATAAAAACGCACCAATAAATTTGCTAGAGAAGTTTTACCGCTGCCGGACTTACCAACAATCGCATATGTCTTTGCTTTTTCTATTTTAAGATCCACAAATTTTATAGCTTCTTTTTCGCCGAATTTTAAGGCAACCTTCTCAAAAAGAATCTCCGGATATCCAAAATCAGGTTTCAAAGCATTGGCATTATCCTGGATTAATGGTTTAGTATCAAGGATATTAAATATTCTGTTTGCCGCAGCAAGCCCTTCCTGTAAATTTACATTCAGTGACACTAAGCTTTTAAATGGTCTATAAGCGGAAACAAAAGCAGCAATAAAGGTAAATAACTCACCGATTGTCATCTTACCAGATATTACCTGAAACCCTCCATACCAAAGCACGCAAGCAATAGCTAGACCGCATAAAAATTCCATAACCGGTGAAGTTAAAGAATCAAGCATTGCAGACTTTTTATAAAAAGCTAAAATTTTTGCCGTTATCTCTTTCGCCCTCACAGATTCTATTTTCTCAGCACAAAAAGATTTGATTATTTTTATAGACTGGAACGTCTCGTCTAACCTGGCAGTATAATTACTTAATTCTTCCTGAGCATCACCAGTTACGCGGCGCATTCTTCTACCAAGTTTTTGCACAGGATAAATTGCAACTGGAAAAGCTAGAAACACAAACATAGATAAGAATGGTTCTAAGCTAAACATTATGATGATCAAAAAAACAACAGAAAGCAAATATTTTGCACAACCGACAAGCATGTTTGAAACAGCACCACGCATTAATATTATATCATTAGTAAAACGTGAAATAAGTCGTCCGGAAGACTGAGATTGGACATAGGCAAGATCGGCATATAGAAGATGTTCATACATTTGTATTTGCATATCAGTCAATATCTTCTGGCCGGCATATTTGATCAAATACCCTTGATAATATTCTGCTATACCTTTTATTACATATACCCCGAGCATTAACAGCGGAATGATAACAAGCATATGCGTATTACGAGCAACTAATATTTTATCAATAGTCGGTTTGGTTAACCAGACTACCGCTGCAGCGCAGGCAGCTACTACAATCATAAAAAAAATAGCTATCAGTAGCTCAGATTTATAAGGTTTAACATGGTTAACTAAAAGCCTTTTGATTACTTCCGATGATTTAAGATTTTGTTGCGACATTACTAAATGATGTTTGATGGATAAAGAGCGCTTTAATTAATTATAACTATTTCTTTAATAACGCAATAAATAAAATAATTAAGCAATTCCATATTTCACCTTCTAATAGTTTTCTTTAAAAAACCATTAAAGCTAATCCAGACGGTAACCGGCTGCTCTTATGGTTCTAATTACCTGGTTACCATCGTTTAGATCCATCATTTTCCTAATACGGTTAATATGCACATCAACAGTTCTAAAAGATATATCTTTATCTACACCCCATACATAATCTACTATTTGTCTCCGGGAATAAGTACTATCGGGATTGGTCATAAACAGCTGCAGCAGCTTAAACTCGGTAGGTCCAAAATGAACCTGTTTTTGCCCATGAAAAACTTTATAAGTTGCTAAATCCATCGTAATATTTTTATGTTTAATAAACTTGTTTTGGAATACGGGATTAGATCTTCTCAGGAGTGATTTTATATTAATCATAAGTTCATTTGGGGTAAAAGGCCTAAATAAAACTTTATTAGAATTATCGTTGTTAGTACTGTAATGCTGTGCCGATTCGTCTTGATTAACTAAGAAAATTATCGGTATCTTTTGCAAACCTTCAATTTTCTTTAAACGAGCAGCCATTTCAATTGCCGAGACATCTTGTAGTCTAGAACTGATAATAGCGGCATTCGGCTTATTTACATATGCTAATCTTAGAGCGGTTTCTACATTTCTAGCCCTTGTTACATCAAACCAATACCTCTCTATAGTATTGCATAAAATAGCGTTTGATTGATCATCATGCTCTATAACTAGAATTTTAGGTGGTAATTTATCTGACACTTTACACTCTCCTTAAAAATATAATCGTCTGTTAAATAAACATATACAAAGCGTTACAAATACCTTACAAATTTATAAACAAAGGTAACATTCTTTTAAACAAGGCACTTTATACACTGATTTTATAAAAATGACAGACATTTTTGCATTACTTAATAAGATTATGCTTGAATAAATTAGTTTATATTGTTATAAATGCGCTTAATTATTTAATTTAGAGATTTTGGGAGATTCTTTAATATGGCTTTTTATGAATCAATTATCGTCATTCGCCAAGACGTCTCGTCTTCAGATGTTGATAAAATAGCCGATGATTTCATTAAGATTATCAAAGATCACAAAGGTAGTGTTCTTAAGACAGAGTATTGGGGTTTAAGGACACTTGCTTATGAAATTAAAAACAATAAAAAAGGTCATTATTATTTCATGGGTATAGAAGCCGATAATGTTCTGGTAAAAGAGCTTGGAAGGAAAATCAAGTTAAGTGAAAGTGTCATTAGATCTTCTCTTGTTAAGGTAAAGGAGATAAGCAAAGACCCTTCTCCAATTTTAAGAACAAAATCGCTGGATCTTGAAGAAACAGTTGATGTTACTATAAATCAGCAATAGAAATAAATATTAAATAGATTACTTCGATGTCTTACGAAAATAATATGGATGGCCTAGATTACGATTCAAAGTCAGGTGCAGACAAGAATAGCTCAAAAATGTTTTTCAGAAAACGTAAAGGATGCCCTTTATGCTCAGAAGGATCGCCGAAAATAGATTATAAAGACCCGGAACTCCTTGGTAAATTTATTTCAGAGGGAGGAAGAATGTTACCGAGCAGGATCACAAATGTATGTTCTAAACATCAACGTAACATAAAAAAATCTATAAGGCATAGCCGTATTATTGCTTTATTACCATTTGTATTTCAAGGCAAATAATAAATTCCCTTTTGATTTTATGTCAAAAGTTATTTACACTTTATTTTAATTAATGTTAGTTTTAAGTTCATGCAAGTCATTTTAATCAAACCAGTTAGAAAACTAGGAAAAGTTGGTGAAGTAGTTAATGTAAAAAACGGTTATGGCCGGAATTTTTTAGTGCCTCAAGGCATTGCAATAAGAGCAACAAAGGACAACTTAGGCAAATTTGCCGCTCTTCAAAAAGAACTTGAAGAAAAAAACATTCAAGAAAAATCAAAAATGGAAGCTACTGCAAAAGCTTTAGACGGTAAACATTTAACTTTTGTTACCCAATCCGGAGCAGATGGAAGATTGTTTGGCTCCATATCCTTGAAGTTACTAGCCTCCTCCCTTTCTGAACTTAGCGGATATAAG
>Ga0172372_10004921_pt1 | contig 18823 bp, 15 predicted proteins | sample LakKiv5m_2_FD_114544 | JGI IMG/M metagenome (GOLD analysis project Ga0172372, IMG submission 114544) | Freshwater microbial communities from Kabuno Bay, South-Kivu, Congo - kab_092012_9.5m | ecosystem: Environmental > Aquatic > Freshwater > Lake | place: Democratic Republic of the Congo...
CCCCGGCAACGGCACCGTCGTTGCAGTTTCTGTGGAATCTTCGGTTTGTGACGATTCTAACGTCCGGCCAACCGCCGCAGTTGCACGCCCGCCGCCGTGGCCGCGGGGACTGTCCCCGGTGCCGCACCAAATGATGCGCATACCAATAAATTCTCGGGGATTTTCGCCAAAGGTGCCATGCACCTGAAGGCATGCATGCACCTGAAGGCATGCACCTGAGGGCAGTAACGCGCCCCTTTTTGCCGGGTACCGGCGCACCTCATTTCCCCGGTGTCTGCGACTGCAGGGACTGTCCCCGGCAACGGCGCCGTCGTTGCGATTTCTGTGGACTCTTCGGATTGTGACGATTCTACCGTCCAGCCAACCGCCGCAGTTGCACGCCCGCCGCCGTGCCCGCGGGGACTGTCCCCGGTGCCGCACCAAATGATGCGCATACCAATAAATTCTCGGGGATTTTCGCCAAAGGTGCCATGCACCTCGGGACCTATTTGCGGGGCGGTGGCGGGGGACTTTGCCCGCAGGCCGCCGCCATGCGGCTGATCAAGCGCAGTGTGGCGTGCGGTCCATGTCAATCGGCCGGTAACGTCCCCGTTGCGATACTGCTGCGGTTCTGGCCGAGTTTACACGTACCGTTACCGGGTGATTAACATCCCCCGCATTCCTTGTCACGGTGGAGCGGATCCAAAGAATGAAATCAGGTGTTCTTAACACCGTTACACCATCCCAGGGCGAGGCTCCTGCCGAGCCACCGCACGCTGGTCCGCGCTGTGAGCGATTGCCAGCGATTTTGCGATGCAGCGAGGATCGGCGCAGTCCTCGCGGCAGGGATGCGGCTCAGCAGGAGTTTCGCCCTCCCGGCACCCCCTCTTGCCAGAAAGCCAATGCCATCGGGCTGGCTCCGGCAGCTGATGCGGCTTCGATCAGTCGCGATCAGAGGCTCAGCCTGTGTGGCAGGTGAATCCGGGCGAAGCGATGACCTGTGGCATCGTAGAACAGCAGATCATTGGTGGACTCCGCCCAGACAGCTGCGAGTCTGACACTGCGGGGCCCATGCAGGACGAATTGCACACCGCAGCGGCGTCCTGCCTGCTGCAGTTCCAGTTCGGTCATCGGAAAATGAAATTCGAGCAAATTCTCACGGCGGCAGAGTGTGAGGTGGATGAACTGCCGGAGCTGTTCCCAGTTCCGGACATCTGCAGGCGTTTTGGGCGGTGCAGCAGTTGCCATTGACGTCATGCAGCTGGATCCTTGTTCCCGTTATACTCGGGAATTCCGTGGTCAATCCCGCTTTGAACCGGCGGTCTTGCAGGTATCGGTCCAGGGGCTTGCGCTGCTTCCCAAAATGCCAAAGGGGCGGCTCACAACTCACTGTCGGAACAACCGTCAGAGCAGTTTTTTTTTGCTGAATCCGCGCGTCCGGGCTGGATTATTCCTGAGTTGGCTGGGATGGGGAAGAATTCGCGGTGGAATTGTTGTCCTGCATCAGTTCTGCGATGCGGTTGATCACGAGCGGCAGATAGAGCACTCCTGAGTAGTGATCGGCGGCCAGTTCGATATGGTGTTCCTGAGGAAGTTTTGCGGCTTCCACGAGGGCCTTTGAGCAGGCTGGGGGTACGACGTCATCATAGCGTCCACTGTAAAGCCAGGTCGACTGTGGCTGCAGACGGTGTGCCAGTCGCAGAGGTTCGACGGGGCGTGCGAGCGATCGAATCTGGTCCGGGGTGACTCCGATGGACTCCAGTCGCTGGCGAACCTTTGCAGCGTCGCGTTTTCCCTGCAGCACGACGTCGTGCAGATTACCTCCTGCAAGCAGAATGAAAACGCGGTGGAAGGCGGTATCGAGTCCGGCTGCGGTCGAGGTGACAAAGCCTCCCAGACTGGTCCCCTGCACACCCACAACGTCGCTCTGAACGAGCGGCAGTGCGATCGCAGCATCTCGGGCACGACGAACATCAGCGACAGCCTGCTTCATGCTGTCAAGAATCCGTTCGGGACGGTTTGCCGCCGCGGTGTAGCGAGCCCCATAACCGGGCAGGTGGATGAGAAAGGTATGCAGTCCCCGTGCGTTCAAACCTCGGGCGAAGATTCTTCCGACAGTCATGCCACGGCCCGATTCGTGAACGATGATCACCGCGCGGGCCTGAACGGGCCGAGTTTCGGTATTCCGAGCGGCGTACCATTCCATGGAAACACGGTCATTGACGGAGTCGCCGGAATCGATGGGGGATGGGAAGCGGACGAGAAGATCTCCCTCGTTCTCCGTTGCGGCCTCGCACTCCACCGTGAATTTTCCGGGTTTCCAGCGAAGACCATTCAGGCACTCCTCCGCATCGGGAATGGGATCGGCAGCGGAGTTCAATGAATCGGCTGCAGCAAACTGAGCGCCGACCGAAGGAATCTTCGCATTCGGCTCCTGACAGCCTGCAGGATTTGCAGAACCTGAAAGCACCAGCAGGACGCTGCTGAACACTGCTGCACGACATGAAAAACGGTCCATGAAATCACTCCGTGATGGTCAGCCGCTGGAAAGATCAACATGATGGACTTCGATCAACCGGTCAATCCGGGAGATATTCAGCACTTCTCGGACCTCCGGGCTGGGATTGAAGACCTGGACTCGAAGTGGCAGATCAGGAAGTCGCGTCAGAGAGACGAACAATCCGAGGATTCCACTGGGTACCAGCTGGACTCCGGTGAGATCAAAGGCAACCACTTGACTGTGATGCGTACGAAGCAGATCTGAAATGGCCGCTCGGTATTGAGCCGCATTGAATTCCGAAGGAGTATCCTGGCCGCTAAAACCAAGTACAGTGACGGTTCCCGCGGAATAAACTCGCAGGACACCATCTTCAGTGAGTGGATACTGTGCGGCTGGCAGAGCTCGGGAGCCGGAAGCAGGAAGACGGTGTTCAGACATCTCGGTCAGGCTCCTCACGAATGACTATTTGTCACCTGCAGGCTGCTGGAGAGTGGCGTCCTTCAGAGCGTCTTCACGATAATAGAGCTCGGAGGGAATCAGGATTTCGGGGGGCACGTCGTCGCCGGCGAACCAGCGTCCGATCATTTCGACGGTTGTTTGGGCCATGCGGTCGGGAAACTGCACGGGGTCACAAACGATCTTCCCTTCGAGGATTGCCTGTCGTCCTTCGATTGCCCCATCAAAGCCTACTATTCGCACCTGGTCTGCCTTGCCGGCTTCCTCGAGCGCCACACGAGCACCGAGGGCCGACGGGTCGTTGATCGCGAACAGGGCGGTCAGGTCAGGGTGTGCCTGAATTGCATCGCGGGCCGCCGCGTGTCCCGCCTCACGTGCTCCCTGACCGTTGAGCACTGTGGAAATTTCGATCTTCGGGCGTCCAGGCTGTGCGTTGTGCCGGTCGATGACTTCCCGAAATCCCCTGACGCGAAGCTGGCAGGATTCGACTTCAGGATAGTCCACGATGGCAACTTTGCCGCCAGTGTCCTGGAGGAGTTTAAGCACAGCTTCACCAGCGAGTCTGCCTCCCTGCAGATTGTCGGTGGCGATGTGACATTCGACGTTCCCCTCGGCCCCTGCGTACTTAATATCATTCGTGAAGACAGGTATGCCAGCCTCATTCGCTTTGCGTATGGCCGTCCCGATGGCTTTTGAATCACAGGGATTCAACACGATGGCTGCGACTCCCTGTACGATGAAATCTTCAATCTGTGCAGTCTGACGATTCACATCCTGATCGCCGGACACCACCAACAGTTCATAACCCTTTTTTTGGGCCTCCTGCTGCATCGTATCAGCGATGATACGGAAGAAGGGGTTGGTGAGTGTCAGTGCGGAGTATCCGATTCGTCGAGTGCCCGTCGAGTTCTGCCGATCGGCATCAGCTGTTTTGGCGGAGTCATTGGTGCCGCCAGCGTCTTTGGACTGGCTGCATCCGGACAGCAGCAGGAGTTGTGGCAGCAACAGAAGAGCGACAGCAGAAATGCGTAACAACATCGACAGAGGCTCCGGTGCAGCAGGCTGTTTTGCGGGAAAAACAGCAATCAGGCGACTGAACTGTGTCCGGGATGTTATCTGACAGGGAATGGAAGTTCCAGGCCAGGGGACGCGGTCCGCATCTGGCCGGTCACGCATCAGCTTCCCTGCAGGTTCTTTTCTGCCTGTTCGAGGGCCTCAGCGGTGGCACGGTGCGCGTCTGCGTTGGCGTCATCGAGAAGTCCGCGGAAGACTTTTTCAAGCAGGCGGTGGACATTGGGGCGTCCCCCTCGCGCTGCCAGAGATTTCTCCAGATCGGTCCGCGCGTCCTCCCAGAGTCTCATTTCCGTCTGGATCTCACCACGAGTGGAGAGTAATTCCGGATTGTTGGGCAGCAGATTGAGAGCTTCGTTTGCGAGCAACAGTGCGCGCTGTGGATTATCCAGCTTTCCCCGGAGAATTGCGATGGCGAGATTGTTGAGAATCGCCGGATTTTTCCCTGCAGCGATCAGACTGCCCTGCTCAAGCCAGCCGCGAGCTTTTTCGTAACGTTCGTGAAGGATTGCGTGTGCTCCCAGCTGATTCAGGATTTCGGCCGACTGATTTTCACGAGCGCGGAACTGCAGAATCAGTTGTTCCGCCGCCTGCGACAGTGGATGGTCAAGCAGTGCAATCCGTGCAAGTCGATCAGCTGCATCCAGTCTGATCGGGGCCACTGTTCCGGCCTGGCGCAGCAGTTCGACAAGCTGCTGCGGACGTTCAGCGGGAAGTGCAGAAAAGTCCGGGATCCAATAATCTGCGGCAGGGCCTGCTCTGCGTGGTCGTCCGCTGAGAGCGTCAAATTCCTGCAGGCAGGCAATCCCAAACAGCAGCTGCTCGTCAGCATCTGAAGGAGGCGTGTTTGTATCTGTCTGCAACAAGCCGCGCACGCCGGGAAAGTCGCCAAGGACCATTAAGCATTCCGCGGCCGTGCGGCGAGCAGACTTATCGGCAGGTGCGTTTCGCAGAGCCTCAAACGATTTTTCTGCCGTGCTGCGGGCGGCCTCCAGCTGCCCCGACTTCACCAATAATTCTACCGCTTTGCTGTTCAGCTCCGGATGCTTGTCCAGCAGCGGTTGCAGCAGTTCAAGGGAAGCAGCCGGTTCGTTGTTCAGTTCCAGCATTCGACACAGCGACAGCCGAACGTCAAGACGCTCGGGCAGCCTCTGAAATGCGTCCTTCCATTTCTCCGTGGAGTCTGCCACCACAGCTTGTGGAAACCATGCGTCAAGACGTGCGAGACGATCCGCCAGTTCCACAGCCGTGATGTTCAGGGGGTCCAGCTTCAGCGCGGAGATAATCAAGCCAGCTGCCTGATCACGATTGAGCGTTCCGGCGGCAAACAGAGCCCCGGCGTGGGCTGTGTGTACCTCGGCAATCACTCGGCGAAACGCAGAGCGATCCGAAAGCTGGCGACCGACTTCAAGGACACTGACCGCAGAAGCAAAATCATTCTTCATGACATGCAGTCGTGCCAGAGCAATCCGCGTTTCCCAATCATTCGGACGCTGTAAAATTACCGCGGACAGCTTTTCAGCTGCTTTACCGATCGAGTCGGCCGTGACATCCTGACGTCCAAGAGACCGCCGCAACTGGAGCAGCGGCAGGTGATACCTTGGCGCCAGTTCAGCGGCGGCAGCCAGACTGCGTTCGGCCAGCAGCAGCTCACCGCGATTCAGGAGTACTGCAGCCAGTGTGGCGTGGGCTTCCACCAGACTTGGCGACACTCGCAGAGACATCCGCAGGTGCTGTTCGATTTCGTCATCGGAGCAGCGATAGTGTGGAGTCGCGGACAGAGCATCCTGCACCAGCCACATTCGCGCCTCAGGAACCCCAAGTTCACCCCATTTCGATAATTGCAGCATCAGCTGAACAGCTTCGTCGAATTGACCCTCGTCGGCAGCAAATCGAGCTATTTCAAGCAGCGGTGTGTGATCATCCGGAAGCAGTCCACTGAGTGCTCTCAGACGCAATTCATGCATCTCCGGGTGATTTCGACTCTCCGGATCCTGAATCTGGGTGCGGAGTAAGTTAATCTGCTCGCGCAGATCTCCCGGGGTTTCGATCACCAGAACAACGAGGCACACCGCCACGGCAACAAATGGAAGCCCGGGAAGCAACCTCAGCCATGCACGGGTCCAAAGCCAGCCCTCCGCCGCCGCCGAAATCCACTGCACCGTCAGAGATGGCCGGAGTATCATCAGCGTCAATGGCGGCAGCGAGACTTCCGTGCGGGGCCGATCGGGATTGTCCGAGTCAGCTGCATCCCGCTCCTCGTAATCGCCACTGTGTACATCAAGTTCGTCATCTGATGGGTCGCTCATTCCGTCTTCTCCAAATCGGCCCGCAGGGTGACCTCTGTGCTGGTGGCTGTCGAGAGAGTGACGAGGACGACGAGGGGTACAGGCAGCAGCAACATGCACAGCACTGCTGCAGTCACCGGCAGGCGGAAGGACTCCGTGGAAAACCGCTTCAGTGGCACCATTTCAAACCCAGCCACGAGCGTGTTCCAGAAATGAATGCACGGATTATCCCAGGAAGCTGCCTCACCCTGACGAGCAACGACAGGAATTGGCGACGTCAGCAGTCCGATGAAAAAATCTGCGCTCGTGAGCAAACCCAGATAGACAGGCAGAAGGAACGCGGAAGTCCAATGTGAAGAGCTTAACGCGACGCTGGAATGCCCCTTCAGCAGCCACACTGTCTGCAGCGAACTCACCAGTAAAAACGCGGCTGCCATCCCGACCAGCAACCCCAGTGTCTGGAACACCGAGCGACGCAGTGACACGCCCCACACCAGCGTCATCAGGTAGACGCCGGTCCACGCAAACGGGTTCCAAAGTACCTGGCCAATATCCACCGCCGTCGTGACGGTATGCAGGGTTTCTGCCTCGCGATAATTTGTGATATTGAAATACCACGCAAGATTCGAAGCAAACTGGGTCACCGCCGAGGCTGCCCACTGTGAAGCTGCAGCAGCCGTATCGGAAGGAACTCCAACGGCCCCCCACGCGAGCAATGCGAGCCCTCCAAGATGACGCCTGCCCAGTCGATCCACGTGCGAGGCTGCGAAAGCAGCGATAGCAAACACACCCGCAAGACCCGCCCACACTTCATCACGCATGGCAAGGGCCAGTGTAAGACAGATGGCATCAGCCAGCAGCAGCAGATTCTGTGAGCTGCTCCAGCGAACAACACCCACTGATCGTCGCAACACAAAGAACATGAGTAAACATGACGCACAAACGGGAGGAATCCAGAAATCCACTGCAGCGGGCGTCAAACTGAACAGCGGCAGCGTCAACAGGGGCAAATGTGCCAGAAGCACACTACCTGGGAGTACTCGGCCATGACGCAGAAATTTGCGTAGCGACTTTCCGGCCACCGATGCTGCCCTCTCTACGGATGTGTAAACCTCAATGCCGCCGCAGTACACCGCTGCAGAATGGGAGGCTTTAAGTCAGCAGGCGAACAAAGGCAACAGCATTGAATTCAGGGATCAGGCGATTCGGAGTTTCGGGGCCGTTTTTGACGACCTTGTCAATTCAGCTGGAAAGGCCGAATCGAGATAATGAGAGTATTCTGCCGAAGGCAACGATTCTGCGGTCCCACGCAGTCAGCGAACCAGCAGAAACTCGGGCGTCATAATCACCGCCCAGATCACATCCTCGATCTCTTCCGCCGTTGGCTCGTTCCCCAGCCCCTGCAGAAGCTCCGCCAGTTCTTCAGGCTGCGGATCGCGTGACCAGGCGAAATGACAAAGGTGCCTCAAAAATCCCACACGGTCGGACTTCCAGCGACTGTGCAGCACGGCCGCCCCGCGATGAAGGTAATCTGCAAGCACCGGTCCATTCGCAAGGTCAATGGCCTCCAGTGTCGTCAGCTCTTCCGGTCGCATCGAAACAATCTGCTCACGCTGCGGGCGGCCCAGCGAACGCATCAGAAAATCGTTCTTCATCAGTGATGCCCTCACCATCTGGAATTCTCCCGACATCGCCTGCTCAAGCCGACCACCACTGGCATTGCTGTTCACAGCCTGCCGCCAGACATCAAGGGCCGGAACGAGAACCACCGGAGACCATGGGCCGGGCACCGTTCCGGCTCGACCCTCGCGGCCGCCTGGTATCGACGCACTCGTGACCCATGACTCATCGCTGACAATCCTCTGAATTCCACCTGTCTCCAGTCGCAGCCGCAAATCCACGTACAATCCGGCTGGATTCGGACCACTCCCGGCATTCACGGCTGCCACCAGCAGTGTGTTTTCGCCGGACTTCAGCAAACTGCGAAGATTCACGACCCGCGGCTCAGCCCAGTTTTCGCCTCGCTCCGCTTCGCGGCCATTGACGTAGAGTACAAAACTGTTGTCGCAGGTGATCAATGCCGCTGCACCAGTGATCTTCCCAGTCACCTGGAATGCTTTCCGCACCGAAATTGATTCACCCGCTGCAGGAACTCCACCCCCGGCCGCACTGCCTCCCCAGATCCACTGGGGCTCAGGACCCGCGCTCGAGGCGCCATCCGCAGACCCGGTGATGGGTTCCCTGACAACACGAATCACTGGCGCATCGAAGGCCGCAGGTGCCGACTCCGTCACTTGCCAGACACCATCGATAAATTGCTCCGCCGTCAACCGGCGCGCAAAAGGCCCCTGCCACATCTTTGCAGTCTCAGCCGACGATTGACGTACCACCGTCTCAGCCTGATATGCCGCTGACGATGCAATCAGAGCCACCAGCTTCTTCAGGTCATAGCCATCGTCCGAAAACTGAACCGCCAGATAATCCAGCAGATCGGCATTCCATGGAGGCGACTGCATTGCATCGAGCGGATGAACAATGCCGCCACCGGTCAGCCGGTACCAGATCCGGTTGACGATCGTTCGCGTGAAACGGCCGTTCTCAGGGTGAGTCATCAATGCTGCCAGCTGCCGCAGCCGTTCGTCACGGGGAGCGGCCGCATTCACTTCGCCCAGCTCGGGAAACAGCCATGCTGCCTGAGCCTGTCGGTCCAGTGGTTTGTCACAGCGGTGGATCTCCAGAGGACGCTCAGAATAAATCGCCGCCATGCCCCATGCTTCATCCAGCTTCCAGCGGTCAATGAAACTGTCGTGACAGGAGGCACACTTGAGGTTGATGCCAAGAAATGACTGCGCGACGCTCTGAGCAAACTGGATCTCTACGGTCTGTCCCGCACTCACCTCACCACGCCAGCGAATCCCGTCGATGTATCCACGACTGGCGGGTGTCGTGGGAGCAATCAGCTCCCGCGCAAGTGCATCGAATGGCTGATTGCTCAACAACGATTCATACAGCCAGCCACTGATCTGCTGACGACCACCAGTGATAAAGCCAGTACCACTGTAGTCGTTTCGGAGCAGATCGTTGAAAAACGTGAGCCAGTGATCCGCCCAGACGATTGGGTTCGCCACAAGCTGACTGATCAGCCGCCCCCGACGGTCGGCTGCCGTATCCGTGAGAAAAGCCAATCGCTGCTCCGGGGTTGGCAGCAAGCCCGTCAAATCCAGATACACTCGACGCAGAAACACCTCGTCAGAGACCACCGGCAGCGGATGCTGGCCAGCCGCGTGCCGCTGAGCATCCAGGATGCGATCAATCGGATTTTCACGCCCCGTTACCGCAGTTGGAAGTTCGGGACGCCGTGGACGCAGAGGCGGCTCCCAGGCCAGCGGCGCAAAAGAAAAGCCCGCCTCCCATGCCACTCCTCCCTGAATCCAGTCACGCAGCACTGCAATTTCTTCATTCGTGAGCCGAGGCTGGTCTGCCGGAGGCATCTGTTCTGCTGGATCGTCACTGAGAATACGCTGCAGTATTCGCGACTCTTCGGGTTTGCCAGGAATCACATAACCAGAGTCCACCAGCAGTTCGCGTGTATTCATGGAAAAGCTGCCACGTGCCTCGCGACCGCCGTGGCACGGTACACAGTGCTTCTTCAGCACCGGCAGCACTGCGTGAGAAAAATCCTGCGGCACTTCCTGAGCTCGTGCAGAAACCGACGGCTGCAAGGTAACCATTAACACAATTACAGACACGAACAGATCAAACACCCGCGAACACATAATCCCGCTTCCATCTGAAAGTCTGTGATACATGCTCTGCACCAATCAGCCACGTCCAGCCCCAATCAGCGACCGGCTCGCGAAAGAATACAGTTCTGACAGGATTTTCACAGCCAGTCTCCCGGCCCGCAATTAATAAAAGGCAAACAGCAAAAAACACAGAAAGCCCGACCAGACCTGAGTCTGACGAGCTTTCTGTGGCGGAGGAGGATTCAGTGGCTGCTGGATGTCAGTCAAAAAGCGAGTTCAGCAGAGATGATGCCGAACGGCCGGATGTGCTCTTCGGTGCCGACCTCGGTGCAGGCTTCGGTGCCAACTTCGGTGCAGGCTTCGGTGCAGGCTTCGGTGCCAACTTCGGTGCAGGCTTCGGTGCAGGCTTCGGTGCCAACTTCGGTGCAGGCTTCGAGTCAGCGGCGACCGTCGGACTCGGCAGCTCAGGCTCCGGATTCGATGACGCCGCTCGCACGCTCTTCAATGGTGAGGGCGCCGATACCTGTCGTGTGATGCCTGCGGCGCCCTGATCCGAAACGGTCTGAGTTGTCTGCGGCAGTGTCGGTACGGCGTAGGAGTGCATCACTGTTCCGGAATGCTGACCCACGTGGTGGTGAAACCCGTAGACAGTCGGCGGGCACATCCGTGAATGGAAATGCGCAGGAATTGGAGCCGCCGGCAGTCGGCCGGGCTGGTTCTGCCACGTGGGAACCTTGTGGTAATAGTAGCCCAGCTGAGTTGTGTCCGTCGGCTGGTAAACGCTCGGGTACTGAGCGATAAACCCACCACCCGGGGCTCCGTACGGTGCCTGGGGAGCTGAGAGTCCATACCATGCCCAGTTGTGGTTGACCGGCAGGTTGACCGGAGGATTCCAGCAGGCGTCCGGATAAAGCCGAATGCGGCAAAGACAACAGCCGGGATTCTCACAGGCCGAGCCATTTTGACAGTGCTCACAGTCCGCACCGGCCACAACATGAGTGTGTTGCTGAGCCAGGGCGGAGTGGCTGGCAGTGAACAGCAGGGCCGCAGCCAGCCAGACAGAGGACGACATCTTCATTTCACGGGCACTCCGCTAAGTATCGAAACAGAACATTTCCGGCCTCACCAGCTCTGGTGCGGCAGAGGCTGGGGGGAAGTCATTGGGTTCCAGGTTCCAATTGTCGTGATGCGGCTGGAGGGTATTCCGGAACTGTAGTTGTATTGGTGATTTACCGTCGGGGCGAGCGGCACCGTCATCGGCATCCCATAACCCTGAGCACTGTAGAGACGAGTGTCAGCAGGGTTCACATAACCCGGCTGATTGGCGTAGACCATGTTGTACTTGCCGACGAGCGGAAGCCCCTGACCACAGGCCCCGGATGGAACGGCCCAGCCGAACAAGCATTGGAAGACTTTATCTCCGTAATCCACGAAACCGGGACCATAGCCACCATTGCATCGACAGGGATTGCACTGGCAGTGTTGGCAAACTCCAGCACCGTGACCCCCGAACCAATGCCCAGGCGAAGCGGGATGATAGATTGACCCGTTCTGGCCCCCGTGTCCGTGCCGCCCACCGTGTCCGGAAAGTCCACCGGCATCGCTGCCAGCCTGTCCGGCGTTTCCACCGTGAGCGGTTCCTTGACCGTTTCCTGCACCCGAGCCATCGTTGAGGCCACTTCCATGGCCCTTCCCGGACTGTGCGGAATTCCCGGCATGGTCTCCGTTTCGAGCCACCGTGCGTCCGCCCGCAGCACCGGATCGGTGACTGCCGGCAGCAGAACCCTTACCTCCGAAAAGCCGCCCCAGCAGGCCATTGCCGCTGCTCCTGCCGCCTGCACCGTTGCAGCCCTCAACGCCGCCGCAATTCTCGCCGCAGCTGCAGCTACTCTCGCCGCAGCCTTCCTTGCAGCCCTTCCTGCCACAACCGCAGCCTTTGCCGTTCTCACCGCAGCCCTTGCCGTCATTACCGCCTTCGCCACAAGGCGTTTCGGCGCAGGCATTCTTGTCTGCCTTCGCTGCAGCGGCAGGTGCGGCAGGCTGAGCAGCGGCCGTCGCTGCATCCTGCCGCGCGGCACGGAGTGCAGTGGTTGAGGCCACGCCGACAGCCGGACGCAGATCGGCGGTGCGGGCAACGCCTTCGTCGGCCAGCACAGTACCCATCGAACACAACAGCCAGGCTGCAGCAACCGGCCGCAGCAGACATCGCACAGTTCTCATACTGCACCACCTGATCGGGCGAAATTCGTACTCGGAAAAGGTCAAACACGCTGAGGCCGACAATTGAACCAGCAACCGTCAGCGGAGTGCCGGCGGAGTGAATAAACTAAACGGGCTGATACTGGTCCGGTAACGGACATTCACTTCTGTTCCCTTGAGCTTCCAGTGCTCCTGAGACCATACGCCGAACGGAGTTACCAGCCACTCACCGTTCACCTGATAGTAATACGGCGGATACAGCGCCTTGTACTCATGACCATAAAGCATCTCGTGCGGCTGGAACGCCGGATTCATAATCACCGTGCCACCGACCTGGTGAGGGATGCCTGGAACTGGTGCAGGATACAGAGCTGCGCCGGTCTGCGGATAACCGGCCTGGGCTGTGCCGGAGTTCCCGTTCCCACGCATCGTCGGAGCAGTTGCCACCGGTGCCGGAGCGGGGACAACTTCGGACTGACGAACAGTCGCAGGACGACCTGAGGTGACTGCGGCCGGAGTGACATTTGCCCGACTGTTCTTTTGATCCTGCTGACCGGCCGATGTGCGGCGTACGACACTCTGCTTCTCGGCATCCTCGACAACTGCTCGCTCGACCCCTTTTGTGGACGAACGACTGTTGCCCTTCTCCGAATCACCTCGGCCTGTCAGCCAGCCCACGAGGCCTGGCGAGGACTTCTGACGTGTCGGCGTGTCACCAGCATGAATGCTGCCGGCAGTAATCGCGGTCAGCAGCAGCGCGACAAGACTCTTACGAAGCATTTCCAACCCCCCTCCATGGATTGATGTGCCAGTCGGCCAGGAGTTGCATCGGCTTCCAGCCGACCCCTGTCCAACAGCCGAACTCCGCAGCTCCACGAACGCAGCCCGGGGGCTGCCATGGTATACCGAGAGTCCTCTCCTTTCCCTGAAATTCGACCAAAGCTGACAGCTGTATTGAGTGTTCCGGAGTTGCCGGGCCATGGTTCCCCGGTGTTGTCAGTCGGTGAGCCGATCAGTATTCCCGATCGTTGAATTTCTCCCGAATTACCCAAGCTGCCCAAAACTCCCCGTATGAGTAAAAAGCCGTGCATTGGATCACCTGCAATCGTTTTCTCATCGGCGGGTCTGGTCGCGATATCTTCAGACGATCTCTGCCACTCGCTTTCAGTTGAAAGGATCATTAGAAATCACTCCGTGCCGCGAGGATGCCTGTTGCAGACGTGATGAATACCGGCGGAAAAGCGTGTCGCCGATGCTGAATTGCCGAGTATGGAATGGGCAGTGCCGTTTCAATTCAGGATAGAGACTCGTATGAACATCACCCGTCGCCTTGTCTGTAAGCTGACACCGCTTTTGTTTTGGCGTTCAGCGCTGTCATCAGTCATCGACACAGAGCCCGCGCCTGCGTTTCCATTCGGCAGTGATCATCCGGATCTGGATACCTTGACAACGGGGGAGTGGTGGCTGAAGGGTGTGGGTTCTGCAGCAGCGGGAGAAACCAGAGACGCCAAACGCAGAGTGAGGGGTTCGCAGTCTCCGCCGCCATCGATGGACGTGCCGCGTGAAAATGTCGTGTGCTTTGCGTATTACACGCATCAGAACGGGGTGCTGAAGATGAGTGCTCAGCTGTTCCCGCTCAAACCCGGTGAAGAGCGTGTGGCTCGGCTGGAGCTCATGTCAGAAGGAGAGTGGAAGGAAATTGCGAAGGCAGAGGTCCTCTATCCGGGCTGGGATTCGCATTTCCGTGTGGAAGGCTGGGACAATGGAAAGGACGTTCCGTATCGTGTGCGACACGGCGAGCAAGCGATGTTTGCAGGACTCATCCGCCGCGATCCAGCGGACAAGGATGTCATCGTTGTGGCCAGCCTCAGCTGCAACTCCAGCCGTACCGTGGGACCGCGAACAGAAATTCTTGAAAATCTCCTCGCTCAGAATCCGGATTTACTTTTCTTCAGCGGTGATCAGACGTATCGACACACCGAACACACGGCGGGTTGGATTGAGTTTGGCCTGCAATTCCGGGACGTTATTCGCGACCGACCAACGGTCTGCATTCCGGATGATCACGACGTCGGGCATGGAAATCTCTGGGGTGAGTCGGGCGGTCAGTCACAGATCCAGGGGGATGCGGACGGCGGCTATCGCTATCCGCCAGCCTATGTGAATCAGGTGCAGCGGCAGCAAAGCTGGCACTTGCCCGATTCCCCCGATCCGGCACCGGTGGATCGGAATATCAGCGTGTACTTCACCCGAATGACCGTGGGAGGCATCGACTTTGCCATCATCGAGGATCGGAAGTTCAAATCCGGTCCCGCGGGCAGGATTCCTCAGCTGGGTCCACGTCCGGATCACGTGAATGATGCTTCGTATGATCCGAAGAGCATCGATCTGCAGGGCCTCGAACTTCTTGGACTGCGACAGGAAACGTTTCTTCGTGACTGGAGTCAGGATTACAGTGGTGGCGTGGAAATGAAGTGCGTACTGTCCGCCACTGCTTTCTGTGGTGCGGTCCATTTGCACGGCGGCCCCGATCAACGACTGCTTGCCGATCTTGACTGCAACGGATGGCCGCAGAGTGGTCGCAATCGGGCGTTGCGTGCGATTCGGCGCGCGTGGGCTTCACATTTATGCGGCGACCAGCATCTGGCTGTTGTCGTCAAGCATGGAATTGATCAGTTCGGTGACGGCCCATTCGGTTTCACCAGTCCGGCGATCGTCAACACGATCTACGGTCGCTGGTGGCATCCGCTCGATGAAAAGGCCGGCCCGAATCCCGTTCCAGACAGCCCGCTGCCGTGGACCGGCGACTTCCGCGATGGCCTTGGCAATCCGATCAGTATGCTGGCCTATGCCAACCCGGAAAACATGCAGGATGAAAAGCAGCGCGCTGACGGCTATGGGCTTGTTCGATTCGACAGGAAAACGCGTGCCATCACTTTTGAGTGCTGGCCACGCTTTTCGAAAGTCGCTGACGGTGACAAAGCTCAGTTCCCCGGCTGGCCCATCACGGTTCCGATGGAAAGCAATGACGGACGCGAGGTCGCAGGATGGCTGCCGGAACTGGTGTTTGAAAGCGGAATCAATCCGGTCGTGCAGATTGTGGAGGAAGCCACCAACGAAGTCCTCTACACGGTACGTGCTCAGGCCGGCCGCTTCCATCCTCGCGTCTATTCCACAGGCAAACACTCAATCAAAATCGGACTTGACTGGCCTCGTGAAGAGGTCTTCGCCGGACTTGAACCAAAGCCCAAAACAGCGTCAGGCCAGCAACTTGTGAAGTTGTGAATTCACTGCACTTTCTGAAATCTTCATCGAACACTGGAAAAACCGGAACTGGATTGCGATCCCATGAAGCGTCTTATCACAGTCACCATGGTGCTGGTTGGGTCGCTGACCAGACTGCACGCTGCTGACAGTCAACCAGCCAGACCGAACATTCTCATTATCCTCGCTGACGATCTTGGCTGGTCAGATCTCGGATGCTACGGGGGTGAGATCCGCACACCGAACCTTGATTCGCTGGCAGCAAGCGGTTCGCGATTCACGCAGTTCTACAACTGCACTCGCTGCTGCCCCTCCCGAGCGTCGCTGCTCACCGGGCTTTACCCGCACCAGGCCGGCATCGGGCTGATGACGTCCGATCAGGCCGCCAGGTTTCCAGGTGCCGGGGACAAGGGTGAAGCGTTCCCTGGTTATCGAGGTGCGCTCAATGCCAGTTGCGTGACCATCGCACAGGTGCTCAAGTCGGTCGGGTACAGCACCGCAGCTGCCGGAAAGTGGCACGTCGGTGACCGTGAGCTGCCAACCAAACGCGGCTTCGATGACTTCTACGGTTTTGTGGGTGGTTACGGTGTCGATTCCTGGGAGCCACGCATGATGGCTCGGTTGCCCGAAGGCAGACAACAGCGCAGCTACCAGCCCGGTGAATTCTTCGCCACGGACGCGATTACCGACCACGCACTGGATTTCCTCGCCAATATGCGGTCTTTAAACGCCCCGTGGCTGCTCTACATCGGGTATCAGGCCCCGCATTTCCCGGTCCAGTCAAAACTCGAAGATATGAACGGTTACCCGGAAATCTACTCGCAGGGCTGGGATACTCTTCGAGCCCTGCGCCTTGCTCGGCAGAAAACGATCGGTCTGCTGCCGCTGACAACTGCACTCACCCCGCCCGCGAGCATTCCTCACCCGGTCGCATCGAAACGTCTCGGTTCGTGGACAGGTGATGGAAATAATCCCGCATGGGATTCGCTGCCCGCCGATCGCCGTGCTGACCTCGCCCAGCGCATGGCCGTCTATGCCGGTATGGTCACCGGGATGGACCGAAATATCGGACGTCTGCTCGTGGATCTGCGTGCCAGCGGACAGCTCGATAACACTCTGATCCTCTTTCTGAGTGACAACGGTGCGTGTGCTGAATGGGAGCCGTTCGGATTTGAGATGCTTCCGACACTGAACCCCGTTCCCGGCATCGGCCTGAATCAGGGTACGCAGGCTCTGCCAAACAAACTCTACCTCGGTGACGAACTTGCCGGAATGGGCCAGATCGGTTCGTTCCCGGCCTACGGCTCTGGATGGGCCAATCTGTGCAACACGCCGTGGCGACTCTACAAACATTATGCTCACGAAGGGGGCATCGGTACTCCGCTAATCGCACACTGGCCCGCTGCCAGTGGAATGACGCCAAACATCGGGCGACTTGTAACTGAGCCGTCCCATTTGATCGACATCATGGCAACTTGTGTGGACATCGCTGGCGCGAAGTATCCTGCCGAGTGGAATGGAGAGAAGATTCTCCCAATGGAAGGCCTGAGCCTGCGTCCGCTGCTCGTTCCTTCCGCTGGTCACGCGACCTCGCTCCCGCCTCGCTTTATCGCCTGGGAACACGAAGGCAACCGCGCTATCCGCGAAGGCAAATGGAAACTCGTCTCCGTCGCCGCAGCGCCCTGGGAACTTTATGACATGGATGCCGATCGCGAGGAAATGAATGACATCGCCGCGGCCCAGCCGGAACGGGTAAGCGAGCTGTCCCTGAAGTGGGAAGCATGGGCGAAACGCACCAATGTCCTGCCCCGCCCCGACGCCCCTCGTGCCACAATTCCCAAACGCTGACTTTGGTTCGCTCCTGCCGCGCCGCTGGATAAAAAGACCAACGCGGGCACCGTCGGTACAAAACACAACTTGTCCCCCATCCGCTGCTTCAGCCGCCGACCGACAGTCCAATATCACAGGTTTTCTCTTAATCGCAGTGATAAAGCGGGTGTGTTATGAGACCGCGAGGTCGGCGGCGGGGCGTTCGCAGGGCCTTTTGCCCGCAGGCTGCCACCATGCGGATGGTACCAGCGGTCGGGCGGAAGCCCCCGGCTGTGTTTCGCACCGAAGGTGCGCGCGCTGGCTAGGGCGTTGGTGGGGCGTTTGCAGGGGCCTTTTGCCCGCAGGCTGCCGCCATGCGGCTGAGCGGCTGGTCAGCGGTTGGGCGGAAGCCCCCGGCTATGCTTTGCACCGAAGGTGCGCGCGCTGGCTAGGGCGTTGGTGGGGCGTTTGCAGGGGCCTTTTGCCCGCAGGCTGCCGCCATGCGGCTGAGCGGCTGAGCGGCTGAGCGGCTGGGCGGAAGCTCCCGGCTTGGATGGGGAAACGGTGTTAAGCACACCTGACTTCGTTCTTTGGATCCGCTCCACCGTGACAAGGCGTGCGGGGGATGTCAAAACCCCGGTCACGGTGCGCACGACCTCAAAGTGCACACGACCTCAAAGTGCATGGCACCTGCAGCGAAAATCCCAGAGATTTTATTGGTATCCGCATCATTTGGTGCGACACCGGGGACAGTCCCCGCGGACACGGCGGCATGTGTGCAACAGCAGCGGTTGGCCGGACGGTAGAACCGTCACAATCCGAAGAGTCCATAGAAACCACAACAGGTGGGCCGCTGCCGGGGACAGTCCCCGCAGTCGCAGGCAACGGGGGAAATGCGGTGGGCCGGTGGACGGCAAGCAGGTCTCGTTACGGCCCTGAGGTGCATGGCACCTGCAGCGCCGGCGAAGGCTTTGTTGGGTCGTCTGCAGTGGCCGTTTGCCCGCAGGCTGCCGCCATGCGGCTGGGATTGCGGCTGCGATTGCGGTGTAATAGCGGTTGGGCGGAAGCCCCCGGCTGTGTTTCGCACCGAAGGTGCGCGCGCTGGTGGGGCGTTGGTGGGGCGTTGGCGGGGCCGTTTGCCCGCAGGCTGCCGCCATGCGGCTGGTATTGCGGTTGCGATTGCGGTTGTAATAGCGGCTGGGCGGAAGCCCCCGGCTGTGTTTTGCACCGAAGGTGCGCGCGCTGGTGGGGCGTTGGTGGGGCCGTTTGCCCGCAGGCTGCCGCCATGCGGCTGGGATTGCGGTTGGGATTGCGGGTGTAATAGCGGCTGGGCGGAAGCCCCCGGCTGTGTTTTGCACCGAAGGTGCGCGCGCTGGTGAGTGCGTTGGTGGGGCGTTGGCAGGGCCGTTTGCCCGCAGGCTGCCGCCATGCGGCTGGGATTGCGGTTGGGATTGCGGTTGTAATAGCGGCTGGGCGGAAGCCCCCGGCTGTGTTTTGCACCGAAGGTGCGC
>Ga0172372_10004924_pt1 | contig 18821 bp, 12 predicted proteins | sample LakKiv5m_2_FD_114544 | JGI IMG/M metagenome (GOLD analysis project Ga0172372, IMG submission 114544) | Freshwater microbial communities from Kabuno Bay, South-Kivu, Congo - kab_092012_9.5m | ecosystem: Environmental > Aquatic > Freshwater > Lake | place: Democratic Republic of the Congo...
CTGGCGGACACTGAGGGTCGGATCGGGGCGGTCGGGGGTGAGGTGATCCCGGTGGTCCCGGAGGGCCGGCCGGAGTGGATCAGTGACTGGCACGCGCCGCTGGCGTTCCGGACGGACGCGGGGCCGCTGCCGGCGGAGCAGTGCCCGATGGGGGCAAACCTGGCGTTCCCGCGGCGCGTGTTCGAACAACTGGGATTATTCCACACTGGGCTGGACCGGGCGGCAGGGAACTATTTCTCGGGCGGCGACAGCGAGATGGTGCGGCGCGTGCGCCGGGCGGGGCTGGAGGTGTGGTTCAGCCCGGCGGCGGTGGTGCGACACCAGATGCCGGCGAGCCGGACGACTTTCCGTTATGCGGCGCGGCACGCGTTCGATTCGGCGCGTTCGCGGGTCATTGACCGGGCGGGCCAGCCGGGCGGGGCTGGATACCTGCTGGCGCGGCTGCCGGCGAATGGCCTGAAGCTGGCGGCTTTTGTGGTGCTGGCGCTGCTGCAGGGCCTCTGCCTGCGGCCGGGCGGGGCGAAGCAGGCCCTCGTGCGGGCGTGGCGGTCCTGCGGTTACCTGTACCAGATCCCGCGGAGCCTCGCGGGCCGGAGGTGAGGCGATGACGGCGCTCCCCTCCCCTCTTCCGGCGCTGGCGGTGGTCATCGTGGCCCGCAACGAGGCCGCGAACCTGCCGCGGTGCCTGGCCAGCGTGCGCGGGTGGACGGCGGAGGTGATCGTGGCCCTGAACGGGACGACGGACGCGAGCGCCGAGATCGCGCGGGCGGCGGGGGCGGTGGTCCACGAGGTGCCGTGGCAGGGTTACCGGGACACCAAGAACGCGGCGTTGGCCCTGGCGGGCCAGCCGTGGGTGCTGGCGCTGGATGCGGACGAGGAGGTGTCGCCGGAGCTGCGGGCGGAGATCCTAGGCTTCCTGGAGGCGCCGGGGGCGCACGCGGGGGCGCGGTTCCCGCGGAAGACTTGGTTCATCGACCGGTGGATCACGCACGGGGACTGGTATCCGGACCATTGCCTGCGCCTGTTGCGCAAGGAGCGTTCGCGGTGGGTGGGCGACCCCTTTGTGCACGAGCGGGCCGAGTGTGACGGGCCGGTGGCGACCTTGCGGGCGGACCTGCTGCACCATTCCTTCCCCAGCTTGGCGGCTCACGTGGCGAAGGTGAATCCGTTCGCGGATCTGTTCCTGCGGCAGCAGCAGGCGCGGGGCGGGCGGTTCTCGCTGGGCGCGGGCGTGTTCCGGCCGGCGTGGCGGTTCTTCCGCGGGTATGTGCTGCGGCGGGGGTTTCTCGATGGGTTCCCGGGCTGGTACATCGCGTGGGCGACCGCGTTTGGGGCGCTGGTGCGGTATGGGCGCCTGTACGAAGCGGAGCGGCGGAGGAATCCGGATGCCTAGGAAGCGCGAGCCGCACGCGTTCAGCCGGCTGGCCGAGCAACTGGTGGCGGACCTGCGGGGCGTGCCTTCGGACGTGCCGGCGCGGTCGCGTCCCCGGGCGACCCAGCCGCTTTCCGGCCTGATGGAGGCCTTGCGGCAGGAGTACCGGCTGGGCCGGGACGCGCCGGAGTACACCCTGCGTGAGCGGTGGCGGGAGATTGTGGGGGCGGCGGCGGCGGCTTATTCCCATCCCGTCACCCTGGAGCGCAATCTGCTGCTCGTGCTGGTCTCGCACGCGGTGGTGCGCAACGAGCTGTTCCACCATCGGGACCTCATTCTGGGGCGGATCCGGGAGGTGCCGGGCTGCGAGGGCGTGAAGGGCATCAACCTGCGGATGGGGTGAGGCCGTAGAGCGGGGCGCGGCGGCGGTCAGGGTTGCGCGAGGGCGCGGAAGCCGCGGGTGAGGCGGGCGAGGGCCTCGGGGAGGCGGGCGGGGTCGAGGGCGCCGTAGGCGATCCGGAGCCGGCAGCCTGCGGTGCAGCCGAAGGCGCTGCCGGGGACCACGGCCACCCCGTGTTCCCGGATCAGGCGTTCCGCGACCGTGAGCGGGGCGAGGGGCGTGCGAAGGTCAGGCAGGAAATAGAAGGCCCCCGCGGCCGGGGGCAGCGTGCAGAGGCCGTCGGCCGCGAGGCCCGCGAGCGTGGCCTGGAAATGGGTGCGGTTGCCGCGAAGGGGCCCGAGTTGCGCGGCGATCCAATCCGGTCCTGCGGTGAGGGCGCCGAGGGCGGCGTGTTGCGAGATCACCGGGGGGCAGATGAGGAGCGTGTCCTGGATCTTGCGGAGCGGGGCCTCGAGGGCGGCGGGGACGACGAGCCAGCCGATGCGCCAGCCGGCGAAGCCGAAGGCCTTGGAGAGCGAATGCAGCGAGACCGTGTGTGCGGCGGTGCCGGGGTCGGCGGCGGGGGCGTGGTGGGGCGGGCCCTCGTGGACGAATTCCGCGTAGGCCTCGTCGCTGAAATGGTAGAGCCCGCGGGAGGCGCAGAGCGCGTTCACCGACCGCAGGGTGGCCGGCGGGTAGACGGCGCCCGTGGGGTTATTCGGGGAGACCGTGACGATGACGCGGGTGCGGGGCGTGACGGCCGCGGCGAGAGCTTCCGGATCGAGCTGGCAGGCGGCGTCGGTGGGGACCGTGACCGGGCGGCAGCCGGCCATCGTGACGGCCATCTCGTGGTTGAAGTAGTAGGGCGTGGGCAGGATGACCTCGTCGCCGGGCTCCGTGGCGGCGAGGAGGGCGGCGTAGAAGGCGTTATTGCCGCCGGCGGTGACCAGCAGGCGATTCCCGTGGGCGGGGCCGACGGGGACGCCGTGGCGGCGGGCCATCCAATCGGCGAGCGCGGCCGTGAGTTCGGGGAGGCCGGCGACTGGCTGGTAGCGGTGGAGGGCGGGATCGGAGCTGGCGCGGGCGAGGTGGGCCGCGACCGTGGGGGGAGGGGCGTAGCCGACGATGCCTTGCCCGAGGGAGATCGCGTCCGGGTGGGCCCGCAGGAGATCGGCGAGCACCGGGATGATGGGGCTTTGGACGACCTCGAGGCGGTGGGATCCGCGCATGGCCGGAGCAAGGCGCGGGAGCGCGCGGGGCGCGAGCGGGAATGCGCGGGCGGGGCGGCGCGACTCACCGGCGCGGCGCCGCCGCGCGGGTTCAGGAAGGATCCAGCTGGCGCAGTAGCCCGCGGATTTCGCGGACGAGGCGGCGGACGCGCCCGGGGCGCGCCGCGGGAGCGGAGGGGCGGGGCGCGGCGGGGGCGGGGCGAGCTTTGCGTTTGGGCATTGGGGGAGGGAGGCCGCGGGGCAGCCAGCGGGGTGCGCGCAGAACTGATACGAGACGCCGCGCGCGCGGGGCGGCCACCCAGGCCATCACCCTGAATTTGGGGTTAGCGCGGACTTGAAGCGGAATTTCCAACCGTGGGCGATTTCCACCAACGATACGCAACCGTCTGGCTGCCAATAGCTAGAAAAACTTCGGCGCGCGCACCTAGGCTCGCTTTTCGTAACAATTGTAGTCTTTGCTCGCCTGAGTTACTTCCCTTTATGCCACGCGAAAACACGACCCAGGGAATCTCATTCACCCCGACGCTTCTGACGCAGGCCAAGACGCGGGCGAAGGAAAAGGGGCTGTCCGTTTCGGCTTACGTGCAGCAGTTGATCCTGGCTGATCTGGCGGACGACGACACGCGGCTGGATGCGGCGGCGCTGGCGCGGATCAAGGCGCTGTTGACGGAATTGGTGGAGTTGCGCCAGGCCAACGGGCGGGGCGCGGAGAAGCGCAGTAGCTAACGGCGGCGCTTCCGGGGGCGGCGGGTTTGCGATGGCTCCATCGCGCGCAGGAGGTCACGGATCTCGCGCACGAGGGCGGCGAGTTTGGCCGTACCGGGGTCCGAAAGGGGTCGAGCACCGGCGGTTCGGCGGGAGTTTTGAGCACGTTTGGGCGAAGGCATCGGGGGCAAGGCCGGGGGCATGGAGGAGAGTGCGGGCGGCCACGGACTGCAGCCGTAAGCAATTAGCGAACTGTTGCTTACGCAAGTAAAACCTGAGATCCTGAAGAGTTCTCCCCACCGGGGAAGGGTTGCCTCGGGGCCCCGAATGCGTCGTACTCATCCCATGGCTCGCGAAAACACGACTCAAGGAATCTCTTTCACGCCGGAATTGTTGGAGCGGGCCAAGGCACGAGCGAAGGAACGCGGGCTGTCGATGTCCGGCTACGTGCAGCAGTTGATCCGCGCGGACCTGCAGGGCACGAATGATCCTCTGAGCAGCTCGGCGCTCCGGCAGATCAAGGGGCATCTGGCGGAGCTGGTGGAGCTGCGGAAGGCCGTAGCCCGCAGCAACGGCGGCAAGGGCTGATTGCGGGGCCCGTGCCGCTCAGAAGCGCACGGTGGCGGTGAGGTCGTAGCGGGCGGGCATCACGTAGGTGTAACGGTATACTGCCGCGCCGCTGGCGAGGGTGGTGAAGCCGGTCTTGCGGATCTCGTCCCGGTTCTCGAGGTCGATGAGGTTGCGGACGCCGAGGCGGACGCGGAGTTGCTGGCCCCAGACGCGCTGGTCGCGCATCACGTAGGCGTTCACGCCGTGGTTGGTGCCACCGATGAGTTCGCGGCCGTTGCTGATGCCGAATAGGTAAGAATCGCGCCAGGTGCCGTTGACGCCGAGGCGGACGCCGCGGAGCAGCGGGGTGGCCTCGCGGGAAAAGGCGTAATCGAGGATCCAGCTGGCGGACCACGGGGCGGCGCGGGCGCCGGCGGGCTTGGTCGCGAAGTCGCTCGAATCGAGAACTTCCTTGGCGTCGGCGATCAGGCTGGGGGCCTCGTCTCCGCGCTTCACCGCGGCTTCGTAATAGGCGCGGAAGGCCGAGAAGTCGGGCCGGGTGATGACGTCGGTTTTGGCGAGCGTGAAGCGGGCCTGGAGGCCCTTGGTGGGGCGGACCAGCACGGTGAGGTCGAAGCCCTTGGAGGTCTCGGTGGAGAGGATGCTGCGGAACTGGTTCACGTCGTTCCACGAGCGGATATAGCGGGGGTCGTTCGCGGTGATGGAGTTGGGGTTCATCAGGTTCTCGACGTCCCCGGCGCTGAAGCTGGAGGGGGTCCAGCGGAACTCGACGTTCTGGCGGTCGATCTGGAAGGCCCCGAGCGTGAAGGAGACGCGGTTCTGCCAGAGGGCGCCCTTGAGGCCGATCTCCTTGGTCACGCCGGAAATGGGTCCGAAGACCTGGCGGTCGAACGTGCGGGCGTCCTGCCAGCGGAACGAGTCCGAATAGACCGCGTAGATGTTCACGTCGGGGTTGAGCACGTAGGTGAGCCCGGCGGTGTAGCTGGTGTTGAAGAGGTGGAGGTTCTCGTTCTCGACGTATTCCCCGGGGAGGGCGTCCTGCCGGCTGGGGGGAGCGATGTCCTCATTGTAGGGGCCGAAGCGGCGGGTGCCGCGGTACTCGTAGGTGCGGTTCCAGTCCCAGCGGACCCCGAAGAGCGATTGGAGGCGGCCCTTGAAGTAGCTGCCGTTGGCGGAGACGGCGGCGGCGTAGGCCTGGCGCCATTCGGTGCCGTCGGCGGCGTTACCGAAGGAGAGCTGGCGGGCCTGGAAGTCGGCGTTGGCGGGGAGGCGCTCGAGCGTGAAGCGGTCGAAGAGGGCGCGGGAATAGAAGGCGGGATCGTCGAGGTAGAGGCGGAAGCGGACGCGGTCGTTGGTCTGGTTGACGGCGGTGACGAGGCCGTTCTCGAAGCGCTTCACGTTGTAGAGGGCCTTGCGGTAATTGTTGGTGAAGTCCTCGCGGTACTCGGCGCTGCCGATGAGCGTCTGGCGCATCCAAGAGAAGGGTTGGAGCGGGAGGACGGCGGTGCCGCGGAAGGCGTCCACGTCGTTGCCGAAGCGCTTCCAGTCGATGCCGGCGGTGTCGATATAGGGGCGGCCGTTGACGTCGAGGCTGACCGTGCTGCTGAAGAAGTTATCGTTCCGGAGGCCGTCCTGGTTCTGGTGGTTGTAGGCGAGTTCGAGCCCGAGGCGGCCGAGGCGTTGCTCGATCGTGATCGAATACGTGCTGAAGGGGCGGGCTTGGCGGTCGAAGGAGCCGCGGAGGTTGTAGTGCTTGGGGAAGCCGTGGATGCGGCGGGTGCCGGTGAGGGCGCCGGCGGCGTTGCGCATCGTGACGTCGACGAAGCCGCCCTCCAGGAGGGAGAGGGAGCCGCCGGCGGGGCCGTTGGTGGAGCTGCGGTCGGCGGCGGGGAGGGTGGACTGGTTGAACCAGACGCCGTCGGAGGTGTACCAGGGGCCGGCGCTGGTGAAGCCGAGGGAGCGGGCGGATTGTTCGCGGACGGTGATCCCGGAGAAGCCGCGGGCGTTGTCGAAGTCGCCGCGTTCGGCCTCGAGGCGAATGAGCGTGTCGCGGAAGGGCTGGTAGGTGAGCGCGAGGGTTTCGCCTTCGAGGCGGTAGGCGGAGGCGTCCTGGAAGGTCTTTTCCTGGCGGCGGACGGCGTTGAGGCGGAGGGCGAGTTTGTCGCGGAGGCGGCGGTTGACGTCGAGCTGGTAGCGGTAGGCCCCCTCGCTGCCCTGTTGGAGCATCAAGGTGCCGAAGTTCTTCATCAGGGCGCGTTTGGTGAAGACGGCGCCCTGGCCGCCGGGTTCGACATCGCCGAAGATGAGCGAGTTGGAGCCCTTGCCGAAGTCGATGCGTTCGACGTTGTAGGTGTCGCTGGGGACGTACCAGCGGAAGTAGTTGCGGGAGACGTTGAAGCGTTGGGAGAGACCGCGGAAGGAGAAGTTATCCTGCTGGTTGTCGTTCTCCATCGTGGGGGCCGCGTAGACGTTGGCCACGAAGAGCGCCACCTCGTCGGCAGTGTTGAGGCCGAGGTCCTCGATGAAATCGGCCGTGATGGCGTCGATGTTCACCGGGACGTCCTTGAGGGCCTGCTTGGTGCGGGTGGCGGAGAGCGTCTCGTTGGCGGACCAGCCGGTGTCGCGCTCAGTGGAGAGGATGAAGGGGGAGAGCTGGACCACGCCGTCCGCGCTGGTGGGGGGAGGGGTGGCGGGGGCGGCGGCGCCGGCGAGGGCGGCGGGCAGCAGGGCGAGCCACAGGGCCCGCAGGAACGGGCGGAGGGGGGCGGGGGGTGTCGGCATACCCTACGCCTCCCCGAAACGCGCCCGAGGTCAAGCGCGGGGCCCGGGCGGGGCCACCGCGCGCGGGTGGGGCGCTCGATCCGGGATGGCCACAAGAGGCGCAAAAGGGCACCAGGCGCGGACCGGGCTTAAAGGGGCGTCTATAGACGCCGCGTGAACTTTGGGCCAAGCGAGCGGACGGAAGGGGTTCGATCCAAGGCGATGAAGCCGTCGTTGGCGTCGTGCTTCGCCGATGGAAGCCAAGCGGCTCGAGTTCTTGCCCGAGCTCGCCCACGCCTCGCCCTCCCGCGGCGTCCATAGACGCCCCGCACAGCTCCGACCGGGGCTGAAGCCCTTTGTGACTTTTGTGGCCCTCCTTCGCCAGGCCTCAGCTGGGCTCCGGCAGTGGGGCGGGGCACCCTTCGGGCTGCGTCAGCGGTTCCAGCGCCAACGGCTGGAGTCGGTTTAGCGCCAGGTGGTGAAGCGGGGGGCGAGTTCGAGGCCGAAGTAGCTCCGGGCGTTGCCGAAGCAGATGTTGCGCACCATCGCGCCGACGGCCGCGTAGTCCCCGGGGATGAGGCCGGCGGCCATATCGGCGCCGAGGAGGTTGCAGAGGGTGCGGCGGAAGTACTCGTGGCGCGGGTAGCTGACGAAGCTGCGCGAATCCGTGATCATCCCGACGAAGCGGGAGAGCAGGCCGAGGTTGGAGAGGGTGTTCAGTTGCCACTCCATCCCTTCCTTTTGGTCGAGGAACCACCAGCCGCTGCCGAACTGGACCTTGCCGGGGACGGAGCCGTCTTGGAAGTTACCGATCATCGTGCCCAGCACGTAGTTATCGCGCGGGTTGTTATTGTAGAGGATGGTGCGCGGGAGCTGGTCGGTGGCGTCGAGCGCGTTGAGGTAGCGGGAGAGGGCGGCGGCCTGGGGGAAGTCGCCGATCGAGTCGAAGCCGGTGTCGGGCCCGAGGGTGGAGAGGAGGCGGGCGTTGTTGTTGCGGAGGGCGCCGAGGTGGAGCTGTTTGACCCAGCCGCGGGCGTGGTCCCAGCGGCCGAACTCGAGCATCAGGAAGGAGCCGTAGCGGGCGGCTTCCTCGGGGGAGGCGGCGCGGCCGCGGCGGGCGGCGTCGAAGACCATCCGGGCCTGGGCGTGGGTGCAGGGCTCGGCGAGGGCGCTTTCGAGGCCGTGGTCGGAGACGCGGGCGCCGGCGGCGTGGAAGTCATCGTGGCGGCGCTTCAGGGCCGTGAGGAGGTCATCGAAGGACTTGATGCCCGAGGAGTTACCAGCGGCGCCGGCGAGGCGTTCGAGCCAGGGGTTGAAGGCGGCGGGCTGGCCCACGGCGAGGGCCTTGTCGGGCCGGAAGGCGGGGTAGACGCGGGCTTCCAGCTTGCCGGGGGCGCGGCGGATGGCGGCGTGGTGCTCGAGGGAGTCGGCGGGGTCGTCGGTGGTGCAGACCACGGCGACGCCGGACTGGTTGATCAGGTCGTGGACGCGGGTGCGGGCGAGGCGGGCGTTGGCCTTGCGCCAGACGCGCTCGGCGGAGCGGCCGTCGAGGAGTTCGTTGATCCCGAAGTAGCGCTTGAGTTCGAGGGCGGACCAGTGGTGGAGGGGGTTGCGAAGGGTGTGGGGGACGGTCTCGGCCCAGGCCTGGAACTTCTCGCGCGGGGAGGCGGCGCCGGTGATGCAGCGTTCGGGGACGCCGTTGGTGCGCATCGCCCGCCACTTGTAATGGTCGCCGCCGAGCCAGAGCTCCGTGAGGTCCGCGAACTGGTGGTTCCGGGCGATCAGGTCCGGCGGGAGGTGGCAGTGGTAATCGTAGATCGGGGCGTCCGCGGCGAACCGGTGGTAGAGCTCGCGCGCCTGGCGGGAGCCGAGGAGGAAGTCGTCGTGGATGAAGGGCCGGGTGGGCATACGGGAAGGGGGGGCGCGGTTAGCGGGAGATGTCCGCGAGCATTTCCTCGAGGGTGCCGTAGCGGGCGAGGAGTGTGCGGGCGGCGGCGCAGGTGGCGGGGGCGGCGAGGCCGGTTTCCTCGGCGAGGAAGATCAGGTACGAGGCGACGTGGCGGGCGAAGAGGAGGCAGCCGGCCGGGCTGATCCCGTAGAAGCGGGCGCGCTGGGTGTAGCCGGCGGCGGTGTGGTCCCCGAGGGCGGCCTTGTCCGCGCGGCCGCCCGCGGCGAGCACGAACAGGAAATTGTACTCGAACCAGAACATATCGTCCGGGCTGGGCGGCAGCGATTCGAGGGCGGCGCGGGTGACGGTGGGGTTGGCGAAGACCTCGGTGCCGCGGCCGGCGCGGGCGAGCGCCTCGGTGATGAAGACGCGGGCCATCCGGCGTTCGGTCTCGTCGGGGCTGAAGGCGCCGGTGAGGGCCAATTCGAGGGTGAAGCGGTGCCAGTCGCGCCAGAGGGCCTGATCCTGCGGGTCGGGCGACGCGTGGAGGGCGCGGCCCATCTCGTAGGTGTAGCGGCCGCTGGTCTTGATCTCGAGGCGGCCCCCGGTGACCTCGCCCATCACGCGGTAGTTGCCGGCCGATTTGCCGGAGCCCGAGTGGAAGCCGATGCTGGCGTCGAACGCGCGGCAGACCGCCCATTGCCGTTCGATCAGCCCGCGCAGGGCGGCGTCGTCCGGGTAGGGCATATTCTTCTGGAAGCCGAAGGCGGGCGCCACGAAGTGGATCTGCATCCCGAGGGCCTCGCAGAGGGCGAGCATCACGGCCGTGGTCTCCGGGGTGGTGAGGCCGGGCAGTTCATCGATCGAGAGCTCGCGCAGGTAGGCGCGGCCGGCGGCGGTGGTGAAGAGCCGGGCGCGGGCGGCCGCGTACTTCTCGTCCCGGCGCTTCATCTTGCGCAGGGCGGGCCAGACGGTGGCGAGGAGCCGGGCGAAGGCGGCGTCCTCGAGCGGCAGGCCGGCCGCGGCGACCCGGGCGCGCACGGTGGCGACGAGTTCCGCGGGGACCTCGGCCGCGACCCAGGCGGTGGGATCGGCGGGGAGGGGCGTGACGGCCAGTTCGGGCGAGAGGTCGAAGGTGATGTAGCTGGCGAGGACGCAGCCGGCGACGAGGGCGTCCTCGCGGTCGTCGAACTTGCCCCCGATCGGCTGGTGGTCCGCGTTGAAGCTCCAGGCGATCCGGCGGCGGTGGAAGCCGGTCTTGAGCTTGGCGAGGATGCAGCCGTGGCTCATCCCCTCGACGCTCTGCCCTTGGTGGCCCTCGGGCACCTGGGTGCCGATGAAGGGGAACGGCACGCGGTCGAGCCGCCCGGCGAGCATCACGTCCACATCGTAGACCAGTTCCCGGGGGATGGAGTTCTGGTTGGCGGTGACGCCGAGGCCGAGGGCGCTCATCGCCCAGTCGACGGCGGGCCAGTGCAGGGTGGTGAAGCGGGCACCGACCCCGAGCGTGCTGCGCCCGAGCGAGCCGGCGGCGGAGGGGAAGAGGGTGGAGGCGGGGTCGTGTTCCTGGACGCGGTTCTTGAGCCGGAGGAGATTGGCGAAGGTAGCGGGGAAGGCGCGGTCGCCGCCGGGGAGTGTAATCCCGTCCTCTAGGCCGCCATCGCCGGCGGTCCCGGCGAGCCGCCAGGCGCAGTCGCCGTGCTCGTCCTCGAGGAGGGTCCAGGCGCCGTCGGCGGTGGTGAAGCGGCTCTTGGGGTATTCCCGCACGGCGGTGCCGGCGGCGAGCCGGGCGCGGAGGCCGGGCCAGTCGAGGCAGAAGTCCGGGCTGACGCAGGGATTGGTCGCGATCCGGAGGTGGTGCGCGAGGAGGAAACGGTTGATGGCGGACATCGCGGGACGGGCGAGTCGCGCACAATCGTCGGGGCCTGACAAGGCTGCGCTGGGCGGATCCGCGCCGGACGGTCGGAGCGGGCGCGGGGGGAGGCGCGGCGGACGCTTTTTGGTAGTTGCCCGCAGGCGTGGGGCGGGTGTGCTCGGCGGCTTTTCCCGATGTCCGCCACCCCGGCTCCCGCCGTCCCCGCCTCCGTTCCCAACCCGGACCACGTGCTCCGGCTTTCCGCCGAGTTGAACGTGAAGGTCTTCCAGGTGGCGGCGACCGCGCAGCTGCTGGCGGAGGGGGCGACCGTGCCGTTCATCGCCCGCTACCGGAAGGAGGCGACGGGCGAGCTCGACGAGGTGCAGGTGCTGGCGGTGCGCGACCGGCTGGAGCAGTGGCGGGCGGTGGACGAGCGCCGGGCCGCGATTCTGGCTTCCCTGCGCGAGCGCGGCCTGGCGACCCCGGCGCTGGAGCAGGCCCTGGCGGCGGCGGACACTCTGGCCGCCCTCGAGGACCTGTACCTGCCGTTCCGCCCCAAGCGCCGCACGCGGGCCACCATTGCCCGCGAGAAGGGCCTGGAGCCGCTCGCGGAACTCCTCCAGGCGCAGGACCCGGCCACGGACCCGCAGGCGGCAGCGCAGGCGTATGCGGGGCGCGAGTACACCCCGGACGACGGCAAGAACACGCCGGCGCGGATCGCCTCCGCCGAGGAGGCCCTGGCCGGCGCGCGCGACATCCTCGCGGAGCGGGCGGCGGATGACCAGGCGGCCCGGGCGCAGGTGCGCGGGCTGTTCCAGAAGGACGCCGTGATCTCGACCAAGGTCGTGCCCGGCAAGGACACCGATCCCGAGGCGGCCAAGTTCAAGGACTACTTCGAATGGAGCGAGCCCCTCGCGAAGGCGCCCTCCCACCGCATCCTCGCGATGCGCCGCGGGGAGAAGGAGCTCTGCCTGATGCTGCGGGTGCAGCTGCCCGACGAGAACGCGGCCTTCGCGGCGGTCCAGGGCCTGTTCGTACGCGGCCGCACCACAAGCGCGGCGACCCCCGCGACCTGCGCGGACCACGTCGTGCTGGCGGTCCAGGATGCCTGCCGGCGCCTGCTCGCGCCGGCGATGGAGACCGAGATGCGGCTCGAGTCGAAGAAGCGGGCGGACGAGGCGGCGATCCGGGTCTTCACCGACAACCTGCGCGAGCTCCTGCTGGCGGCGCCGCTGGGCCAGAAGGCGGTGCTGGCGATCGACCCGGGCTTCCGCACCGGCTGCAAGACGGTGCTGCTGGACCGGCAGGGCAAGCTGCTGCACCACGACGTGGTCTTCCCGGACCGCCACGCCGCGGAGGCGAAGGAGAAGCTGCTGGGCTTCGTGAAGTTCTTCCAGGTCGAGGCCGTGGCCATCGGCAACGGGACCGCCGGCCGCGAGACGGAGGCGTTCGTGCGCGCGCTGGGGCTGCCGGCCACGATCCCGATCGTGATGGTGAACGAGTCGGGCGCGTCGATCTACTCGGCCAGCGAGGTGGCGCGGGAGGAGTTTCCCGACCACGACCTGACCGTGCGCGGGGCGGTCTCGATCGGCCGCCGGCTGATGGATCCCCTCGCCGAGCTGGTGAAGCTGGACCCGAAGTCGATCGGCGTCGGCCAGTACCAGCACGACGTGGACCAGGCGGCGCTGCGGCGCTCGCTCGACGACACCGTCGTCAGCGCGGTGAACGGGGTCGGGGTCGAGCTCAACACGGCCTCGAAGCAGCTGCTGCGGCACGTGTCCGGGCTGAACGAGGCGACCGCGGCGGCGATCGTCGCGCGGCGCGACGCGCAGGGCCCGTTCCGTTCGCGGACGGAGCTGCGCGAGGTGCCGCGGCTGGGGCCGAAGGCGTTCGAGCAGGCGGCGGGCTTTTTGCGCCTGCGGGACGGCGCGCATCCCCTCGACGCGAGCGCGGTCCACCCGGAGCGTTACCCGCTGGTCGAGCGGATGGCGGCGGACCTCGGCGCCACCGTGGCGGACCTGCTCGGCGACGGGCAGCTGCGGGCGCGCATCGAGCCGGAGAAGTACGTCACCGCCGAGGTCGGGCTGCCGACGCTCAAGGACATTCTCGCGGAGCTGGCGAAGCCGGGCCGCGACCCGCGGCGGCAGTTCGAGGCCTTCAGCTTCACCGAGGGCGTCAACCGCCCCGAGGACCTGCGCCCGGGGATGAAGCTGCCGGGCATCGTGACCAACGTCACGGCGTTCGGGGCCTTCGTGGACATCGGCGTGCACCAGGACGGCCTCGTCCACGTGAGCCAGCTGGCGGACACCTTCGTGAAGGATCCGGCCGCGGTGGTGCGGCCGCAGCAGCGGGTGCGGGTGACGGTGACGGAGGTGGACCTCGCGCGCGGGCGCATCGCGCTCTCGCTGCGGAGCAATCCCGTCATCGGGCCCAAGTCGGCCTCACCGGCGGGTGGGCCGCGGTCCGGCGGTGGTCCGGGCCGGTCCGCGCCGGCCCCGGCCCCCAAGCCCCCGGCGGCGGTGAACAGCGACTGGTTCAGCGCCGCGCTCAATAAGAAGCGGTGAGTCGCCGCCGCGGGGTGCGCGCGGGAAGGTTGGGCCGTGCGCCGCTTCCGGCTCAGCCGGGACGATTCGTTCCGCCTCAGCGCGGAGCCGGCTCCCAGCGGCCCCAGACGACCGACGAACTCGCGGCGGGAATGAACAGGACCAGGCCCGCCCCATAGGAGTGGGCGCGGACGTAGAGGGCGCCATCCGCGCCGAGGCCGAACCGGATCGACTGCGTCCCCATCAAATTGCCGAACTTATTGGTGTTCCTGACCTCAAGCCCATCGAGTTCAACCCATCCGGTGCGGGGATTGATGCGGCCCGGCAGGCTGAGCTCGGCGGCGACCTTTCCTCCTTGCCACGCCCGGGCGGTGCAGGCGCCGTCGCCACCGACCAACAACTCGATCTCGTCCGCGTGGCGGTTCCGGATGAACTGCCCCGGAAAAAACATTTCCTCGAGGCGACCCGAGACTGGCTCCCCCTCCCGGACGACCATTCGGCCCAGCGAGACGAAGCGCCCTTGGGCGGGGCGCCCCAAGGTGCCCGCCACCTCCGCGCGCCACGCCGCGGGAAGATCCTCCTCGGCAATGTGACGCCAACCCACGCAGCCGGCGGACAGCGCCGCAACCACCAGCGCGGCGCCGAGCCCCCAGGGACCGGCGGGGCGGTGGCGGGGCCGGGGGAGCACGGCGGGGGGCGGGTTCATTCGACGACCAGGACGCCGCGCATTGTGCGCCAATGGCCCGGGAAAGTACACAGGTAAGGGTAGCGTCCGGGGGTCGCCGGGGCGGTGAAGGCCAGTTCGGCGCGCTGGCCCGGCTCGACCAAGGGCGTGGCGTGGAGGATGCGCGGGGTGGCGGGCACGTAATGCCGGGCCATCGCGCCCGGTTCGGCGGCCATCGCGTCGGCCAGCGCGCCCACCTCCTCGGCAGCGTCGGGCGCGGTGAGGAGGAGGTTGTGCGGCATCAGGTCGGGGTTCTCGAAGAGGATCCGGACCGGCTGGCCGGCGCGCACCCGGAGCTCGGTGGGCGCGAACTGCATCTGGTTGGGCACCGCCTGCACGCGGAGCACACCCTCCCCCACCCCGTGCGCGGCGTCCCAGCGTCCGGCCCACGCGGCGAGCGTCCCGGCGTCGGGGGCCAGCCGCGCGCCCGGCACGGGCCGGCCGGTGGGATCGTAGAGGAAGACCGGGGGCGGCGCCGCCCGGAGCCGGCGGTAGGTGATCTCGACCTGGTTGAGCCCGGCGCGCAGCGGGAACTCGGCCTGCTGGTCGGCACTGTACTGGCTGTCGGCCGCGTGCACCTGGACCCCGTTAGCCGAGATTTCCAGGAATGCGTGGCGCACGCCGAGCACGGCCGCCTGCGGCTCCGCCACCTCGACGAAGGTACGGAAGGTGCGGGTCATCAGCCCGCTCGATTTCGCCTTTTTCCGCGTGTCCCCCGTGACCGGCGGCGGCTCCTCGGTGGGGCGCGCGGCGCCGACCTCCAGCCAGCTGCCGACGCGCGTCTCCGGCGCGACCTCGAGCACGGGCACGGCGCGGCCGATGCGGGCCGTGGTGCCCGCCTTGAGGTCCTCGCGCATCCGCGCCACCGCGGGCTCGGGGGCGGGCATCCGGGCGAGCGCGGCCTCGAGCGCGGGCCGCTGCGGGCGCAGGTGCGCGACCGCGTTGACGGCGGCCATCCGCACGCGGGGATGGGGATCGGCGGCCGCGAGGCCGAGGCGCGCGGCGGCGTCGGGCAGGCGCTCCACGCCGAAGCGGACGAGGGCGGGCACGGCGGCCCGCACCAGCGGGTCGGTTGAGCGGGCGAGCGCGTCGAGCCAGGCGGGCCGGACCTCGCCGAGGGCGAGGAGGACCCAGCAGGCCTCGAGGCGCACGCGGTCGCTGGCGCCGCCGGGATTCGCGACCTGTTCCACCGCCGGCACCGCGGCCGCGCCGAGCCGCCGCAGCCCGATGCGCGCGTGGTGGCGGACGAGGTCCTGCGGATGGCCGAGCAGGACGGCGAGTTCCCCGGCGCTCGCGCCCTCGATCCTCGGCCAGTCCCGCGCCACCGGCCGTTCGCGGTGGACGACGCGCCAGATGCGGCCGCGCTCGTGGTTCCACTGCGGGTCGCGCATCGCGTGCTGCGCGTGGCCGATGATGAGGCTGGAGAAGTCGGAGACGTACAGCGCCCCGTCGAGGCCGAACTCCACGTCCACCGGCCGGAAGGTGCTGTTCTTCGAGGTGAGGACGTCGACGCGCGAGGCCGCCGTGAGCGGGCCGTCGTCGGCGCGCACCGCGGAGAGCGAGACCTGGTAGGTGCCGAGGAGGGCCGCCGAGGCGACGCCCTGCTGCAGCTCGGGCGGGAAGTTCGGGCTCGAGATCACGGCGAGGGCCGAGCCCTTCGCGTAGTTGAGCACGGTGCCGTGGCCGTAGGGGTGGTAGACGCCGAGGGGGGTCCACGTGAGCGGAAGCCCGTCGAGGAGGTGCCCGCCGCCGTAGCGCTGGAGCGGTTGCCCCTGCGCGGTGAAGGCGATCTTCCACGGGTTCGGCGTCTGGCTCTGCCACTCGGTCCCGACCCGGCCGGTGCGCGGGTCGAGGCGGTAGGTCGTCGAGTCGAGGCCGCGCACGACGCCGAAGGGCGTCTCGAACTGGGAGCGGTGGAACACGCCGTCGCAGAACAGGAGGTGCCCGAGCGGGTCGCTGACCACCATCCCGCCGTGGTGCGAGTCGGTGACGTCGACCCCGCGCAGCAGTTCCGCGCGGGTGTCCGCGCGGCCGTCGCCGTCGGTGTCCTGCAGCACGAAGAGCCGCGGCTGGGCCGAGACGATCACGCCCCGCTCGTGGAAGGCGACCCCGTCGAGCGCGTCGAAGCCCTCCGCGAAGACGGTGCAGGAGTCCGCGCGGCCGTCGCGGTCGCGGTCCTCGAGGACGAGGATTTTGTCGGCGGGCCGCTCGCCGGGGATGGTGTGCGGGAAGGAGGGCATCGTCACGACCCAGAGGCGGCCGCGGGCATCGAAGCTGAGTTGGACGGGGTTGCGGAGCTCGGGGAACTGCTCCTCGGAGGCGAAGAGATTGAGCGCGTAGCCGTCGGCGACGACGAGTTCGGCCTGGAGGCCGGCGGGGGTGCGGACGGTGCCGCCGGGGAAGCGGTAGGGGGTTTCCTTGCCGGGGGCTAGCGGGGGCAGACTCTCGGGTGCGCCCACTTCGGGATGTTCCACCGCGCGGCCGCCGGGGCGCTGGGCGAGGGCGTGGAGGGTGGCCTCGGCGTGGCGGAGGAGCGCGTGGTAACGGGGCAGCTCGGCGGCGGCCTCCTCGGGCCGGCGGCGCACGCCGTAGTAGAGGGCGGCGTTCTTGGGCCGCACGAGTTCGGCGCCGTGGGCGTGCCGGCGGGCGGCGGCGCGGGCGACCTCCTCGAGGCGCGGGGGCTCGACGGGGCTCAGCCCGCCGGGACCCGCGAGCGCGGCGGCGACGGCGAGCCCGAGGACGCGGGCGCCCTCGGGGTTGAGGTTCACGCCGAGGTCCGTGAGCGGCCGCGGTGAGCGCGCAAAGGCATCGCGGCTGGCGGCGAAGAGGTCGATGAACGGCGCCCCGCGGGCGGCCGCGAGCTCGCGCACCACGGTGGCGTAGGCCGCGACGTCGGCGTTGCGGGCCGCGCCGGGCGGGGCGGAACGCTCCTCCACCGCGTGCGGCGCGAGGAAGACCAGCCGCGCGCCGGGATGCCGCCGCGCCACCTCGCCCAGCAGGATCTCGTACTGCCGCCGGAAATCCGCCAGCCCGGCGGGGCCCGCGAACGACTCGTTGAACCCGTACCCCAGCAGGACCACGTCGGCGGGCCACGCCGCGAGCAGGCCCTTCAGGTGCTCAGAGTAGCCCTCGGGCCGCCGGCGGTGGCCGACCTCGTCCCCGGTCCACGCGAGGCTGCGGACGCGCAGCCCGAGTTCCGGGTAGGCGAGTTGCAGGCCGGCCTCGAGAAACCCCTCCTCGAGGAGGCGCTCCACCATTCCGGCGCCGTAAAAGAGGTAGGTGCTCCCGGGGCGCGGGGCGGGCCCGGGGGCCGGCGCGGCCGCGCGGAGGGCGGGGAGCGCGGTCACCAGCGCAAGCAGGAGGACGAGACGAGGGCGGAGGCGGGCGGGCATCGGGAAAAGGGTTGGCGGCAGGCTCAAGGCGCGGCGGCGGGGGCGAGGTGGCGGTCGAACCAGGCCCCGAACTGGAAGATGTCCCACGGCATCGTGGTCCAGCCGTGCCGGCCCCCGTGGCGGACCACGATTTTCACGGTGGCGCCGGCGCGGGCGGCGGCGGCCTGGAACCACGCGGACTGCTCGAGCGGCGTGAGCGTGTCGGCGTCGCCGTGGTGGATCAGCACCGGCGGCAGGGCGGCCGTGACGTGGTAAATGGGCGAGGTGTCTCGGCCGATCTCACGCCAGCGGGCGGGGTCGCGGCCCGCGGGGCCGAAGGCCCGGACGTAGCTGCGCGGGGGGCCGCCGTCGCCGGGGTTCTCGGTGGAGCTGCCCAGGTTGAGCAGGTCCGTGATCGGGAAGAAGATGGCCACCGCCTGCACGCGGCTGCTCCCGCGGTCGACGGGGTCGGGCGCCGCGGGGTCGCCGGGACCGCCGCGGGTGGCGAGGAGGAGGCTGAGGTGGCCGCCGGCGCTGCCGCCGGTGATGCCGAAGCGGGCGGGGTCGACGCCGTGCTCCGCCGCGTGGTGGCGGAGGAAGCGGACGGCGCGGTGGAGGTCGGCCGCGATCTCCATCACGGTGGCGCGGGGCTGGGAGACGTGGCAGACCGCGAACACGGTGTAACCGCGGCGGAGGAGCGGGGCGGCCATCCACGTGGCGAACTCCCCCGGCCGTTTCGAGCGCCAGCCGCCGCTCACGACCACCACCACGGCGGCGCCGTTGGGCCGGGCGGGGCGGAGGCGGTCGAAGGTCAGGGCCTGGTCGCCGCGGCGGCCGTAGACCAGGCCGTCGGTCCGCTCAACCGGGGGGTGCAGGTAGATCCAGACCCCGGCCGCGGCGAGGGCGGCGAGCGCCAGCAGGCCGCCGAGGGCGAGGAGCGTGCGCCGGAGCAGGACGCGGAGCCGCGGCATCCGGGAAGTCAGCTGGCGGCGAGCGTCACCGGGATCTCGGCCCGGTACCGGCCGTGCAGGTGCAGCTCGAGCACGCCGCGGTCCTCGGCGAGCTTCCGGGCCGTCAACTTGGTGGTGCCGCCCTTGGTCTTCTCGGCGGTCAGCGGCACGCGGAGCACCACGGCCCCGTCGCGCCCGTGGAGCGCGAGCTGCGTGCCGGACTTGCGGACCTTCTCGATGCCGAGGGTGAACGTGACGAGGTCGCGCTCGCGGCCGTCCTCGGTGACCTTGACGGGCCGGAGCGAGTCGGCCGGCAGCGCGAGTTCTCCCTGGAGCGGGACGAGGCGGGCGAGCCAGAGCTGGCCGACCGGCTGGGTGGCCCCGCGCTCGGCCTTGCGGGACTTCGCGTCGCCGTCCTTGGCCTGGCGGCGACTGGAGGCCTGGAGGATGCGCTGGTCCGGCAGGAACAGGGCGC
>Ga0172372_10004925_pt1 | contig 18820 bp, 14 predicted proteins | sample LakKiv5m_2_FD_114544 | JGI IMG/M metagenome (GOLD analysis project Ga0172372, IMG submission 114544) | Freshwater microbial communities from Kabuno Bay, South-Kivu, Congo - kab_092012_9.5m | ecosystem: Environmental > Aquatic > Freshwater > Lake | place: Democratic Republic of the Congo...
AAAATTGCAAAAGCAGCAGATGTAAAACCAATAATTGGCATTGAAGCTTATGTAGCACCTGAATCCAGATTTGATAAGCGAAGGGTTAAATGGGCTGAGGGTGGAGAAGATGATGTATCAGCTGGTGGCGCTTATACGCATATGACAATTCTGGCTGAGAATAATCAAGGCTTATCTAATTTATTCAAACTATCATCACTGGCATCACTTGAAGGTTTCTACTATAAACCTAGAGTTGATCGAGAGTTACTTTCAAAGTATTCATCTGGGCTTATAGGTACCACCGGCTGTGCTGGTGGTGAAATTCAAACTCGCCTACGCATGGGTTCTTATAATGAGGCACTAAAGGCTGCTAGTGATATGAAAGATATTTTCGGCGCTGACAATTTTTTCCTTGAATTAATGGATCATTCAATTGATATCGAAAAGCGAGTATTTACTGACTTGCTCAAGCTGGGTAAAGAATTAAATCTGCCACCACTTGCAACTAACGATCTCCACTATACATTCCACAAAGATGCATCTGCACACGAGGTATTACTTTGCGTTCAATCAGGCTCAACCCTTGCCGATCCAAAGCGATTTAAGTTTGAAAACTCGGAGTTTTACTTGAAGAGTGCAGCTCAGATGCGAACGCTTTTTAAAGATATCCCAGAATCATGTGATAACACATTAATTATTGCAGAACGCTGCGATATTACTATGCGTGAAGGTGAAAATCTTTTGCCACGTTTTGAAGTCCCACAGGGTGAAACTGAAGATAGTTGGCTAGTAAAGGTTGCAAATTTAGGGTTAGCAAGCAAACTTAATGGACAGGTTCTGCCAGAATATCAAGAGCGTCTAAATTTTGAACTAGATGTAATGATAAAGATGGGATTTCCTGGCTACTTTTTAGTTGTATCTGACTTATGTAATCATGCAAGGAAGGTTGGAATAAGAGTTGGACCGGGACGAGGATCTGCAGCTGGATCCCTAGTTTCCTACGCACTAGGTATTACTGGACTAGATCCAATTAAATTCAGCTTGTTGTTTGAAAGGTTTTTAAACCCTGAGCGTATTTCGATGCCAGATATCGATTTAGATTTCGATGAGCGTCGTAGATCAGAGATGATCCAGTACGCCACTACAAAGTATGGTGATGATCGTGTTGCGCAGATAATTACTTACGGAACTATTAAATCAAAGCAAGCAATTAAAGATTCCACCAGAGTTCTGGGTTATCCATATGCGCTAGGTGAGAGACTGACAAAATCACTACCACCTTCAGTAATGGGTAAAGATATTTCACTTAGCGGAATTTTCAATGTTGAAGATGATAGATATGGGGAGGCTTCGGAGTTTAGAAATCTTTATGAGAGTGATCCAGATTCAAAAAGAATTGTTGATACAGCTCGTGGTATTGAAGGTTTAAAGCGCCAGTGGGGAGTGCATGCTGCTGGCGTAATTTTAAGTAAGGAACCATTACTAGATGTAATTCCAATTCATAGGCGCGAAGCTGATGGTGCGATAATTACTCAATTTGATATGGGTGCTTGCGAGGCAACCGGCTTACTTAAAATGGATTTTTTGGGGTTAAGAAATCTTTCAGTATTAGATGATTGTTTAATTAATATTCAAAAAAACCTTGGCAATACAGTCGTACTTGAAGAATTACCATTACAAGATAAAAAAACTTTTGAGCTACTTTCTCGAGGAGACACTTTAGGAGTCTTCCAATTAGATAGTGCTCCCATCCGATCTCTCCTTCGATCTATGGCTCCAGATAGCTTTGAGGATATTTCAGCGGTAATTGCTTTGTATCGCCCAGGACCAATGGGTGAAGATTCACATAATAAGTATGCTGATTACAAAAATGGTAGAAAGAATCCAGTAGCTATCCATGCTGAGTTGGAAAAACCATTGAATGAAATCTTAAAAGATACTTACGGTTTGATTGTCTATCAAGAGCAAGTACTGGCAATTGCTAGAAAAGTAGCAGGCTTCACTCTGGGCCGCGCTGATCTACTTAGAAAAGCTATGGGTAAAAAGAATAAGGAAATTCTTGATAAAGAAAAAGTTCATTTCGAAGAGGGTATGAAATCTAATGGATTTTCCCAAGATGCTATTGAAAAACTCTGGCAAACACTTATTCCATTTTCTGATTACGCATTTAATCGGGCGCATAGTGCCGGTTATGGATTGCTTTCGTTTTGGACTGCCTATCTAAAGGCCAATTATCCAACTGAGTACATGGCTGCACTTCTAACCAGTGTGCGCGATGATAAAGACAAGAGTGCTTTGTATCTAAATGAGTGCCGGCGTATGGGCATTAAAGTCTTGGCACCAGATGTGAATGAATCTGATTCTGAATACACCCCAAGAGGTGTAGATATTCGCTTTGGCCTTACAGCAATTAGAAATGTCGGCGAAAATGTTGTTGCTTCAATCATAAAGAACAGAACAGATAAAAGTAAATATTCTAGTTTTGGTGATTTCCTAACAAAAGTTGACTCCATTGTTTGTAATAAAAAAAGTATTGAGTCGCTGATTAAGGCTGGCGCCTTTGATTCATTGGGACATACTCGCAGGGGATTGATGATGGTTTATCTTGAAGCATTGGATGCAGTTTCAGAAGCCAAGCGTGCTGAATCAATTGGACAATTTGATCTCTTTGGAGCAACAAATGCTACAACCTCTGTAAGTGGAGTAGAGCTTGATATTCCTAAAATTGAATGGGAAAAAATGGTTTTACTTGGGCAGGAAAGAGAAATGCTCGGGCTTTATGTTTCTGATCATCCGCTATTAGGAGTAGAACATATATTGAAATCATTTTCAGAGTTCACAATTAGTCAGATATCCGAAGTCTCGCATGATCAGGTAATTACAATTTGTGGCTTAGTAACTCAAATTCAGCGCAAAGTTTCAAAGCAAGGTACTCCATGGGCAATAGTTACTGTTGAAGATTTAGAGGGAGCAATTGATGTTTTATTTTTCTCTAACTCTTATGCATTACACGGTGTTAACTTAGTAGAGGATCGAATTGTTGCCATCAGGGGCAGAGTAGATAAAAGAGAAGATCAAGCTAGGGTTTCAGCACTTGATTTAACTTTGCCAGATCTTAATTTAGTTCCAACTGGCCCACTTGTAATCTCGATGGAAATGGCTAGGTGTACTCCGCCGATAATAGATAGAGTTAAAGAGATTTTGCGGTCCCATCCTGGTGGACGTGAAGTTCACTTGAGACTGGCAGATGGCGCAAAAAGTACTGTACTCAAATTGGATGAAGGACTAAAAGTTGCAGCCTCACCAAGCCTAAGTGCAGATCTTAAAACTGTACTTGGCCCTGATTGTCTACTAGTTTAAGTTGTAGTTCGGCTAATTACTGCTTAATTTATTGGTAACAAGGCGCTAACCCCTTAAGGCACAATATGCATGTGAATAAATCCCTTATGAGCTTAGATGAATTTCGTGAGCACGCTCGGGGAAATAATGTTATTCCAGTCGCTCGTAGAGTTGAGATTAAAAATGAAACTCCACTTTCAATATATTTAAAGTTAGCCAGCAATAGACCAGGAACTTTCTTACTTGAATCAGCAGAGTCAGGAATATGGGCACGATATTCATTTATCGGAGTAAATAGCCAAGCAACCCTTACTGAACAAAATGGATTGGCGGTTTGGAGTGGGGTAATGCCTGCCGGAGCACCTAACGGTATTGATCCACTATCGGCACTGAGAATTTCAACAACTCATTTGCGTTCACCCAAGTTACCAAATCTTCCGCCTCTTACTGGAGGTTTAGTTGGCTATCTTGGATATGAAATTGTTAGAAGATTAGAAAAAATACCTTCGATAACAATTAAAGATGTTGAAATACCAGAGATTGCAATGATGTTGACCTCAGATTTAGCAGTATTTGATCATCAAGAGGGCACAGTGACTTTAATTGCTAATGCAATTAATTGGGATGGAAGTAATGAAAGAGTAGATGAAGCCTATGTCAATTCATTGATTCGACTAGATAAAATGGAAAGTGATTTAGGTAAGAATGTTGAGACTGGCTTGACTGCAATCCAAAAGCGCGTAGATCCGCAGTACTCAAGAAATACTACAGATGCTGATTACATTACAAAAGTTCTTAGAATCAAAGAGGAAATAAAATCAGGGGAAGCATTCCAAGTAGTACTTTCACAAAGGTTCTCAATGAAAATTGATTGTGATCCATTTGAACTATATCGAGTGCTCAGGGAACATAATCCAAGCCCTTATATGTACCTATTTAGATTTGATAACGGTTTATCGGTAGTTGGTTCAAGCCCTGAAGCACTAGTTAAGGTAACCGGAGATCAAGTAATGATTCATCCAATTGCAGGAACTCGCGCCCGAAGTCTGAATGAGAAAATAGATAACGAGACAGCAGAAGAGCTACTTAAGGATCCTAAAGAAAGAGCAGAGCACTTAATGCTTGTGGACTTAGGTAGAAATGACTTAGGGCGTGTCTGCATACCGGGAACGGTTGAAGTTACTGAATTTATGCAGATAGAAAAGTACTCTCATGTCATGCATATAGTTTCGACAGTTGTTGGCAAGCTATTACCAAATCTAAAACCAATCGAAGCACTACTTTCGGTATTTCCAGCCGGTACCTTATCTGGGGCGCCAAAGCCAAGAGCAATGGAGATTATTGAGGAAAACGAAATTAACCGTCGGGGAATCTATGGTGGAACAATTGGTTACTTAGATTTTATGGGCAACATTGATGCATGTATTGCAATTAGAACTGCTGTTATTAAAGATAGTACTGCATATGTTCAAGCAGGAGCAGGAATTGTTGCAGATTCAAATCCTGAACTTGAAAATCAAGAGTGTATTAATAAGGCAGCTGCAGTACTAGGTGCAATTGCTACTGCTAATAAAATGAAGGAAAAAAAATGAGATCTTCAATAGTAGGAAGTTTATTTCTAGTCGCAATCGCAACATACTTAATAATACGTTTGAGTAGGCGCACCAATTCAGATAGGTATCAGGTAAAGCCTAAAAATAAATGGACTCAGCTTTCTGAAGGAAAGGATCCAACTGATGATTGAGTCCAATGCTCTAAGTGGAATTATTGAAGGTGTAATTGAGGATGTTTCCAGAAGAACTGTTCCGATATCACAATTGAAGGAAAAATTAACTAACGCACCTGTGTTACGAGATGCGTATGCGGCTCTAAGTAAAAAGGATTTGAGTTTAATTGCAGAGATTAAGCGCTCATCTCCAAGTAAAGGAGATCTAGCTGCAATATCTGATCCAATTTCGCTAGCAAAAAGTTACCAGCAAGGTGGTGCCGATTTAATTAGTGTGTTAACTGAAGAGCGAAGATTTAGGGGAAGTATTTCAGATCTAGTACGTATTAGAGAAGCCATCGATCTGCCTGTGCTTCGTAAAGATTTTATTGTAAGTGAATTTCAAGTTTTTGAATCACGTATTTTAGGAAGTGACTTAATGTTACTAATAGTAGCTTGCCTACCAAAGTCACAACTGATTGACTACTATCAAATTGCTACAGAGCTTGGGATGAATGTGTTAGTTGAAACTCACACAATAGATGAGTCAGAAATTGCGCTAGATATAGGAGCTAAAATCATTGGTGTTAATTGCAGAAATCTTAAGAACCTTGAGATGGATAAAAGTACTTTTGAATTAATTTTGCCTAGGTTGCCAGAGTCAGTAGTAAAGATTGCTGAATCTGGAATTAGCAGTCGATCTGAGGTTCAAAGAGTTGCAGAGTTAGGCGCAAATGCAATTTTAGTGGGTGAAACCCTTGTTAGATCAGGTAACCCAATTCATACAATTAAAGATCTTCTAAATCGCTAAATATCTAATAAACTTAGCCAATGGAGAGTAATAGTGTTAAGGGCTTTGATTCAGAAATAGTTGGACACTTTGGTCCATACGGTGGTCGTTTTGTGCCAGAAGCTCTGATTGCAGCACTTGATGAATTAACTGATGCTCATGTAAAAGCTCAAGCAGATCCTGAATTTCATAAAGAATTAACTAACTTGCATAGAACATATACCGGAAGACCAAGCATTATTACTGATGCTAGAAGGTTTTCAGAGTATGCAGGGGGAGCTAGGGTTTTATTAAAGCGAGAAGATTTAAACCATACCGGCAGTCATAAAATTAATAATGTACTTGGGCAAGCACTGTTAACCAAGCGGATGGGAAAGAAACGAATAATTGCAGAAACAGGAGCAGGCCAACACGGGGTAGCATCCGCAACTGCTGCAGCACTTTTTGGTTTGGAATGTGTTGTGTATATGGGTGAAGCCGATACTAAACGCCAAGCATTAAATGTGGCTCGTATGAAATTACTTGGCGCTGAAGTTGTGGCTGTTACTACTGGATCTAAAACATTAAAGGATGCAATAAATGAGGCAATGAGGGATTGGGTAACCAATGTTCAAACCACACATTACTTATTAGGGACAGTTGCAGGCCCTCATCCATTCCCAACCATTGTTAGAGATTTTCAAAGAATTATTGGTGTTGAAGCGCGCCAACAGGTTTTAGATCTGACCGGAAAACTTCCAGATGCTGTGCTTGCATGTGTCGGCGGTGGATCAAATGCAATCGGAATATTTCATCCATTCATTGAGGATAAGTCAGTCAGATTAATTGGCTTTGAGGCTGGTGGAAAAGGCGTTGAAACAGGATTTCATGCGGCAACAATTTCAGGTGGATCACCTGGAGTTTTGCACGGAACTAGATCTTACGTTTTGCAAGATAAGAATGGCCAAACAGTTGAGTCACATTCAATATCTGCAGGTTTAGATTATCCAGGAGTAGGTCCAGAGCACGCTTATTTAAATGACATAGGCCGAACCGAGTACCGTCCTGTAACTGATGATCAAGCAATGTATGCATTCTCGTTGCTTTGTAAATCAGAAGGAATAATTCCGGCAATTGAAACTGCACATGCATTAGCTGGAGCATTAGAGATTGGTAATGAGCTTGGCAAAGATGCAACACTTCTGATTAATCTTTCTGGCAGAGGTGATAAAGATGTTCAGACGGCGGCAGATTATTTCGGAATTCCCCTTTAATGCTTACGCAATTCGATAATCTTTTTGCTCAATCTAAGAGTCAGAATCGAGCCATTTTAATTGGTTACCTACCAGCTGGGTTTCCAACGCAAAGGAAGGCTAAAAAAATTATTAAAGCAATGATTGATGGTGGGGTAGATGCAATTGAAATCGGATACCCATATTCAGATCCTGTAATGGATGGACCGGTAATACAAGCAGCTTCGGAAGAAGCGATTAATAATGGTGCAGGCGTTAGTGAAGTTTTTGAACTATTAAAGACAAGCGTAGATTTTGGAGCACCATCTGTTGTGATGAGTTACTGGAGCCCGATTGAAAAGTATGGAGTGGATCGATTTGCACATGAGGTTGCTAAGAATGGTGGCTCTGGGATTATCACTCCTGACTTAACTTATGAAGAATCTAATAATTGGAAAATAGAGGCAGAAAAGAATTCACTTAACAGAATTTATGTAGTTGCCCCTAGTAGCAGCAATGACCGCTTAGCTAAAGTTACAAATGAGTGTTCAGGATTTATTTATGCTGCAAGCCTGATGGGTGTAACAGGGGCAAGAACATCAGTCTCAGTAAATGCTAAGCAACTAGTTGAGCGTATTCGGAGCGTTTCTAATAAACCGATTGCCGTAGGATTAGGTGTATCAACTAGCCAACAAGCGCAAGAGGTAGCTACTTACGCTGATGGGGTTATTGTTGGGTCTGCTTTCATTAAGATAGTGCAGGAGTTTGGTACAGGCAGAAATGGCTTAAAAAAGATTAAGCAACTAGCTAATTCTTTATCTGAAGGGATTAAAAGTGCAAGATAAATTCAGGTTAGCTCAGCCTTGGCTAACATTGCTTGCTCGATTAATTCTAGGTGGTGTATTAATTGCTGCCGGAGCGCTTAAGGTAGGAAATTTACAGCAATCTGCAATGGCAGTTAGAGCATATGAATTGCTTCCTATTTGGATGGCAAATTTATTTGGCTACGCCTTACCGTGGATAGAGATCGGAATTGGGTTACTTCTAGTTCTTGGAGCTTTAGTCCGAATCAATGGCTTGCTTGGGGCATTAATAATGTTGGCATTTATTATTGCAATTGCACAGGCTTGGGCCCGTGGATTAAGCATTGACTGTGGCTGTTTTGGCGATGGGGGAGAAATTGATCCAGAGGATACGAAGTATTTATCTACAATTATTAGAGATTTAGGTCTACTTGGGCTTGGCGTTTTCTTATATTTCTTCCCAAAGGGTAGATTTGCACTTGATAAATAATCACAATAACTAAAATAGGAGCAAAGCAATGGCAACAAATAATGGTGGCGATAAGGGAACCAGAAACCTTGTCATAGTAATGGTGGGTTTCATAGTCGCTACAGGTGTTATTTTTTCAGTTATTAGCAATCGAGCCGCTTCAAACGTCGAAATTCCGGCAGCAGTATCTGCTACTGATGGCTACGGAATTGTGCTAAACCCATCCGCTTCGCCAAAAATTGATGTTTATCTTGATTACCAATGTCCAGCCTGTAAATCATTTGAGTTAATTAACGGTGGCTACTTAAATGAGATTACTGTTCAGAAAAAAGCAAAAGTTGTGTATCACCCAATGACATTTATCGGACGAGAATCAATCCTAGCTGCTAACGCTGCTGCATGCTCTGCAGATGAGAATAGATTTGTAGATATGAACTTAGCGCTGTTTCAGAGCCAACCTGCTGGTAAAGATACTGGACAGTGGCAAAATGAATCTTTAATTGCAATCGGTAACTCTGTCGGTATTACCTCTGAAAGCTTTAAACAGTGCGTTAATGATGGAAAGTATCTGAATTGGACACGAAATATATCTGAGGAATCTGGCAAAGCTAATGTAAATAGCACACCAACTATTCTTGTAGATGGCAAGCCTCTAGATGGAGCTACTCGGTCTGACCCTGTAAAGTTTAGAGCAGCACTAGAAGCTGCTGGCGTTAAGTAATCTGTTAACTCAAAGAGGTTAAGTTGATTCCTAGCCCTACCTTTTCGACTCTTACTCTGGGTCCACTAACGCTTCACTATTATGCACTAAGCATTATCTTAGGAGTAGTAGTTGCAGTTTATGTAGGACAAAAACGCTATGCATCACTTGGCGGAAATCCTGGGGAAGTATCTGATGCTGCAATTTGGGCTGTGCCTTTTGGAATTATTGGTGGGCGGATTTATCACGTAATTACTTCACCGCAGCAATACTTTGGGCAGAACGGTAATCCCGTAGAGGCATTTCGAATTTGGAAAGGCGGACTAGGGATTTGGGGAGCGATCCTAATTGGAGCAAGTGGTGCTTTTATTTATTTTAAGACCCACAACACCACACTTAAATTCTCACAGTTTTTAGATGCTCTAGCTCCTGGAGTTGTCCTAGCTCAAGCCATTGGTCGTATCGGTAATTGGTTCAATCAAGAGTTATTTGGAAAGCCAACTGATTTGCCATGGGGATTAGAAATTAAACAGTCAAGTAGACCAGATGGATATGAGGAATTTCTAACCTTTCATCCGACATTTTTTTATGAATTACTTTGGTGTGTTGCCGTAGCGGCAATCTTGATAAAACTGCCTGGATTTATACGAAAGGTGCCTAAGAAATCAGGCGATATCTTTGTAATCTATATTCTTGCTTACTCACTTGGCCGGCTTTGGATTGAGGCACTAAGAATTGATGATGCAAATCTAATTTTTGGAGTACGTTTGAATATTTGGGTAAGTTTGATCGCAATTATTAGCTCTTATATATATTTAGCCCGCAGTAAAGCAGGCGAAAATGAGGCAAAGAAGATAGTTTCAAGTTAAGATTTAGGTATGGGTCTAGAAGAAGTTCAGATGCGTAATTTAGAGCATAGAACAAACCGAACTGGATGGTTAAGAGCTGCAGTACTTGGCTCAAATGATGGCTTAGTTTCAACAGCGAGCTTAATGATTGGTGTAGCAGCAGCTAGTAAAAGTGAATTATTGATTACTGCAGGCTTAGCCGGAATCGCAGCTGGAGCTATGTCAATGGCAGTTGGTGAGTATGTATCAGTTAAGTCTCAAACAGATATTGAAAAAACAGATCGAGAAATCGAAGTACGACAATTGAAAGAGGATCCAGATGGTGAGCTTTTAGAGCTTACGCAGATCTACATCAATCGAGGTTTATCTAAAGAGTTGGCCACAGAGGTTGCGACTGCACTACATAAGCATGGTGCCCTTGAAGCCCATTTAAGAGATGAGTTAGGTCATTTTGATCACACTAGAGCAAGACCAATTCAAGCTGGGGTTGCATCTGCGATTGCTTTTACGGCAGGCGGAGTAGTGCCACTTATTGGGGCGCTACTAGCAGGCGATAATAAAGTTCCATTTATTCTTATCTTTACCGCAATTGGCCTTGTTGCGGCGGGTGTGATTAGCGCCAAGATTGCATCATCACCAATCCCAAAAACAGTTATGCGAATATTTGCAGGTGGCGCGCTCGGTGTTGCTATAACAGCTGGGATTGGTTGGCTAGTAGGGCTAACTGGAATTTAATACCCCTGCTATAATTTAGGAAGATTTAAGAAGTTGGGCCATTGCTGTCCCGACCCTTCAGCGGGAGCGGCCTTTTAATTGAAAAGCAATTCACTTTTTTCAACCACCCCAATTGCAGATGGGTTATATAACCCTGCTAACGAGCATGACGCTTGTGGTGTGGCAATGGTTGCTACGTTAAATAAATTACCCACACATGAAATAGTCTCGCAAGCTTTAACAGCTTTAAGAAATCTAGAACACCGTGGAGCATCTGGTGCAGAGCCAGATAGTGGTGATGGTGCCGGAATACTGATTCAAATTCCCGATAAATTTTATAGATCAACAGTAGATTTTGAACTACCTCCAGTAACACATTATGCAACCGGAATACTTTTTATTAGCTCAGGTGGAAATGAATTTACCAAACAAATAGAGAAAATTGCAACTGAGGAAGGATTGAAGATACTTGGTTGGCGTGATCTACCAATCAACTCCTCTTCTTTAGGAAAAACTGCACTCTCAGTAATGCCCGATTTCAAGCAAGTCTTTATCGCAGGTAACTTGAATGAATCAGACTTAGTGCTCGAGAGAATGGTTTATTGCCTACGTAAACGAATTGAGAATAATTACAATATTTATATTCCATCACTTTCATCGCGAACAGTTGTTTATAAGGGTATGTTAACAACGGGTCAGTTAGAAGAATTTTTCCCAGATCTTTCAGAGCCGCTAGTTGAATCATCATTTGCCTTAGTTCACTCCAGATTTTCCACCAATACTTTTCCTTCTTGGCCACTAGCTCATCCATATCGATACATCGCTCATAACGGCGAAATTAATACAGTTAAGGGTAATAGGAATTGGATGAGTGCTAGAGAATCTTTACTTGAGAGTGATTTGATACCAGGTGATCTGAAAAGATTATTTCCAATTGTAAACAACTCTGGCAGTGATTCAGCATCCTTTGATGAAGTTTTGGAGTTGCTATATCTTGGCGGACGCTCACTACCACATTCAATTTTAATGATGATTCCAGAGGCTTGGGAAAATCACACAACAATGCCACAAGAGTTAAAGAATTTTTATGCATTCCATTCGGCATTAATGGAGCCGTGGGATGGGCCTGCCTGTGTGACCTTTACCGATGGTAAACAAGTCGGTGCAGTTTTAGATAGAAATGGTTTACGTCCATCAAGATTTTGGGTAACAAAAGATGGACTTGTGGTTTTATCTAGCGAAGTTGGCGTTCTTGATTTTCCTCCTGAAAATATTATTCGTAAGGGCAGGCTGCAGCCTGGCAGAATGTTTTTAGTTGACATAGATGCTGGTCGAATAATTGAAGATGATGAAATCAAAAGCACTTTGGCAGCATCGGCTCCTTACGGTGATTGGTTACATGGTGGGCTAGTTCGGTTAAGTGATCTGCCTTCACGCGAACATATTGTTTATCCTCATTCATCTGTTGTTCGCAGACAAAGAGCGTTTGGTTACACAGAAGAGGAGCTGCGAATAATTATTACGCCAATGGCTCGAAATGGCGCAGAACCACTTGGCTCAATGGGAACTGATACACCAATTGCAGCGCTATCAGATAAGCCAAGATTACTTTTTGATTACTTTGCACAACTATTTGCGCAAGTAACAAACCCTCCTTTGGATGCTATTAGAGAAGAGTTAGTTACCTCTCTTGGCGGATCAATTGGTCCAGAGCACAATTTATTAGATCCAGGACCAGCCTCTTGCCGACAAATTTCGATTCAATTTCCAGTAATAGATAACGATGAGCTTGCAAAAATAATTCATGTTAATGCCGATGGTGATCAACCTGGTCTTGCTGCTTATGTGGTTGAAGGATTATTTAAGATTGCAGGTGGTGGAAAATCACTTGTTGCGCGCATTGAAGAGATTAGAAAAGAAGTATCCAAAGCAATAGAGGATGGTGCAAGAATTATTGTGCTATCAGATCGTGATGGAGATGCTGAGAATGCGCCAATTCCTTCATTATTACTTACCTCAGCTGTTCATCATCATCTCATTCGAGAAAAGACCAGAACTAAAGTTGGCTTAGTGGTGGAAAGCGGTGAGGTTAGAGAGGTACATCATGTTGCGCTGTTGGTCGGATTTGGCGCCGCAGCAGTAAATCCATACCTAGCTATGGAAAGTGCTGAAGATCTTGTAAGACAGGGCGTAATTACCGGGATTACTCCAGAAAAAGCAGTACGAAACTTAATTAAATCTTTAGGTAAAGGCGTTCTAAAGGTTATGTCGAAAATGGGTGTATCTACAATCGCTTCCTATACCGGTGCTCAAATATTTGAAGCAATTGGTTTATCTAAAGAGATTGTCGAAGAGTATTTTGTTGGTGCAACATCAAGATTAGGTGGCGTTGGTATTGAAACTATTGCGCAAGAAACTATCAAGCGACATCACATCGCTTATCCACCAGGTGGAGAGATTCCAGGTTCAAAGAAGCTACAAATTGGTGGTGAATACCAGTGGCGCCGCGAAGGTGAACCACATCTATTTGATCCTGAGACAGTATTTACACTCCAGCATGCAACAAGAGCAAAGCGATTTGATGTCTTCAAGCGGTATACATCAAGAGTTGATGATCAATCAAAGCGGTTAATGACACTAAGAGGTTTATTTACTTTTAAAGAAGGATTAAGAAAACCAATTTCGATAGATGAAGTAGAGCCAGCTTCAGAGATTTTGAAGCGATTTGCAACTGGTGCAATGTCTTATGGTTCGATTTCCCAAGAAGCGCACGAGACATTAGCAATTGCCATGAATCGAATTGGTGGTAAATCCAATACTGGTGAGGGTGGCGAAGATCCAGCACGAAATACGCCTGAGAAAAACGGTGATTCCAAGCGTTCTGCAATTAAGCAGGTTGCAAGTGGAAGATTTGGTGTTACAAGTGAGTACTTAGTTAATGCAGATGATATTCAAATTAAAATGGCACAGGGTGCTAAGCCTGGGGAAGGCGGTCAGCTTCCAGGAAATAAGGTTTATCCATGGATCGCTAAAGTTCGTTACTCAACACCCGGCGTTGGTTTGATTTCACCGCCACCACACCATGATATTTACTCCATCGAGGATTTAGCCCAACTAATTCACGATCTAAAAAATGCAAACAATCAGGCGAGAATCCATGTGAAGTTAGTTGCTGAAGTTGGTGTCGGAACAGTTGCAGCTGGAGTAAGTAAGGCGCATGCTGATGTTGTTTTAATTTCTGGTCACGACGGTGGAACTGGAGCATCCCCACTTACTTCACTAAAGCATGCCGGAGCGCCATGGGAATTAGGACTTGCTGAAACACAGCAGACTTTGATGCTAAATGGATTAAGGGATCGAATAGTTGTTCAGGTAGATGGCCAGATGAAAACTGGCAGAGATGTGATCATTGCCGCCTTACTAGGTGCGGAAGAGTTTGGTTTTGCTACTGCACCACTTGTTGTTTCTGGTTGCATCATGATGAGAGTCTGTCATTTAGATACTTGCCCAGTTGGCGTTGCTACTCAAAATCCTGAGCTGCGCAAGAAGTTCAGCGGCAAGCCAGAGTTTGTTGAGACTTTCTTTGAATACATAGCAGAAGAGGTTAGACAGATACTGGCAGAACTTGGCTTTAAAAAACTTGAAGATGCCATAGGTCAAGTTGAACTACTTGATACTAAAGATGCAGTCGAACACTGGAAAGCTAGTGGTTTAGATCTAAAGCCTTTACTTAAATCAGTTGAAGTTAACTCACCTCGCAAAAATACAACTACACAAGACCATGGCTTGGTATCAGCCTTAGATAATAAATTAATTGAATTATCAAAAGATGCGTTAACTAATAAAACTCCAATTCGTTTAGATATTCCAGTTCGAAATGTAAACAGAACTGTCGGAACAATGCTGGGGTCTCAAATAACTAGAAACTTCGGTGGGGCAGGGCTGGCAGATGACACAATTGATATTACTTTTCATGGATCGGCAGGTCAGTCTTTTGGAGCATTTATTCCATCTGGGTTAACTCTTAGGCTCTATGGCGATAGTAATGATTATGTCGGTAAAGGACTCTCCGGTGGCCGAATCATTATCAGGCCAGATGAGAAGGCAACTTTTGAATCAGCAAAAAATGTTATTGCTGGAAATGTAATTGGTTATGGTGCAACATCCGGTGAAATCATGATCTCTGGCGTTGTTGGTGAAAGATTTTGTGTAAGAAACTCAGGTGCAGTTGCAACTGTTGAAGGCGTAGGCGATCATGGTTGTGAGTACATGACAGGTGGAACAGTAATAATTCTTGGTAAAACGGGACGTAACTTCGCAGCTGGTATGTCTGGCGGACGTGCATTTGTATTAGATTTAAATCCTCAACTAGTTAATACTGAAATGGTAGATGTTTTATCTCTCCCGTTAGATCAAGAGGATTCAGTTAAGAAGTATATTTCTAAGTTTTATGCTGAAACCGGATCAAAAATAGCTGGTGAAATTTCAAAAGATTGGCCAACATTTAAAGATCGAATTTCACTTGTAATGCCAAGGGATTATGCGCGAGTTTTAGAGGTAATGGCAAAGGCAGAGCGTTCTGGTTTATCTGTTGAGAGTGAAGTCATGGCGGTGCTAAATGGCTGATCCAAAAGGGTTTTTAACTACACCAAGAGAGTTGCCAAAACGTAGACCTGTTGATGTTCGAATTAAAGATTGGAAAGAGGTTTACCAGGAACAAGAGTTCTCACAACTTCAAAAGCAAGCAGGCCGTTGTATGGATTGTGGAATTCCCTTTTGTCACCAAGGCTGCCCACTAGGAAATTTAATACCCGAATGGAATGATCTAATTTGGCGTGGGGAGAAAGCTGAAGCAATCGACAGGCTTCATGCAACTAATAACTTTCCAGAATTTACTGGCAGGTTATGTCCTGCTCCATGTGAGACCGCGTGCGTTGTTGCAATTAACTCAGATGCAGTCACAATCAAGCAGGTCGAATTAAAAACAATTGAAGAGGCCTTTAAAGATAACAGAGTAACTCCGCTAGTGCCAGATCGCATCTCAGGTAAAACAGTGGCAGTAATTGGCTCTGGTCCAGCTGGATTGGCAGCAGCGCAACAATTACTAGAGCTGGTCATACCGTTGCAGTTTATGAACGGGCTGACAAAATTGGTGGATTGCTTCGTTATGGAATCCCAGAGTTTAAAATGGAAAAATCTATCGTTGATAGAAGAATAAAGCAGATGGAACAAGAGGGTACAAGGTTTAGGACTAATGTAAATATCGGTACAGAAATTACTGGTAGTACATTACGAAATAAGTATGACGCGGTTGTGCTGGCTATCGGTGCTACAAATTGGCGAGACCTTTCAATACCAGGACGTGAAGCAAAGGGAGTTTATCAAGCCATGGAGTATTTACCTTGGGGTAACAAACAAGCATTAGGTGAGTTAGAAAAAGAGCCAGAGATTAATGCCAAAGGTAAAGATGTTGTTATTTTAGGTGGCGGAGATACTGGAGCAGACTGCTTAGGTACAGCAATTAGACAGGGTGCTAAATCAATTACCCAACTTGAAATTATGCCTAGACCAACAGAGGAAAGACCAAGCAATCAGCCTTGGCCAACTTACCCAATGATTTATCGCGTAAGTAGTGCTCATGAAGAATCTGGTGAGCGCATGTATTCAGTATCAACTCAAGAGTTTACTAAGGATTCTAAAGGTAATTTAACTGGACTAAAACTTGTTGAGACTCAATTTAGTAACGGAAAGTTTGAGCCAGTAGCAGGAAGTGAAAAAATCATTCCTGCTGATTTAGTTTTCTTAGCTATGGGATTTACAGGGCCAGAAAAGAGTGATTTATTGAATCAGCTTGAGGTGGAATTAGATGACCGAGGCAATATTAAAAGAGATGAAAATTATGCTACATCCAGTGAGGGTGTATATGTATGTGGTGATGCTGGTCGTGGCCAGTCACTGATTGTTTGGGCTATTGCAGAAGGAAGAAGTGCTGCCGCGGCAGTTGATACCTATTTATCTGGACACACTCAGTTGCCTTTCCCGATTGAGCCAACTGCACGGCCATTAATGGTTTAAGGTCAAGCCATGCGCCGCGCAAAAATCGTCTGCACAATGGGGCCAGCTGTTGAATCAGTTGAAAAAGTAACTGAGCTAATAAATGCTGGCATGAATATGGCCAGACTAAACCTTTCACATGGTGGCTATGAAGAGCATCAAGCAAGACTTGATACCGTAAGAAGTGTTGCCAAAAAATACAATAAAGCGGTTGCAATTTTAGTAGATCTACAAGGGCCAAAAATAAGATTAGGTAGATTTTCTAACGGACCTCATGAATTATTTAAAGGGGATAGGTTTGTAATTACAACTGAAGAGGTGCAGGGAAATAAGGAGCGCGTCGGCACAACATATAAGGGATTACCGGGTGATTGCCGTAAAGGCGACATGATCATGATTGATGATGGCAAGGTTGCAGTGCGTGTAATTGAGGTGAAAGGCAATGATGTAATCACTGAGGTCATCCAGCCTGGAATGGTTAGTAATAATAAAGGTATAAATCTTCCCGGGGTTGCTGTTTCTGTACCAGCGCTATCTGAAAAAGATACTGCAGATCTTAGGTGGGGGTTAAAGGCCGGCGCTGATTTCATTGCCCTTTCATTTGTTCGCAGCGCTGAGGATATAAAAGGTGTCCATAAGATTATGGCTGAAGAAAGAATTAAAGTTCCAATAATTGCCAAAATTGAAAAACCACAGGCAGTTGATAATCTTCAAGAAATAGTTGATGCATTTGATGGAATTATGGTCGCAAGGGGAGATCTTGGAGTTGAGTTACCAATTGAAGATGTCCCAATGGTTCAAAAAAGATGCATAACAATGGCTCGTGAATCAGCAAAGCCAGTAATTGTTGCAACTCAAATGTTGGATTCAATGATTAGCAATTCACAACCAACTAGAGCTGAGGCAACAGATTGCGCTAATGCTGTGCTAGATGGCGCTGATGCCCTAATGCTCTCAGGTGAGACCAGTGTGGGCCAGTTTCCAATTGAGGCTGTAACAGTAATGGCAAGAATTATTGAGCGCACCGAAGAGATTGCACTAGATCAAATCCCACCACTAAAGCATTTACCGGCAACTAAAGCTGGCGCAATTACAAAGGCAGCAACTGAAGTTGGACATACAGTTGGCGCTAAGTTTTTAGTAGCTTTTACCCAAAGCGGGGATTCAGCTCGCAGGATGTCCCGATTGCGTTCACCAATTCCAATGCTGGCATTAACACCGGAGTTAGGTACTTACAATCGACTAGCACTTTCTTGGGGAGTTGAATCGATGATAACGCAAGTTGTAAGTCATACTGATGAAATGGTTATGCAAGTGGACTCACTACTAATCGAATCAAAGCGAGTAAGTATTGGGGATTTGGTTTTGATTGTTGCTGGTTCACCACCTGGAATTCCTGGTTCGATTAACGCAATGCGGGTTCACAGAATCGGTGATGCCGTTAGCGGTGTGGCGCCTGCATATAGAAAATAATTAGTCATAAAAAGATAACCAATATAAACTGTATCTCTCTATTCGCCTCGGTACTCCAACGGTAGAGAGGACGGTCTCAAAAACCGTATAGTGTCGGTTCGAATCCGACTCGAGGCACATGAATCAAAATACTATTGGTGCGCAGTATCGAATTGTCGTGGCCGAAGATGAAACTTTAATTCGTATGGATTTAGTTGAGATGCTAACTGAGGCCGGATACCAAGTTGTTGGACAAGGTGTGAATGGTCAAGAGGCTATTGAGTTAGCTAACACCCATAAACCGGATTTAATGATTTTAGATGTGAAGATGCCAGTGCTAGATGGAATTTCTGCAGCTGAAAAAATAATTGATATTTGTCCTGTGCTAATGCTGACTGCATTTAGCCAACGAGAATTAGTTGAGCGTGCTAGAGATACCGGCGTAATGGCATATGTTGTAAAACCTTTCACAATTAATGATCTGCTACCTGCAATTGAAATTTCAATTAGTAGGTATCGACAAATGAAATCTCTAGAAACTGAAGTTGCAGATCTTTATGAGCGGCTTGAAACTAGAAAAATTGTTGACCGCGCAAAGGGTATTTTGATGAAAACAATGAATCTGTCAGAGCCTGAGAGTTTCTCGTGGATTCAGAAAACGGCAATGGACCGGCGTATTTCTATGAGGGCGGTAGCTCTAGGTATAATCTCACCGGATGCCACCCCGGATTTATAACAGTTTTGTCATGTAGG
>Ga0172372_10004926_pt1 | contig 18819 bp, 22 predicted proteins | sample LakKiv5m_2_FD_114544 | JGI IMG/M metagenome (GOLD analysis project Ga0172372, IMG submission 114544) | Freshwater microbial communities from Kabuno Bay, South-Kivu, Congo - kab_092012_9.5m | ecosystem: Environmental > Aquatic > Freshwater > Lake | place: Democratic Republic of the Congo...
CCGTCCAACATCGACGACCTGGTCGCGCTCGTGGCGCTGTACCGCCCGGGACCGCTCTCCTCGGGGATGTTGGTCGACTTCATCGACCGCAAGCACGGCCGCAAGGAGGTCACCTACCTCTTCCCCGAGCTGCGGGAGATCCTGGAGCCGACCTACGGCACCATCGTCTACCAGGAGCAGGTCATGCAGGTGGCCCAGGTCCTGGCCGGCTACTCGCTCGGCGAGGCGGACCTGCTGCGCCGCGCGATGGGCAAGAAGGACGCCGCCGAGATGGCGAAGCAGAAGACCCGCTTCGTCACCGGCGCGGTCGCCCGCGGCCACGCCGAACAGCGGGTGGGGGAGCTGTTCGACCTCCTCGCGAAGTTCGCCGAGTACGGCTTCAACAAGTCGCACTCCGCGGCCTACGGCTACGTGGCCTACCAGACGGCCTGGCTCAAGGCCCACCACCGCGCCGCCTACATGGCCGCGCTGATGACCATCGACGCCGGGGACTCGGACAAGATCCTGGTGTACATCGGGGACTGCCGGCGGGCCGGGATCACCATCCTCCCGCCCGACATCCACACCTCCGTCCGCGCCTTCGACGTGCCCCGGGGCGAAGACCGAACCATCCGCTACGGCCTGGCCGCGGTGAAGGGCCTGGGGGACTCGGCCATCGCGGCCCTGCTGGAGGCCCGGGAGGCGGCCGGCGGCCGATTCCGGGACTTCTGGTCCTTCGTGCAGAAGCTCGACTGGAAGCGCGTCAACAAGAAGGTCCTGGAGTGCCTCGTGAAGTGCGGCGCGCTGGACTCCTTCGGCGAGCCGCGCGCGCGGATGATCGCCGGCCTGGAGGACGCGATGGCCGCCGCCCAGGCGGAGGCCGAGCGCATCGCCTCCGGGCAGATGGGCCTCTTCGGAGGGCTCGCCTCGGCGCCGTCGTTCCGTCTTCCCCGGGACGTGGGCGAGTGGGCCATCGGTGAGCGCATGCGCTTCGAGAAGGAGAGCCTGGGGCTCTTCATCACCGGGCACCCGGTCATGGGCTTCGCCGACGAGATCGAGCGCTGGGGCATCACCCCGCTGGACCGGCTGGGGCAGCAGTCCGACGGCGGCGAGGTCCGCATCTGCGGGGTGGTCGCGGGCCAGCGGGTGATCCGCAACAAGCGCGGCGACAAGATGGCCTTCGTGACCCTGGAGGACATGCACGGCACGGTGGACGTGGTGCTCTTCGCCGACGTGCTGGCGCGCTCCCAGGCGGCGCTGGCCGCGGACAAGCCGCTCCTGGTCACCGGGAAGTTCGAGCGGCGCGAGAAGGGGGACTCGGTGCGGGTGGACACGATCGAGCTGATGGAGGACCTCCGCGAACGCCGCACGCGGGCGATCGAGCTGCGGGTACGGTCGGAGGAGCTGGGAGAGGATACGATGGCGTCGATGTCGGCCTTGTTCGCGGCGAACGCAGGTGGAGCCAGCGTGTCGGTGGTGGTGGAGGAGGCGGGCGCCTTCGAGGCCACGGTCCGGCTCGGCGAGCAGGCCCGGCTCGCGGCCACCCCCCGGCTGGTGGACGGCCTCCGGGCGCTGTTCGGGCGCACCGAGGCGGTGAGGCTCGCATGATCCTGCTCCTCGTGGCCGCCGGGGCGGCCGAGCCGGTGGTGGAGAAGCTCGCGGGGGGCCAGGTGGACTGGACCGCGCTCCAGCTCCAGGCCGGGGCCACCGGGAAGCCCAGCGGCGGCATGGCGGTGGACTACGCGACGCTGGAGGGGGACGCCCGCAGCCACCTCGGCCCGACCGTGCTCGAGCTGGCCCGGCGGGTGCAGTTCACCCCCAGCCAGACCACGGGCGATCTGCTCGCGGCCGAGAACGTGGTGGCCGACCGGCTCGACGACAACCTCGGCAGCTGGGAGGTGACCGAGGCGCGCTACTACGAGAGCGGCAAGGTCGAGCTGGATGGCGCGCTGGGGCTCCAGTACTTCCTCCGTCCGGCGCTGGTGGCCGGGGCGCGCGGGCAGGAGCGCGAGGGCCCGCCCACGCTGGCCACGACCGGCCTCGTGGTGGACGCCCGCGGGCTCGACGTGCGCTACGCCGTTGCCCCCGTGTTGCGCGCGTCGGAAGGGGGCCCGGTGATCTACGAGCTCGCCACCCTGACCTCCTACGCGGCCTCGCAGCGTACGCCCTGCGTCTACGTCCGCGACCCCGCCGACCCGGCGGCCGTCCGCCGCGCCGGAGAGGCGCCGCTCCAGGTGCGGGCCACCGGGGTGCTGGACGGGGAGATCCTGCTCGACTTCACCGCGGCCAGGGCGGTCGCCGAAGCCGCGTCCGGGGCACCGTTCCTGCTCCACGGCAACGTGGTGATCGTGACCGGCCCGGCGGTCGGGCCGTGATCCGCCGCTCGGCGCACAGCTCGGCGGGCAACCGGGTCCTCCCGCCGCGACGGCGCGCGGGCCCCTCCGTTCCCTCGCTCCGCTCCCGGGTGGGCTGGGTGGTGCTCGGCCTGGGGCTCGGCGCCGCGCTCCTCTGGGCGGCGCGCGGGGTCCTCCCCGTGCTGCTCGCCTCGGCCGCGCTCGGCTACCTCCTGGACCGGCCCGTGTCCTGGCTGGCCCGGCGGGGGCTCTCCCGGGAGAGCGCGGTGGGGCTGCTGTTCGCCCTCGGGGTCGCGCTGGTGGTCCTCGGGGTCGCCGTCGTGGTGCCGCTGGTGGGGGGGCAGGTGGCCCAGCTCTCGGCCAACCTCGGGGTCTACCTTCAGAACCTCGCCGCGTTGGTGGCGCCCTACAAGGACGAGATCGAGGCGCGCCTCGGGGTCCCGCTCCCCGTGGACCTGGAGGACCTCTCGACGGTGGCGCCGCAGTACCTGGAGCGGGTGGCCGCGATCCCCAACGCCGCCACGGTGGCGGGGGACGTGCTGGCGCGCGTCGCGGGCGGCGGGCTGCAGGTCCTGCTGAGCTTCCTCACCCTGTCGCTCGTCCCGCTGTTCACCTTCTACGTGGCCGCCGCCTGGCCCACGCTCGTGGCGGGGGCGGACGCCCTGGTCCCGCCGCGGCATCGCCCGCTCGTCCGTCGCGTGGCGACCGAGATCGACGGGCGCACCCTGGCGTTCATCGAGGGGCAGGCGCTCCTCTGCCTGGTGATGGGGGTCCTCTACAGCGTCGGGCTCCTGATCTGCCGTGTGGACCTCGCCGTGGTGGTGGGCATGCTCAGCGGGCTGCTCTTCGTGATCCCGTACGCCGGGACCGCGGTAGGGGCGGGGATCGCCGCCACCCTGGCGCTCCTCAAGTTCGGCTTCGACTGGCACGTGATCGGCGCGGTGGGCACCTACGTCCTCGTGCAGGGGCTCGAAGGGGCGGTCCTCACCCCGGCCATCGTGGGCAACCGGGTGGGCCTGCACCCGATGGTGGTCATGGTGGGGGTGGTCGTGTTCGGGAACCTCCTCGGGATCTGGGGGCTCCTCCTCGCCGTTCCGCTCACCGCGGCGCTGGAGGTGCTGGGCCGCGAGCTCCTCGCCGCGTGGCGCAGCAGCCGCACCTACGACCACGCCTGATGGAGGTCCGTTGGCTGGGCACCGTGCCCTACCGGGCCGCCCACGCCGCGCAGCACGACGCCCGGGAGGCGATCCTGCGCGGGGAGGCCGACGAGGCGATCTGGGGCCTGGAACACCCGCCGGTCGTGACGGTCGGGCGGCGTGGGGTGGACGATCTCGACCCCGCCCGCATCGCGGCCGCCGGCTACGAGCTCGTGGCCACCGAGCGCGGCGGGCTCGCCACCGTGCACGAGCCGGGGCAGCTGGTGGTCTACCTCCTGGTGCGTGCCCACGAGAGCGGCGTCCGGCGCCTGGTCTGGGCGATCGAGGAGGGCATCGTCCGGTGGGCGCGCTCCGAGCAGGTCGAGGGCGCGCGTCGGGAGGGCTACCCGGGGGTGTGGGTCGGCGACGCCAAGCTCGCGGCCATCGGCCTGCACGTCAAGCAGGGGGTCACCATGCACGGCCTCGCGCTCAACCTGGTGAACGACCGTCGCGGCTTCGACCTCGTCACCCCCTGTGGGATCCGGGACGCCCGGGTCACGAGCCTCGCCGAGCTCCGTCCCGCCGCGCCGAACCCCGAGGCGGCCTTCCCCACGCTCGCGGGCGCGCTGGCCTCCGCCATCCTTGACGTGCGCGCCGGCACGCGGTAGTAGCCGGCCGCTTAGGCACGTAGCTCAGCGGAAGAGCACCGCTCTGACACGGCGGGGGTCGACGGTTCAAGCCCGTCCGTGCCTACCATCCCGCGAGAGGTCCGGGACTCCCCGGGCCTCTCTTTCCTCAGGGAGAGGCGTCGTCCTCCCCTTTCCCGCCCCTCGCCCGGAGCGTTTTTGCGGCCACCTGCCCGTCGTGATTCCCAGATCCCCCCGGAACGGAACGAACCTCGTGTGAACGAGCGGATCCGCGTCCCGCGCGTGCTCGTGATCGACGAGAGCGGCGAGAAGCTCGGGGAGTTCTACACGGAAGAGGCGCTCGCGCTCGCGCGGGAGCGTGGTCTGGACCTCGTGGAGGTCGCGCCCATGGCGCGTCCCCCGGTGTGCCGCATCACGGACTTCGGGAAGCTCAAGTACGAGAAGAAGAAGAAGGACGCCGCCACCCGTCGCAACCAGGCGATCGTCGAGCTCAAGGAGATCAAGATCCGTCCCAAGACGGACGATCACGACTTCGACGTCAAGGAGCGCGCCGCCCGCCGCTTCCTCGAGGAAGGCGACAAGGTCAAGGTCACGGTGCGGTTCCGGGGGCGCGAGATGGCGCACCGGGAGATCGGCGAAGAGCAGTCGAAGCGCTTCGCGGACAAGCTGCAGGACGTCGGAACCATCGAGCAGCCGCCCCGGATGGACGGCCGCCAGATGGTGATGCTCCTCGCGCCGCTCAAGAAGAAGGGTACCCCCACCTAGGAGCTTTCCATGCCCAAGTTCAAGACCAACAAGTCGGCGGCCAAGCGGTTCCGCACCACCGGCACCGGCAAGATCAAGTACAAGAAGCGCGGCCTGCGCCACTGCCTGGAGCACGTCTCCAAGGACACCAAGCGCGGCCTCGGGAAGACTGGCTACATCAAGGCCGTCGACCACGACAACGTCAAGATCCTGATCCCCTACAAGTAGTCTCCATCCCCCCGCCGCCACCGCCGTTCCGGCTGGGAAGCGGCTCCCTCAAGAGGAGGTCATCATGGCCCGTGTCAAGCGCGCAGCCCTTTCGCGCGTCCGCAAGAATCGTCTCTACGCCCGCGTCAAGGGCTTCTTCCTGGGCCGCAAGCGGCTCCGGCAGGCCATGGAGCACAGCGATCGCGCGAAGCGCTTCGCCTTCCGCGGCCGCAAGGAGAAGAAGCGTCACTTCCGCGGGCTGTGGATCGTCCGCATCAACGCGGGCCTGGCCCCCACGGGCCTGTCCTACAGCCGGTTCATCTACGCGCTGAAGAAGGCGGACATCCAGCTCGACCGGAAGATGCTGGCGGATCTCGCCCTGCACGAGCCGGCCGCCTTCGCGGCGGTGGTGGAACGCGCCCGCGCGGCGCTGTAGGCTCACGACATGTCGCTCGTCCTGCTCCTCCTCGCCTGCAAAGACGAAGAGGTCACGTGGACGCAGTACAACGCCACGGACGACGCCGTGACCGTGCAGGTCGGCGCGTCCGAGCTGCTGCCGTCGGTCTCCACCCCGCTCCGTTCGAACACGGGCGCGGTGGAGGTGGGCACCGGGACGGTGGACCCTGGCGGTGGCCCCGTGGGGACCCTCCACACCATCCGCGTCGAGCTCGACGAGGCCTACGTGGACGCGGTGGACCGCGCGAGCGTGCGCACCTCCAGCGGCGATCGGGGCGAGGACGAGTACGACCTCACCGCGGACAGCGCCGGAGAGGGGCTGTGGGTGTACACCCTGGAGTCGGTCGGGGAGGAGGGCGAGGCGCGTGAAGACGTGCTGACCTTCCGCCTCTGGGTCCAGTCGGGCGACGACAGCGGGGACGGGGAGTGAACGGCGAGCGTCCGGGGTCCCACACCTTCACCAAGGCGGAGGTGACCGAGCGGATCCGCGGCGCGACCGGGCTCTCCTGGTCGGAGAGCTCCGGGCTCCTGGAGGAGCTCCTGGAGATCGTGAAGGACGCGCTCGCCAGCGGCGAGAGCGTGAAGGTCTCCGGCTTCGGCACCCTGGCCGTGCGGCAGAAGGCGGCCCGCCGGGGGCGCAACCCGCAGACGGCCCAGCGGATCGTGATCGCGCGCCGCCGGGTGCTCACCTTCAAGCCCTCGGCCGCGTTCCGGGCCTCGCTCAACGGCGAGGAGAGCTCGTGAGCGAAGGGACCGGCGCGGCCCTCCCGGACCGCCTCTACTTCCGCATCGGGGAGGTGGCCGAGCTGGTGGGGGTGGACACCCACGTGCTCCGCTACTGGGAGACGGAGTTCAAGTTCCGGCCGCACCGCTCCGCCTCCGGGCAGCGCCTGTACCGGAAGCAGGACGTGGCCCGGTTCCTCCGGGTGCGGCAGCTCCTGCACGAAGAGGGCTTCACCATCGCCGGGGCGCGGCGCGCGCTGGCCGACACGGCGGAGCCCCCCCGGCCCGGGCTGGGCGTCGAGCGGGAGAAGCTCCGGGAAGCCCTGGTCCGGGTCCGTGCCGCCCGCGAGCAGCTCCGGCGCACCCTCGCGGAGCTCACCGAGTGAACCTCCCCACCACCCTTGGACGCATCCTCGCCGTGGCGCTCGCCGCCACGCTCTCCGTCGCCGAGGCCGGCGCGCCGGCGCCCGCCGCGCCCGAGCCCGCTCCGGCGGCGCCTGCGCTGGGCGTCGGGAGCGTGCTCCGCCCGCAGTACACCCTCGCCGACGGCAAGCCGCTCGCGGCCGGGACGGCCTTCGTGGTGGAGGTGGACGGCGTGGTCTCCGTGGTCACCGCCCACCACCTGTTCGGACCCACCGGCGGGCTGCCGGCGCAGATCGAGGCGGACGCGCTCCCTCGGGCTGTCACCTCCGCGCGGTACGTGGACGCGTGGACGGGCGCGCGGGTGGGCGCGGACCTGGTCCCGGTCCGGGTGCCCGGCGCGCGGCCGATGGGGCAGGACGCGGTGGGCGACCTCGCCGTGTTCCGCCTCCCCAACAGCTTCGACCGGATCGCCTCGGGCACCGTCGCCCCCTTCGCCGCGCTCACGCTGTCCGCCACCGAGCCCAAGGTGGGCGACCCGGTCTGGCTCGCCGCCCCGGTGGTCGGCTCCACCGTGCAGCTCCACCCGGCCCGGGTGGGTGAGGTGAAGCCGGGCTGGCTCTTCTACGACTTCGCCCAGGCCGGGCTCGACCTCACCGCCACCAGCGGCGCGCCGGTGCTCGACGCCAGGGGTCAGGTGGTGGCGATCCACCTCGGCGGTGGGACGGCAGACGGCGTCAGCTTCGGGGCGGCGGCTCCGGCCGCCAGCGTCCGGGCCAACCTGAAGGCAGCGGTCGGGCCGTAGCGCCCGTTCCTGACCGGAGGCCCGGAGGAGGCGGAAGACATCGACCGTCGACCGTCGAGCATCGCTCAGCGCTTCACCCGGGCCTCGACGAGGGGGGTGAGCAGCGGCGCCACCAGCGCCTCGAGCCTGGCCTGGCCCTCCGCGGTGGGGTGGATCCCGTCGGACTGGTTCAGCGCCGGGATGCCGGCCACCCCTTCGAGCAGGAAGGGGAGCAGCGGGGCGCCGGTCTCGGCGGCCAGGCGTGGGTACACGGCGTCGAAGCGGCTCACGTAGTCCGGCCCCAGGGTGGGGTTGGCGCGCATGCCGAGCAGGGCCACCGTCGCGCCGGCGTCCCGGCCGCGGCCGAGGATCTGGCGCAGGTTGGACTCCACCTCCTCCACCGGCAGGCCGCGGAGCATGTCGTTGGCTCCCAGCGCGACCACCAGCACGTCCGGCTTCTGCCCCAGGAGCCAGTCCAGGCGGCGCAGCCCACCCGCGGTGGTGTCGCCGCTCACCCCCGCGTTCACCACCTCCACCGGGAGGCCGGCGGCGGTCCAGGCCCGACCCAGCCGGGCCGGGTAGGCGTCCTGCGCGCCGAGCCCGAGGCCAGCGGTGAGGCTGTCGCCGAGGAAGACCACCCGGACGGTGGACGGGGCGGGGGCGGGCGCGGCGGCGATCGGGGCGACGGGCGTGGCCGACGGGACGGCGGGAGCCGGCGCCGAGGGCGCGGCCCCACCGCAGGCGAGGAGGAGGGCGAGGAGCATCCTCCCCAGGCTATCCACGCCGGAGCCGTCGACCGCTGCGGGGTGGGAATCGAGCCCATCCCCGCGCCCCGGCGTCATCCCTGCCCATTCGGGCAGGAGACCCTTCCCCGCGCGCCCTCCGCGCGTAGGTTTCGGCCGGCGCGCTCCGTCGGCGCGACCCCGGCCTGCGCTTGGAACCCGCCATCCGCCTCACCCACGTCTCGCGCCGCTTCCGCTCCGGCGACGGCGAGCTGACCGTGCTGGACGACGTCTCCTTCGACGTGCCCCGCGGCGAGCTGGTGGCGATCGTCGGCCCGTCCGGCTCGGGAAAGAGCACGCTCCTCGCGCTCCTGGCGGGGCTGGACCGCCCCAGCGCCGGCGAGGTCTGGGTGGACGGAGAGCCCCTGCACACCCGGGGGGAGGACGCGCTGGCGCGCTGGCGTCGGGGCGCGCTGGGCTTCGTGTTCCAGTCCTTCCAGCTCCTGGACCACCTCACCGCCCGCGAGAACGTTCGCTTCCCGCTCGAGCTGCTCGACCACCCGGAGGCCGGTCCCCGCACCGATCGCCTCCTCGACGCGGTGGGCCTGGCCGGGCGTGGCCACCACTACCCCCGCCAGCTCTCGGGCGGAGAGCAGCAGCGGGTGGCCGTGGCCCGCGCCTTCGCCGCCGCGCCGCGGGTGCTCCTCGCCGACGAGCCCACCGGCAACCTGGACGGCCCCACCGGCGCGCGGGTGCTCGCCACGCTGGACACGCTGCGCGCCGAGAGCTCGGCCACCGTGGTGCTCGTGACCCACGACGCCGCGATCGCCGCGCGCGCCGACCGGCGCATCACGCTCCGGGACGGTCGCGTCGTGTCGGATGAACGCACGGGCGCGAGCCCCGCCCGTTGAGCCTGCGCCTCTTCCTCCTGCTCCTGCGCCAGGAGCTCCGGGGTGCGTCGGCCCGCGCGCTGCCCTTCCTCGGCGCCCTCTCGGTGGGCGTGGCGGCGGTGGTGCTGGTGGCCGGCCTCGGCGACAGCGTGAGCCGCGCCATCCGGCTCGAGGCGCGCCCGCTGCTCGGCGCCGACGTCGCGGCCCGGTCCTACGAGGGCCTGCCGGCGGCCTTCGACGAGGTCCCGGCCCGCTTCCCCGGGGTGGAGCGGGTCGACGCGGTGGACCTCCTCACCATGGTGGCCGTCCCCACAGCCCCCGGAGCGCTCCCCGGGCGCAGCGTGATGGCCGAGTTGAAGGCGGTGGGGGTCGGCTGGCCCTTCTACGGCGCCCCCACGCTGGTGCCGGACGTGCCCCTGGACCGCCTCCTCGGGTTGGACGGGGTGGTGGTGGAGCCGGTGCTGCTCGAACGCCTGGACCTCGGGGTGGGGGACACGGTCCGGGTGGGCGGAGCGGACTTCGTGGTGCGGGGGGTGGTGGAGAAGGAGCCCGGTCGCCTGCCCAGCGGGCTCGTGGCCGGCCCGCGGGTGTTCGTGGGCCTGGAGGGGCTCGAGCGGGCCGGCATCGGGGCCCAGGGCGCGCGCATCACGCGCCGGGCGCTGTTCCGCGCCCCCGACGAAGCCACCGCCGGCGCGCTCGCCGCCGCGCTCACCGAGGTGGCCGGGGCCGCCGCCCGGGTGGAGACCTGGTCCGACGCCCAGCCGGCCGCGCAGCGGAGCATCGAGCGGACCACCCAGTGGCTCGGCCTGGTGGCGCTGCTCTCCCTGCTCGTGGGGGGCGTGGGCGTGGCGCAGGCCACCCGCGCCTGGATGGCCCGGCGGCTTGACGCCATCGCGGTTTCCCGCACCCTCGGCCTCACCTCGGCCGAGATCGCGCGGGTGGCGCTGGCCCAGACCGCGCTCCTCGCCCTCGCGGGCAGCCTCACCGGGGTGGCGCTGGGCACCGGGGCGCTCACCCTCGCTCCGCTCCTGCTGGAAGGGCTGCTCCCCGCCGAGGCGGTCGTCCCCTGGCAACCCGCGGCGGCGGCGCGCGGCCTGGCGCTGGGGGTGGGCATGGCGCTCCTGTTCGCGGCCCGTCCCCTCGCGCAGGCGGCGGCGGTCCCCCCGCTCCGGGTGTTGCGGCGCGACGTGGAGCCGCTGCCCGAACCGCCGCTACGGGCGGGGCTCGCGGCGCTGGGCCTGGGGGCCGGCGTCTACGGCCTCGCCTGGGTGCAGGCCCGCGACCCGCTGATCGCCGGCGCCTTCGTGGGCGGGCTCGGGGTCGTGGCCGGGCTGGGTGCCGCCGGCGCCGCGTCGGTGGCCCGCGCCTTCGGCGCCGTCGCGCCGCGGGTCCGGGGCTGGTGGCTCCGCCACGGGCTCGCCAGCCTGGGACGCCCCGGTGCGGGGCTCGTGGCGGCCGTGGTCTCCCTCGGGATCGGCGTCGTCGTGGTGCTCACCACGGTGCTGGTGGAGGGCCGGCTCTACGCCCAGATCGCCCAGGAGTTCCCCACCAGCGCGCCCAGCGCCTTCCTCCTGGACGTGCAGCCGGACCAGCGCGCGGGCGTGGAGGCGCTCCTCGGCGAGGCGGGGGCGACGCGGACCCGGGGCGCGCCCATGGTGACCGCGCGGCTGCTCGCGGTGGACGGGGTGGGGGTGGACGTGCTGGCCGCGGCCCGGCCCGAGGGGGAGCGCTGGCAGCTCACCCGCGAGCAGCGCCTCTCCTACATGGCCGAGCTCCCCGCGGGGAACACCGTCGTGGAGGGGGCCCCGTTCTCGGCGTCGGTGCCGGCCGAGGTCTCGGTCGAGCAGAGCTACGCCGAGGGCCTCGGGGTCCGGCTGGGGAGCGTGGTCCGCTTCGACGTGCAGGGCGTGCCGGTCGACCTGACCGTCACCAGCATCCGCACCGTCTCCTGGGAGAGCTTCGACCTGAACTTCTTCGTCATCGCCGAGCCGGGCGTGCTGGAGGCTGCCCCCCAGACGGTGTTGTTGACCACGCAGATCGCGGCCGAGCGCGAGGCCTCGGTGCAGGACACGCTCGCGGCGCGCTTCCCGAACGTGACCCTGGTGAGCGTGCGGAACGCGCTCGCGCAGGCGAGGGGGCTCCTGGAGAAGCTGGGCTGGGGGATCCGCGCCGTGGGTGGGTTCACCGCCCTGGCCGGGGTGGCCATCCTGGCCGCCGGTGTGGCTGCCGACGCGTCCCGCCGGGGTCGGCAGGTGGCCCTGCTCAAGACCCTGGGCACCACCCGGATGGGGGTGGTGGGCCTGTTCGCGGTGGAGTACGCGCTGGTGGGGCTCCTGGCCGGAAGCCTGGGCGCGGTCGGAGCGCTCGGCCTCGCCTGGACGCTCGTCACCCAGCTCATGCGGCTCGCCTGGCGCACCGACGCCGCCGTGGTGGTGGGCGCGGTGGTGGGCACGGCGCTCATCTGCGCGGTGGTGGGGGTCCTCGCCAACCTCCGCGCGCTGGTGGTGCGGCCCGCCGAGGTGCTGCGCGGGGAATGAGCCGGCGGGGGGTCAGCTCCCCAGGAGCAGCCGGACCGCCACATCGCCCAGGTGGCGCTCGATCACCTCGTCGTCGGCGCCGAAGGCGACCAGGTCGGCGGCGTCGGTGACCGCGTAGCGGGCCAGGAGGTGGTTCAGCGAGAGGAGCGCGAGCGGGTGCGCCTTCGGGCCGAGGTCGAGGGCGGCCAACGCCGCGCCGGCCCGGGCCAGGACCTGGGGCATACGCTCGTGCACCACGTGGTCGGGGAGGTGCTGGTGGTCCAGGACGTGGCGGAGCAGGATCGCGACCTGGACGCGGTGGGCGCGCGCGATTCGCCACAGGAGGCCCATCACCTGCCGGACGCGGCCCTCGCGCTCGGGAGGCAGGGCGGCGAGGTCCAGGTCGATCGCCAGGAGCTGCTCGTAGATGCGGTCGATGACCGCGACGTAGAGCCCCTCCTTGTCGCCGAAGTGGTAGGCCAGGGTGGCGATGTTCACCCCGGCCGCGGCGGCGAGCACCCGCGTGGAGGCGCCGGCGTAGCCGTGTTCGGCGAACACCGGGCCCACGGCGTCCAGCACACGCGCTCGGGTGTCCTCGGCGCTCATCCGGCCGCGCTCCAGCCGATGGCGATGAGCGTGAGGTTCAGGAGCGCCTTCACCGCACGTCCGGTGGAGCCGAGCAGCACGGGCAGGAGCGGCGCCCCGGCGGCCCCGGCGGCCAGCGCGGTGGCGGCGAAGGGGAAGGGGAGCACCGCCGACCAGAACACCGTCCGAGCCGCGTCGTGCCGCAGCCAGGGGCCGAGCCCGGTCCGGTCCAGCCAGGCGCGCACCCGTTGGAGCCGGGCGAGCACGCGCCCGATCGCCCACAGGAGCGCGGCGGCGCCCACCCCCGCCCCGGCCGCGAGGAGGAGGAGCTCCACGAAGGGCACGCCGCCGGTGTAGCCGAGGAACAGGACCGGCTGGGCGCCCACCGCCGGGAGCGCGTCGGCCAGCAGGCAGCCCCAGAACACCCCGACCCGTCCGAAGTCCTGGACCACCCCTTCGGCGAAGGCCAGGATCGGATCCCGGAACAGGGCCCCGAGCCCCGCCACCAGCCCCACGAACACGAGGAGGCCCGGGACGACCTTGCGCGCGACCTCGCGGGCGGGCGGCAGCGCCGGGGTGGTGCTCATCGGGACCAGTTGGCGGCGAGGAAGGAGTAGGGGGGGAGGGTGGGGACGAAGCGCGTCTTCACCCACACCTGCGCGCCCGCGTAGAGGGTCGGCACGCCGGGGGCGGGGGTGGGCTTCCACATCACCATGGGGCCGAGCTTCAGGTTCTCGTCGCCCGCCCCGGGGCTGACCGACCAGTTCCCGCAGGCGCCCACCCAGAGCTTGCGGTCGAGCGGGTCGGCCGGCTCGACGAGCTCGGCGAAGGCGTAGAGGTTCCGGTAGAACGTCCAGCCGTCGTCCCCCACCACCATCATCTCGGCCGGATCCCAGTACCAGTCGAAGGGGTCGGCGGGGGCGCGCACGTGGTGGCGACGCGCCTCCAGCTCGACCATCGCGATGGCGGGCCCGACTTTCGCCTTGAGGCGGGTGGAGAGATCCACCCGCACGCCCCAGCCCCGCTCGCGCTCCCCGGCGTCGATGATGGCCCGCTTGGTGGCGCGGTCGGCCACGGTGGCGGGGTCCTCCACCGGCAGCAGGCTCGTGAACGCGCCCCAGTAGCCGGCGAAGAGCACCCGGGCGGTCACGTCCCAGAACGCCACCGGCTCGACGTGCAGGACCGGACCGGCGCGCACGAAGGTGGGGGTCAGCTCGACCCGACCGAGGGTGGAGAGGTAGCTCCCCTTCAGGAGCAGGTGGGAGCGGTCCTCCCACAGCGGGAACCGCAGCTCCGGCTCCCAGTAGGCCTGGGTGCCCAGGGGCCAGCCCGCCACCGCCAGCTGGGCGGTGGAGTGCCATTCCGCCGCGGCGGCCAGCGCCATGGCGAAGAGCACGTCAGAGCCCGAGATCGGTGATGGCTTCGTCGGTGTCCGCGAAGACGCCCTGCAGCCCGTCGATGAGCTCGCCGCGGAGGAAGTCGTCGGTCACGAACTCGTCGATCACGAGCTTCATCTCGCTCCACTGGGCCTGCACGCGGCGCACGCCGCCTTCGCGGGTGCCCAGGAAGACGTCCAGGGTGAAGGACTGGAGGATGCCGTTCTCTCCGCCTTCGTCGAAGGCGACCTCGGGCACCCACCCGCGGGACACCACCGCGGTGCGCGCGTCCCCCTCGGCAGAGCGGTAGTCCACCCACTGGTAGTCCTTGCCGTACTCGTAGGGGATCTCCACGCCGAACGCCGCCGTCTTCAGGACGTCGTTCCAGGTCTCCACCCGCTCGCAGCCCCGGTCCGCGAAGCAGTCCCCGCCCAGGAGGAAGCTGCGGTCGAAGTGCCCGTAGTCCCCTGGGTTCACCACGCTCTGGTCGGGGAGGAGGATGAACGCCACGTGGGCGTCGAGCGGGTGCGGCGACTCGGCGTCCGCCACGCCGCCCAGGGCGTCGGTGAGCGTGCGCCCGGGGTGCTCCACGTCCACGACGTCGGCGTCGGTGAGGGCGGGGAGGTTGTAGCCCTCCTCGGCCTCGCCACGGGTGTCGATCCAGGTCTGGAGCGAGACCAGCCCCTCGGCCAGGACCTCCGGCTCTTCCTGGTTCTCGAACAGGAACGCGCAGAGGCCTTCGATGTCGGCCGGCACGGGGTCGAGCTTGCCGTGACAGCCGGAGAGCGCGAGGAACAGGATCATCCGGCCTCCGCTCGGCTCACCACACCCTCGAGGAAGGAGCGGACGCCGGCGCCGGCGAGCCACTCGGCGACGAACCCGGGCACCGAGCGCCCCAGGTCCGTCTCGGCCGTGTACGCCATGCGGAAGCCGCCGGGGATGGGCGCGAGCTCGAACCAGCCGCGGGAGGCGCGGAGGTCGTTGGGCATGGCGGGGTCCAGCTCGTGGAGGAGGGTGCCGCGGCCGCGGTCCACCTCGTAGCGGTTGTGGTAGACGACGGTGACCCCGAAGCGCGCCACCTCCCAGCGCCACCACTGCTCGGTGGCGGTGGGCGGGCGGTAGGCGGACACCGCCCGGAGCGCCGGGTTCGCCCCCAGCCGCGCCGGGAAGTCCAGCATCGCCGCCCAGACCGCGTCCTCGTCCGCCTGCACGTCCGCGAGGCCCAGCACGGCCACGCCGCCGAAGCTGGGCGGGACGTCCCGGAGCACCACGCCGCCCTCCGCCAGGGTCGCGGCCTCGGCGGGGGTGGGGGTGGGGACCGCGGCCAGCGCGAGCGCGAGGAGGAGGATCATGCGTCAATCAAACGATTGACGGACTATCGGGCCGGTGGCGGAGGGGCAACTCGCTCCGCGCGGGCGGGGACGGGCGCTACACCCCCATCGCCGCCCGCACCCCCGCCGGCAGCGGTACCAGCTGGTTCTCCCGGTTCACGCACACGAGCTGGACGAGCCCGGTGACCATCGCCTGCGCGCCCTGCGGCCGCCAGATCTGCTGGTCGAAGACCGCGCGCCACGGGCTCTCGAGCCGCACCGTGGTGCGGACCTCGAGCTCGTCCCCGAACACCGCGCCCCCGCGGAAGGCGAGCTCCGCCCGGTACACCACGAACCCCACCCCGTCCTCGCGCCACAGGCGGACCAGCTCCGCGGGGCCGAGCAGGTGCTCCCGCGCGCGCTCGAAGTACTTCAGGTAGTTGGCGTGGTAGACGAGGCCCGAGAAGTCGGTGTCCTCGTAGTAGATGCGGACGGGGTGGAGGTGAGGCACCTCCCCTCCTATGCGACACTGGGCCCGGAGGTAGAGGAGATGAGGAGGTCGTGGCTCTGCGCGGGCGGGCTCGCGCTCGTCACCGTCGCGCTGCTGGCGGAACCCGTCCTCGCCGCCTCCGAGCCGGAGCCGGCTCCCCCGTCGGTGGTGCGCTGCACCGACCGCGGTCCCCTCGTGGCGCGCGAGCAGGACGGGCGCTGGACGGGCACCCTCGGCGCGCTCCGGGTGGAGGGGAGCGCCGAACGCCTCAGCGCGCGCGAAGCGGTCCGCGGGACGGAGGTCTGGTCGGGTCCGTTGAGCGCCATCGGCCCGACCGAGCCGGGCGCCGTGGATCGCGAGGGCCTCGCGCAGGTCTACGCGCGCCTCGGGGGGATGAAGGCCAAGGGCGTCCAGGTGAAGGGGAAGGGGGTGAAGGGGACGGTGGACGAGGACGGAATCCTCCGGGCGAGCTGGAAGGGAGACTCGGCGGCGTGGGCGCTCGACCTGGCCGGAGAGAAGGTGTTCGGCGGGACGGTGCCACCCGAGGCGCCCCTGGCCCGGCTGCCCCGCAGCGCCCGGCGGGACGACCCCTTCGCCGCGGCGGAGGCCTCGGGCCCGGACGCGCTGGCGCGCGTGGTGGCGGCCCACCTGCGGTGGATCGGGCTTCCGCTCGACTGCGGGCTCGGGGGCACGGACGGCTTCGCGCTCGGCACCTGGCGCCACCGGATCCCGCTCGCGGAGGGGCGCGTCCTGGCGTGGGCCACCGCGGACGAGGCCCTGGTGCGGGGCCCGGAGGGCGCGGCCTGGTACCTGGTCGCCCCGATGGGGGCGTCCGCCGCGGCGTCGCTGGCGGCCGAGCTCGCCTCGCTCCGGGGGGCCCGCGTGGCCTGGGAGGACGGGGTGGGCGCGCTCCTGGTCTCGACCGACCCGGCGCAGACCCTTCCCGGGACGCCGGTCACCGCCTCGCCGGGGCTCGGCGCGCTGATCCCGCTCTTGCGGGTGGACCCCGCCGCCCTGCGCCCCGAGCCGGCCGGATCGCGCCCCGCGGACCTCGCTTCGGCGGCGCTGGAGGCCGGGGTGGAGATGGTGCGGCGGCTCAACTCCGCGCGCCGGGTGGCGGGCCTCCCCCTGGTGGACCTGGACGCGGGGGCCACCTGGGCGGCGTACGGCCACGCCGCGTGGGTGGACGCCAACCCGGAGCGGCCGCCCGACCGGGAGGTGGCCCGCACGCCGCTCTACCTGGCCCAGGATCCGGCCGATCGCGGCGGGGCCTCGGAGCTGGTCCGGGTCCGCCCCGGCGAGGCGCCGCCCCTGTCGGTGGAGGCCTGGGTGAGGGACCCCCACAGCCGGGCGCTCGTCCTCCACCCGGCCGCGCGCCGGGTCGGGGCGGCGGCCACTCCGGGGGGAGCGCGGGTGCTGGAGGTGGACCTCGCGCGCTCCGCCCGTTGGGAGCGGCGGGCGTACCCCCCGGACGGCGCCACCGACGTCCCCCTCCTCGGCGCGGGCGACGGGCGGGGCTACGCCATCACCGTGTGGATCCCCGAGCCCGCCCGCTCGGTGCAGGTGGCCCGCTCCGCGCTCCTCGACGCCGAGGGACGCATCGTGGACGTGGAGCTCGTCCGGCCCGGGGAGGGGCACGGCGGAGTGAACGCGTCCGACGCGGTGGTGCACCTCGTCCCGCTCCGGCCGCTGCGGAGCAGGACCACCTACACCTGGGAGCTGAGCTACACGGCGGACGGCAAGGCGGCGGTGGCCAGCGGACGCTTCCGGACCGCGGTGGACCCGGCCGCGGCCCCGGCGACCCTCGACCCGCTCGGCGCCCAGGTGGTGGCGCTCTTGAACGCCAAGCGCGTGGAGCAGGGGGTGCCGACCGCCCTGACCGCGACGGTGGGGGCGACGCAGGCCGCGAAGCTCGTCGCCGCCTCCCGCCGCACCGACCTCGTGGAGCGCTTCCTCACCGCCGGGACCAGCTGGTCCTGCGCCCCCGCCGCCACCTGGGAGGCGTGGCTGGGGCGTGGTCGCACCGGGTACGACGCGACCATCGACCCGACCGGCGTGGGGGTGCGTTACACGCTCGCCGGCTCGGCCGCGCAGCGCGGCGAGCTCTGCCTGCTCCTCGCCGTGGAACCCCTCGCCCCGTGACCCTGCGCCTCGTCGATCATCTCAAGGCCCTCGGGCACGGCGCCCACGGCGCCCGCGAGCTGCTCCGCACCGGCAAGGTGAGGGTGGACGGCTGGGTGACGGCGGACGCCGCGCGCCCCGTGGAGCCGGGGCGGGTGGTGGTGGACCCCAGCGCCCCCAGGGTGGTGGTGGGCAGGGACGCCCTGGTGGTCTGGCACGACGCGCACCTGCTCGTGGTCGCCAAGCCGTCGGGCATGCTCTCCGTGGCCGCGCCCGGTCGGCACGACGAGGCCACCGTGGTCGGTTCGCTCGCCCGGCGCTTCGGCGAGGCGTTCACCGTGCACCGGCTCGACGAGGGCACCTCCGGGCTCATGGTCGTGGCGCGCAGCGCGCGCGTCCGGGACCTCCTCAAGGAGCAGTTCGCCGCGCACACGGTGGAGCGGGTGTACGTGGCCTTCGTCCGTGGCCGCCCGCTCCGGGCCGCCTGGACCGTGGACTCCACCCTGGTCCGCGACGCGGGGGACGGCCGTCGTGGCAGTGGGCCCGGTGGCGAGCGGGCGGTGACCCACCTTTCGCGTGTCGGCCCGCTGGGGGACGACGCCTCCGCGGTGCACGCGCGGCTGGAGACGGGACGGACCCACCAGGTCCGCATCCACCTGTCCGAAGCGGGCCACCCCGTGCTCGGCGACACGTTGTACGGCCGGGGCGGGCCGGTCGTCCCCCGGCTGGCGCTCCACGCGTGCGTGCTCGGGTTCCGGCACCCGGTCGAGGACCGCCCGCTGCGCTGGATGTCGCCCCTCGCCGACGACCTCGCGGCCTGGGCGCGCGGCCGGGGCGCGGATCCCGAGTTGCTCCTCCCGGGCGCGGCGGAACGGATCGGCGCCTCGGGGGGATAGGAACACGGGTGCCCTCCGTGTTCGACCACCTCGATCCCGATGACCGCCGCGACGTGTTCGGCGGGCTGGTCCGCCGGCGCTACGGCAGCGGCGAGTTCGTGCTGCACCAGGGGGGTCCGCCGAGCTCGATGTACGTCATCGAGGCGGGGCAGGCCGACGTGCTGAAGGTCCTGGCCGGGGGGACCACCCGGTTCGTCTGCCGGTTGGGCGAGGGGGAGACCTTCGGCGAGATGAGCATGCTCACCGGAAGCCCGATCTCGGCCAGCATCCGGGCCGCCACCACCCTGGACGTGCTCCAGCTCGACGCGGCCGACCTCCGGCGCATCGGCGCGGCCTACCCGGTGCTGTTCCACAACCTCGCGGCGATCCTCGCCCGCCGGCTGGCCCGGGTGCAGCAGGACTAGCAGGCTGCTGCAAAACCCTCCCGTCGCATGCTCGCCCCCCCGGGCCGGGGTCGCCGCCGCTCGTCAGTCGCGTGTCTCGACACGCTCCTTCCTCGCGAATCGCGCGTCGAGCGCGCTCG
>Ga0172372_10004927_pt1 | contig 18819 bp, 34 predicted proteins | sample LakKiv5m_2_FD_114544 | JGI IMG/M metagenome (GOLD analysis project Ga0172372, IMG submission 114544) | Freshwater microbial communities from Kabuno Bay, South-Kivu, Congo - kab_092012_9.5m | ecosystem: Environmental > Aquatic > Freshwater > Lake | place: Democratic Republic of the Congo...
CCATGTGTCCTAATTCTTCGTGCATATCGGGCTCAACTAACACAAATCGATGTTTACGCCACTCAGCAAAAATATCTTCAGATATACGCTTCATGTTAGGACCATCTTAACAAAAATGCAGTTATTTCCTGTTGATTTCGAAACTGAAAAGTGTCATAACTAGTACGTCGACCGCAATCGTTTTCGTCACACCACCGTTGAATCTCTACAAAATCAGACTCAGACAAATACATTGCACCTTGATAGGAATGTAATCCATCTAAGGACTCAAATCGGGTTCGGGCACTGAGACTATGTCTACGTTCAGCAGTGATCCAATATACCGGAATACCAGAACTTAGCCCCATCTCAATAGATAAAACATATAGTCATTTTCATCACTAAAGTATAACACATAAATGCTATTCCCTGCATTTTGATATGACCATCTGTGTTTTTCAGCCAAATATGTATTAGTTAGTTCTGGTCCAGAGCCATAGTTTTCCTGTAGCCAACGGAGTTTTTCATCCAAATCTTCTTTCTTTCGGCAACGGAAAACACGAGTCTTAACCATTTAGATTCTGAATACGGCCAATGATGTCTGTGGTACTGTATTGTTGAATACGGTCAAAATAGACCACCTGTTCACAGTTGGCCTGTCCCACAACACTGCGCCCGGCATAGTCACTGCCTTTGGTGTTCACGATTCAAACTCCGCAAAAGTCAAAGACAGTTTCATTTTTTCAAATCCCCATAATAGAGTTTTTTCAATTACCGGAACACCAATATTGTATTTTTGAGCAATATAATATATGTACAATAATTTATATTTGATATCCTCAGTATATAATCTATGATCGGGATCATTGTACATCAATACCGATGACATGGATTTTGTATTTTTGATCTTATCGGTTAACTCTTGTATATTGTTGACTTGATAATGAGTTAAAATATCGGTGTGATTTAACTGTAATCGAGATTTGATTTTCCCTAACTCACAATCCATTTCATAGTATATTCGACTGGCATTGAGAGTCCAATCTCTATAAAAATATTGATCGTTCCCTTCTGCTGTATATAGTCTTGCAGTATGTAATAATGGATTGGAATTATTGAGATTGACTTCGTTGACACTGTCAAAATAATGATTATGTTGATTATTCATGACATGACTAAACTGATCACAAAAGTTTTTTAAATCTTGATTGTTGATATAAACGCTGTGATTATAATTTTTCATTCCAGTGACATGTGCAACGTCTTTTTGATATCTCGCTATAAATGGAACTCGTTCGTAAAATATGGTATTGGCATTGAATTCTTTGGTATAGACGTCTAGTAGTCCGCCGGGCATACCAATAATAATAGTATTGGCATCGATCTGATCTCTGAGTTCTCGTAGTCGGAGTTGGTAGCAAAAACACGGTGTAGTAAATACAATGACATGATATTTTTTAATGAAATCGTAGTGTGAAACATTGTACGAGCCTTGATGTACATCGTGGATTTCTAAATTCACCGAATCGATGTATTTTTTACTGGTATAGACATCGACGTTGAAATTATTTTTCTTGAGTATGGCATACACACAAGATCCTATATTGCCAAATCCCACAATAAGATAGTTTAGTTGTTTGATATCGTAGTTCATTATTTTGTTTTTAAAAGAGTTTGATAATTGGAATATTGGGGATTACGTTGTCCATAGTAGATAATTTTCTCTTTTAACTCTTCTGAAAAATCGACCTGTTGGTAACGAGTTAAGAGATTGGCTGTGCTGTCGAGATTAATTCCAATGAAAGAACTACCTCCGCCGTTTACGTTGCACCATGACATAAGTTCACCGATATTTTCAGCCCAAAACTTAAAATCAGTTAATACAACCATATGTCCTAATTCTTCGTGCATATCGGGCTCAACTAACACAAATCGATGTTTACGCCACTCAGCAAAAATATCTTCAGATATACGCTTCATAACGGAGGAGCATTATGACTGATATCACAGATATCAAGAAATCGAATATTTGTGCCTTTTAAAAAATAATCGCCATTGGCCATAATTAAATGAAATAGTCTTTCGCTGAAAAAATCATACAATCTAATTTGTCCAGTTTTTTGATAAAGCTCAGGCAATGCATCGGAAAATTTGATTTGAAATTCAAAAAGAATTCCAAATAAAATATCACAAAGTTTATCAAATGTTTTATAATCTGAAGTAAAGATATGAAAAGGGACCAAATAGCGATGATTGTTAAGTGAATCGATCATGTTTTCGGTGATTGGAATTTTTTTCCCGACAGCAAGACTTTTTAACAATTTCCACGAAACACCAAATGGGTCATGACAATGATTGAAATGAGTTATGATATCCGGATTTGACAAGACACCCGAAACTGATTTGGTAATATCAACGGTTTTTGGAATGTAAAGTAGATTCGGCTCTAGTTCAAAATCTCCGTCCCAAAACAATCTATAGGTATTAGTTCCTTTAAATTCATGTTTGGTATTTTTCCAAACCCAATAAAGTCCGGTTAAATTTCCAAAATCTCTATTTGTATCACTGATATTGTCACCGGTATTATCCATGACAAATCCTTTTGTTAGTAATCGAGCCACTTCAGTGGGATCGTAGTTAGCAGATCCGCACATGAGATTGCGTTGATCAAATTGATGTCTTTTTGGTTCTCTGCCTTGAAAGCAAAGACAGTACATGCCTAAATTTTCCATATGTCTAAGACCATCTTAATAAAAATGCAGTGATTTCCTGTCGATTGCGAAACTGAAAGGTATCGAAACTAGTTCTTTTTCCGCAGTTATTGTCCTGGCACCATTGTTGAATTTCAACTAGATCAGTTTCAGTTAATCCAAATCCGCCCCAATAATCCTCTCGTGAATGATCCAATGACTGAACACGAGTACGAGCACTTAAACTAAATCGTTGTGCTGCACTGACCCAATATATTTCGGGTTTTGATTCTAGCCCCATCTTAACAAATAAAACATGTAGTCGTTTTCGTCACTGAAGTATAACACATAAATTCCATTACCTGCATTTTGATATGACCATCGGTGTTTGTCTGCTAGATAGCTGTTAGTTAACTCTGGCCCAGATCCATAGTTTTCGGTTAGCCAGTGAAGTTTATCCGCTAACTCATTCTGTTGTCTAGCGCGAAAAACACGAGTTTTAACCATTTGATTTCTGGATTCGACGAATAATATCAGTGGTGCTGTGTTGTTCGATTCGATTGAAGTAAATCACCTGTTCACAATTGGCTTGACCAATAATACTGCGGCCGGCATAGTCACTGCCTTTGACCATAATATGTGCTCGATATTCCTGTAGCAGTATCACCAGTTCTTCTCGAGAATTAAAAATGTCTACCCGATCCACAGCACGTAGATTTTCTAAAAATAACTTTCTTGTGTTTTGATCAAAAATAGGTCTATCAAGTCCTTTAAGTTCTTGTACTCGACGATCACTATCGATCAATACATATAAAAAATCACCCAGACTGCGAGCATAGTTCAGTAAGTGAATATGCCCGGGATGCAGAACATCAAATGTTCCATTGACTACAATACGCTTCACCGAGAGTTCCTTTTAGTTTAGTTAAGTCTGCACAGGTATAAACTTGATATTGCATTTTCATTGAATCAGGCATATGAATGTACTCAATTTTAGCCGAATACTTTTTAGCGATCTCTTCGGCGACGCTTTGAAAACTTCTGACCTTTCCTGTGCCCACATTCCATACCCCGGATTCAGACACATCAAAAAATGCTTTATGTGTATTTACGACCTGCTCAACAGGAACAAAATCTCTGAAATAGTGATGGCTACCATAAAACAATTTAATCACACCGGTTTCTTCGGCTTGACGAGAAAATTGATAAAATGGGCTGGCTTGAGTGCCTTTATGTTCTTCATGAGGACCATAAACATTAAAGTATCTAAATCCTTGCACTACGAAATCTTTGAGAAAACCGTGACGAGTGCGTTCCACATGTCGTTCAAAAAGATACTTACTCCAACTATAAGGACTACGAGGATCCACAGCACCACGCTCAGTGAAATCACGATTAAGCCCGTAAACACTAGCACTGCTAGAATACTGAAAATTAACACCGTGAGTACTACACTGGTCAAGCAACCAATAACTGAAATCATAATTTTGCCTCATCACACGCTCTACATCACGCTCGGTAGTCGAACTGATAGCGCCTAAATGCACTACCCAATCCAATCCTTTAATGTCAGGGGTAGGTTCTCCCCATTCAAATAATTGCAATTCATGTTCATGCTGTAAAGCATTGACCATATTCTGACCAATAAACCCACGATAACCTGTGACTAAGATTTTCATTGCTGACTATCACCTTTGGCTACTCGATAATTATCCGCAATACTGTCGGCGGTACTGACTTCAATCAGTGTGCCTGCTTCAATGCAGAAGACTTGATGTGGCAGTAATGGTGGGTTATGCCATACATCTCCCTCATTTAGTTCTGTTGCGTTGATCTCGGCGGTTTTTGTGTCGATATAGTTTACAATAAATCGACCTTTGAGTACATACCAAGTTTCATCTTTCTTGGCATGAAAATGCATACTGAACTTTGAGCCGGTGTTAAAGTTTAGCAATTTACCGCAATATTGATCGTTGGTAGCAAAGATAAATTCACTGCCCCACCCTTTTTCCACATGTCCTTGAAGTCTTGTCATTGTCCCCACCTAAGTAAATATTCTGTCAATGCAGGACCCTCTAATTCGGCTTTGATAACTATTTGCCAACTATAAGTGCTGGCATCTAGATGTCTACTCCAAACGGGAGGTTCCTGAGCATTATTCATAACAAATTGTCCTTGTTCAGACTGTTGCCAATTCCACAATGGTTCAGCTACCAGTAGATCAGGATCATCTGAATCAGCCTGTCTAAATCGATGTACAATTACCATTGGCATACTAACTGAACTTTAGAGCGAAAACAGTACAGTCTTTAGCATGATCAAAATCAAATACTACAGTAGGATCAAAAGGATTACCGTTTCTCCACTCAATATTATACCGCCAGGTATTGGCTTTGAGATTATCTCCACACCAATCTAAACTGTCAGCAAATTTTGACCTGTTTTTAAGTACATGAGAATGCATTAGTAATTTCCTGGATCAACTTGTAAACAACGAATACCTTGCTCGCGCCACATGTCCACAACCTGTTGCCGATCCTCAAACACCAGATCAGGCTCACCAAACAATGCACGAATGCGATCCAGCAGATCACGTTTAACTTCGAAGTCTTGTCTAAAGTCTCCTCGTGGTCTCATAAACAATGCCGCATAAGCGAGACTGTGTTGAGCTAACCAGGCCTCTGTGGTTGAACGATACTCCTGACTGCGACCAGTGCAGAATAATACTGTGTCACCAGCATCATAGCAACGTCGTGCAATGGCACAGATACTCTCGATCGGTGGATCTTGATCCATAGCAGACCCAAACGCTACCCAGTTTTTGGGCTTGGCCCGAATCCAATGTAGACGATGCTCAGCATCGGCCACTGTTCCGTCAATATCAAAGATAATAATCATAGTATGAATATTATACTATAGAATAAAGATTCGGTCAACCGTTATTTCTGTTCTTTGATCTTTTGAATTTCGGTATGCATTAATGCTTCTAGTGTACGGTAATGATCGTAGGCCATCTTCAATGCTTCGAATTTTTCCATAACTTCGGGATCGGGTGTTTCTAGTATAGCCAATCGATCCACAATGGGTTTTAGATTTTTCTTAATCAGTTTTTCGATTCGCTGATCATTGATCGAATCAAAATCAAATATTGATTGAGGGGTAGTAGAGGTATATATTCCGTTATTACCAATACCAATTGTGCCAGGTGTAATCGTGCCAATGGTACTTATAGAAGGTACATTACCACAATAGCCAGCACCAGTGGTGGTATTAGAAGAGAGCGTGATTGAACTTAAGGGAACTGTGGTAGTGTTAATAGAAGTATTGCTCGTCATACTATTAAGTAATCCACCTGTGTCACCGATATCGCTGTCAAGTGAGCTGTAATACCAACTCGGTTTGGCGATCTGATCGACGTCAACTTGCGAAAAAAGATTCAATTGATCAGTGATTTCTTCGACTGTCAATGGTTTAATAGGATCAATTTGGGGATTCATTTTTTATTAGCTCCTCGGCTGACATGTATTAACTGATCACGTCGCATCCAGTTAATACGTATTTGTTTATTTACAGGTCGTCGAAAAATGCCAATAAATTTTTCACCCGAGATTTCTTGTTGATATCGATTACTGGTATAATAAAGATCGCCATTAATTTTATTTTTTACAATGCTAATGCGTTCTCCGGGTTCGAGATCGATGTCCTTTCCCACAACAAGTTCTGGTAATTGATTGTCCATAGTAGTTCCTTTTGATCAACAAAAAAGCCGCTTCTCAGCGGCTTTTGCTAGTTCACTGAATCAGTGATTAGGCAAACATGCGAGCACGACTACCGCTTAGGTCGCGAGCACTGACCATGTATTTAGTAAGACCTTCTTGAGTGCGATCTTTACGTACAACTAGACCGCTTTGACGTAGCTCGGTGATACGAGCACGGAGGTTCTTGATACCGAATAGGCTGTCGGCCTGACGGCTGGTTAGGCTACGATCGGTACCGCGAAGGTATGATTCAAGAAACTGCTTCTGGGTGGTTTTGATAGTGGTAAAAGACATATTGTTTTCCTTTATAAAGACTGACTTGCGTCTAGTGATGCTATTATGCACAATTTATTTCTACTCTGCAAGAGAGTATTTTACCGTTTTTCTATAACGTAAAAGTAAGATTTTACGCCGTGTTCAGGCCGATGAATTTCCTCTAACATAACACAATCCAGAGTGGACACAATTTTTTCTATTCTACTCTTTGGTATGCTATGCATTTCTAAAATATTTGTCGGTTGATTTCCTTGATAATGGTCTATATGATAAGGTATATGCAAAATTGCATGTCCTTTGTTTTGTAATAGTTTGAGCAACATAATAACATATCTTTCTATCAATCTAGGACGATTATGTTGTAAAACCATTAAACTGTAAATGATTTCAGGACAAGGAGATACAGTCGGCAACGATTTGTAACTTTGAACTTGATGGAACTCTGCATCAGGCGCAAATTTTTTAGCTACTTCTAAATGCGGTTCACTGATGTCGAATCCATAGACTTTTTTGGCGATCTTAGAGCAATGGCTTGCTACACGCCCTACCCCACATCCGAAATCTAAAACTACTTTATCTTTAAAACTAGCACCGTGTCGATTTAAAATTTTTTCAAGCTCGTTGAGCGATTCATTTCCCGATCGAAAAAAATCTTTAATATAAGAATCATTGAGATTTTCGGGCTTATATTTGTTATGAGTTAACACAGACCAATATACCTGTGACTGCCCTAAAAAAGTCCATGTATCCCGAAGAATCTGAAGATCTTTATCAATCATTAAGATAGTTTCGCCAACAATGTATTTTCATCCGGATTAGCAATATAGATTAAAGAACTGTCGCTTTGCCATTTCAATAATTTTACTATAGAAGAAGGTATAGTAATTAGCACATTGCCTGTTTCTGGATCGATTTGTGTGAGAATTTGATCCTCAACGGTATTAATATCCATTATATATTTATCCAATGATCTCAGTCGAGATTATACGTTCAAATCTAAAACTGCGCCATTCCTTTCGATCGGTGCAGAACACTCGGAATAGGTTTGGATCTGTATTTTCTTTGCGATGGGATTCAGTGACAGGAGCGGAAGGAAGCAGTTCAACCCGAAGGGTGCAAGGCATAATACGTTGTTCTCCGTCGGCCTTAGTAAAGGTGACTCGGAGTTCATGCTGATGTAGAAGGTCTCTTAATTCTTGATTAGTCATTGCTGTAGTTTTCCCCATACTAGTTCGTTTTCGTGCATATAGGCCACTGGCTTTAGCCAACCATAATCAATAGCCTTTAGAATAGTTGTACGCCAACTCGCCGGACAATCATGATCAATTTCAAACCCGGCACGCACACTTGTACGAAGACCATCGGTGATCATGAAATCAGGATTGTCAGACCGAATTGTGTGTATGGCGTTTTGGGCTGTTGTGTAATTAATGTCCATTGTGATTACCAAGAACTATTGTAAAAGACTCGGAGACCGCAGAGAATGTCTGCTCGTGCTTGATAGATGAAGTCAATGTCTTGTTGAAAATAATGATCATCGCTGTTATTTCCAAAAAAGAATCCTGTGGTAGCAGGTAGTCGACGCTCTCGAATGTCCCGCTCCAATGCTTCGAGATCCTCTAATGTAAGTTCAAGCTCAATACCATTAAAATCAGTGGAAGGATACCGATTTTCAAGAAATTGGTCAGACTCTACCTTAGGGACATCCAGTTTTGACAGCCAAAGGCGTTCCATCCATCCTTGAAGATTCGGGTGTTTTCTCCAATAAGCGATCTCTTTGGATTTGTCCCAACTGTCGGCCTTAGCGGCTGCATAAGCGTATTGATCAAGTCCCAATTTCTTCCCCTTAGGTAGTACGGTCATAAGAATTGCGTAGCACAGTGAACAGATGTTTGCGACTGTTCTTCGGTGCCCATTTAATGCCCGCTGGTCCGCAGAAGTTATTGTGGATACGAGCAACACCACAACTACGAAACTCGGGTTGACTGGTTTCACCAGTCACTGGATTATAAGTACCAGGTTCAAGATTATCTGGATGCTTACACCTGTAGATAGGTATCCTCATGACAATTTCGAAGAAACCACGACTGCTATACTTACAGTCTTTACACAATCGATCGCGATCGTAATCCATATCTGTCCTTATGCTGCTAGTTTTTGTTCACTGCGAGCCTGCTCAACATGCCGGCAATGATTCCGAAATTGAAAACCTGGGCAACTGCAACTATACTTCCGATTGGTTAAGCGTACAGTATACACTGAACCCCGTGACCCTGCAATAGTCCAAGTTGGTAATTCTACTTCTTTGGTTGCAACGACAGATCCACCAATGCGTTCCGCTGATTGAATGGAACTGAAACTGACAACTCGATTTGGCACATTATCGCAGGCAGTGTGCAGACATATAGTATCTGCATCTGCCCACGAATAACGAGCAATTACAGTGCCCCGAAGAGTCCAATCGCGATAACCAGTGGTACTGTAGATGGTATCATCGCGGGTACGTAGCTTGAGCTCAACCCGCTCTCCAATATGTAGTACATTGCCATCCGGGAGACGGAACTCTTTCGGAGCAGGGGAACCGGTCCCCTGGGTACCGCTTACGCGGCCTCCTTTACGGAAGCCTCCTTTGATACTTCTCCTGCTGGAGCGGTATCGCCGGCTGCGGTTGCAGCACGAGCACGGATGGCATCAAGGCTAGGAGCAACTTTGTTGCCTTTGGCCTTAACAGTTGCGGCAGGCTTTGCTGCCTTGGGAGCCTTGGTGGGCTTTGCAGCCTTGGGCTCAACGCCATTATATTTGGCATCAGCTGCGTCAATGGCCTCACGGTATTCGGGTTTCGAATACAGATCGGTGGTCTTAAGGAAGATCACTGCCTGACCTTTATCCATTGCCTTGGGGAGGTCAACAAGATTAATGTCAGTGTGGCCAGTCTTGACCAGAACTTTGATACGGGTCATATCGTTAGCCCAACGGACTTTCATCTGACCATCACGGATGGAAACACCAGCTACTTTAAACATACAATACTCCATAGGAGAGTGGGTTGAGAAAAAATTTACTACTGAAACGCTATTATACAACAAAAGAAAGAAGTGGTCAACCACTTTTTACAGCGGAAGAACACGGTTTACAGAACAATGCTGGGAGCCACCATTTTGGGCTTCAACAATGCTCTGTGCCTGGGTCGGGCTAATCGCCTGAACCACAGTCTCGAGAAGATAGGTATTCGAACCAGGCTTAAACGTGCTGCCCTGCCGACTACCTACACTATATGTGACACGGTACGATTTGTACATGAAATTTCCTAACTTGAGTAAATTATAACAAAAAACACCCTGCTGGTCAACCGAAACTTTTGTGTTCGAAGCATCAGCAATGACCCTACTTTACATGAGTTTTGAACAGAGGTCAACCTGCTTTTTGGTGTTGTATTTGTACAACGTGGCAAAAAAGCCACAAAAACCCTACAAATTAGTCAACTTTTCTTGCACTTTGGGCTGTTTTAGCATAGTAATTACCCCGGGATGTAAGGGATCAGGCCAATCACCATACTCAAACCAACGGAAACCTTGTGTTTCCCAATCCATACGTGGACGAAATTCACGCTCCACAATGGCTAAAAAATTGTAATATCTGAATCCTGAACTGTGCTCAAAGGTCCATAATGGATGGTATTCGGCTGGACCTGTATAGGCAGTTTCTTCTACGAGCTCTCTACGTGCAGTGTCTTCGGGGCTTTCGTTTGAATCCATAGCACCGCCCCACATGCCCCAGGTATCGGGTTCCTGTACTGCTGAACTACGGTGTGCTAAACAGAAACGCCCGGTATCAGGACAGTAAAGAATACTGCCAGCAGCGGCACGACCCCAGAAGCCAGTTTTGTCAAGTTGACTACGATGATCGTCGTCGTCGTTGTCTCTTAAAAAATCTCTTGCTCTCATCTTGGTGCACGGTCTTGAAACCATTGATTGATTTCGTCTTGGCGAGCCTCTATTGCCGGAGCAAATTCTTTTTGTAGTCTGGATAGTTCTGCCGAGACATCGTAGCCTTCACCTTTTGTTATACCTTTACTGAGTTCGTGAATCTCTGCGGATTTATTGTACAATTCTGCTAGTATTTTCGCAAACAAGCCCGGAAATAATGTCAAAAACTTTCGCATGTTTCCTAGTACGTTCCAACGCTCATCCTGGTGAGCATTTACTACTTGTTTGGTAGCAGTATGAATCTGCCACTTGCCATCTTTGTTGTCTATATTGCTTTTATCAATAACACTAATTATAGGGCCATCATCTGAGTATCGTTTGAACCAATCTAATCCCGCACTGCCACCTGTACAAAAATGAGCCTGTACACCCACAGCATTATTAAATGTATAACAACTACCATAGTTTAATGGTATCATGACATGGTATCGTTCATTGTCAATCAAAACAATCTCCTGTCGATCACGTTTGTGTTTTTCTAAGGCAGTTTGATTTTTAATCTTATTTAAAGCGTCTCTATATTTCCCCATGGACTTTTGTAATTGCTCAATGTCTCGAAATCTATTAAAGTCTTGATCAACGGGTTGTAATAATCCACGGATATTTAACGAATGCCAGGAACCTAGAGCATCGCCGCCCTCGCCATTGATGTCTTCGTAGTTGGCTATACCATTGACATACAGTTTTAATAGCCAAGGCTCAAATTTGTTCAAGGATGCCAAATCACCATATAAGGTATTAGAAAGACTGCGATCGATGACATCAGCCCATAGTTCCACAATTTGTTTTTCTGTAGGCCGTGGGCCTAATCGAGCTATTTGAGACATTGGCAATGTGTTATCATGTCTGAATGCTATATTCAGCTGTTTGGTCAATTTGGGATCTTTTAAGATCTGTGGTGCTATATTAGCCTCGGTGATGACTTGTGTTATTTTCATATTAGTATAGTAAAAGTAAACTTCGTTTGAAGAATGCCAAGTAAACGGATAAGACCTTTCGATCGTTATTGATGATAAGTCGCATGACCTGTCGTGGCCCTTTATTATTTTCGGGTTCATAATTATTGCCATACCGATTTTGAATTTCCCCAGTTAAGTCAGGAAATAAATGACTGGCGGTCAAATATAGTGCCAAATTAGTGGCTTTGGTCAAGTAATGATGATCGATTATTTCGCCTGTACTCATCAAGTTCTCTAAATCCTTTATGGCTTTCAAAGTATCAATTTTCTTTCGGGCTCTTTCATAGGCTTTGTTTTTGATCAACGACTGCACCATGCCCATGATATCGGCTTCGACCTGTTGTAAAACTCTAGGCAGTAATCTATATATTTTATGATAGACCATCCGTATATCAACGGTCTGTCCTTGTTCTGCCCGTTGTTGTTCTTTTCGCTTGGCAATTTTGACATTATGTTTTCTGTAAACGGGGGCGACCAATATTTCTCCAGTTGTGGGATTTACTTTCCCTGTCGCTGTTTTTATTGTTGGTAGGAGAGAGGTTTTGTTGACATTTTCTAAGGACTCTATAGAGCCGTCATTGGGATCTATATAAGTAGCTGAAACAGTAAATTTACTAGGTATCGAACGAAGATTGTCTGGTTTTATCACAAGTACCACAGTGCCTGTTGGTCCTCTAACTAGGAATGCTATTTTTTCCACAGCCCGGTCTTTGGTCATCTCACTATGGCTATAACTTCCATATCCGCGTAGAGCCTGCCATAGTTTTTGTAGATTAGTTGTTTGGAATATGTTCATGCTCTGCGGTTGAACCATCACTGTTGACAACGGTTGCCACTCGAGATCATGTGGCAATTGTAATCGTTCATGTGCTAATCTTATAACTGCTTGAGCGTTTGCTTGCTGATACGTGGAATAGTTGACTTTATTTCCTGGCTGAGTACGTGATCTTGCGATTGTGCTGCTTACTTCGTTTAGTTGATTTTCTGTTTTGCCCACTTCTTCAATGTCTTCAGCAGGAACTACTTGGGCCGGTATAGATTTAATTCCCAACGATTTATAAGCCCAAAATCTATGATGACCATCAACTACTTGATATCCATCTTTATATCGACGAACTAATATAGGAGGAAGTCGGTCACCTTTTTTTAATCCTGCCACAATCTTTTCAACATTGGCTTGGCTCTTGGGTTGATTCATTTTGTCATCAGGTTCAAAGCCTACCAATTGATTGGCTGGAATGTTTACCACCGGCAAACTATCAAACCCACTGTCATCTACTTCTGCACCAAAGTAATCAGGGTCTGTATATAATTTTACTTTGCCTTCCGCCACACCTTGTTCATCTAATTTAGTTATATCTTCTTTGTATTTTTCCCAAAGATCGATGTACTGACCAAAGTCATCATCTTGATAAACATAAACAAACTGCGTCAATGGTGCCACATCATTTAATATCTGATTTAACTCCCACAGACTTTTATGGTTGGTACCCAGTATTTTAATCATCCAAGCCCAAACTTTATCTACATTGTCCTCATTATTGGCTTTTTGATACTGTGCTAGAATGTCGGGTCTAGTGATAACTTGTTCGGCTATCTTTTGAAGTTTTTCTAACACACGATCACCATAGTCAAAGAATGAGATTTCATTGACATCACTGGGATTCAATCTTTGTGGCTGTGTAGTACGACCTATGGCCAAATTAGCACGGGCTTGTTCAGGATCGGTGATACGGCCCATCATGGCATCAAACCTGGCGTCCCCGGTGGCCTCAACTACGTCAGAGTTGGGCGTGAGTTTTGTTAGTGATTTGTGTGCACGGTCAGCAATAAACATTCCACGCTCATAGTTATCCTGTCCTTCTTCACCACGTTGATATCCATAGATGGCTTCAGGAACTCTTTGTTTGGTTTTGGGATCTTTTATATATCTAACATTAGTATAGATAATTGTATATGTTTTACCAGTCTGCGGGCTATAAACTTGATCGCCCACTTTCCACTGCCAAGTTGTGGGATTCTGTGCTTTCATTATAGCCACATCAGCCTGCATCTGATTCATTTTCCCACGAACAGCATTCTTTAAACTCTGATGAAATCCCTGTAGCCCGTCTTTATCAGCGGATTCCGAGATCTTTGACTTGTTGACTTCTCGTGCTCGCATCTTGCTCTCACATTATTAAAATTGTACCATTAACACTATTTAACACTTCTCTAAAATATCTAGAAAGGTTTACTGCTATTTCTTCAGTGATTTCCTGTCTGCTGATTTCCTCTCTATAATCAGGATCTATATTCATTGATCGTGTGGGTCGTCCCCATGCTCGACGGCCAAAACTTAATGCTGCGGGCAAGGGATTTAGTGTTATCTGTCCATTTTTTATATATTGAGCAAACAGTTCATACAGGAATTCATAAGGTCTGCGAATTTCGCCCTGTCTACTGCTGCGTTGTACACCAATGGCATTGAACAGTGCATTGTACTCAGCACGATTATTATAGGAGAAACGACGACCATAATCATTACGGCTGGGCACATTTTTACGATAGAAACGGTTTAGTACTAAATTAATTCTATGAAAAAAGAAATCTTCAGCCTGTCCCCAAGGTGTTCTATCATTTCTTGCTTGGTATGTTCCGCGTTCAGTTGCCACAATAGCATGACCTATTCTATGTGCCATTACCCAAGGGGTCAACATTACTCTGGCATCGCCGGTGTTTCCCACAAATACCACTGTGATAGCATCCTCGTGTCCATCGAGAATCTGTTCGGCGTCAGGGCCAAATATTCTTTTGATATCTTCAGGGCTGTGCTCGCCGGTTTCCTGATATCGTCGTAGCCCAGGGCTTCCGTTAAAGAAAAGTCTAAAATTGTATGGTGACTGGGCGAAAAATTCTCTGGCCTTTACTTCAGTGGTGGGATGTGTGACCAGTCTACGATCCACTGGATTAAATCTTTTGCCCTGATCCATGTGCATAGGGACATAGTCAGTGAGTGGGGCTTCGATGATGATTTCTTGTACTTTCATTTTTTCTTTCTGCCTTGGCAATGTGCTCGTTGACTAAATCCTCGTGGTCGTGAACAGTTGATACTCTTTTTGTATTTCTCACTCCAGGCTTCCGACACATTTTGTTCGTTTAATTGATTGATATCAATTGGCTGACCTCCGATGGTGATTTCATAGCGCAAATTTACTCCTTTAAGACTTGGTCTCTGTTCTATACTTTGTTTGAACTCAGCAAATTCTGCTTTGATATCGCGTTTAGGATGCATATCAAAAGTCACCTCGGCAGCTGATTCTCCAGGCTTAGACCAGGAATCAATTGGCTTGTCGGGTATCGCTGAAATTTTAACCTGTTTACTTAGATACGTTTGATATTGTGGTGAAGATTTCCATTCCTTATCTCGTTCTGCTCTCTCACGATCTTGTATATCTCTGAAGGGTTTATAGATATCTTGACGCACATTGAATCCTTGATCCATTAGCTGTTCAGCCACATGATCTCTGACTTGTGTGTCTAGGATAGTATAAAAAGCATTGATACCTGCTGCCATTCCTTTGGCAATAAATGTATTACCCACCTCGATGATTTTAGCAGCATCACTACCCGAACCTTCATCGGTATAATAGTCGATAAATTCTTCGCCAATTTCAATTATGGCTCGTCCATAATCCATTGGGCCATTGCCTTCTCCACCACTAGGAGCAAATTCATTCAAGGAGCCTTCCGCCACACCTTTCTTCATCTTGCTCATCGACGACCTTGCTAGTTCTTCACTCTTAATATAGTCGCCAACAAGTTTAACATATTGGTCGAAAGTGATTCTTTTCTGTACAAGATTTGGATAGCCACTCAAATCATTTGCGTCCCATAATGGTAGGTCGTAACCAAATTCTTCTTGGTAAGGATCAGGTAAGGCTGTCCAACGGCTAGAAAACTCGTCCTCGTCCATTGGTTGTGGGTTTTCTGTTGGATCTTCGCTATCCTTAAAGATTCGAAATGCAATCTGTTCGCTTTGCTCAGGTTGTGGGTGCATTGCGTAGATGTACCCTAAATCATCTGACAGGTCTTCTGACACACCTTGCTCGTTGGTTTTGTCTTGTCTTATTAAGTAGTATTCTGTACTGTCTATATGTTCTTCTCTAATAATTTTGTATCCCAACTGTGTAGCATAATGTTGAACCAATCTATCATACAATCTTGTTCTTGTTCTTTTGAAATCTAAACTTTTCACTGCACTAAAATAAACCATTCGAGGCCGTCTCTTTTTGACAAATACTTTGATTGCAGACAGCACTGTGGCGAATATTCGTTGAGCATCACCTTTACCTGTAATCTCTTGACTATTGTCTCTGTCAAATTGCACATGCCAAAGATTACTTTTGGGACCCTCAGGCCGCTCAAACATGATAGTTAAATATGTGCCATCCGGCAATTTGGCCAAAGCATCTACGTCACCATAATCACCCTTGCTCCACTGAAGGGCATAAGGCTGATCCAAGGATTCTGCTAGACCACCGCCGTCACCGCTTCCACCATCGCCCTCATCTCCGCCATAGCCCGAATTGTATCCATACCAGCCATACGGACCAGGACCATAGGCTGCTGCTTTTACTTTACGCTTTCGACGATTTTTCTTTTCGGTGACGAATTCTCTTGATCTCATTCTGGTGAATACCCTGTTAATTGTTGCCACTTGTCAGTGCTCATAGCCACTAATCCGGCCTCTTCAACTAGATCGCCATAGTCACCTCTCTCGGGATTGATATAAATTTTACCACTAATAGGTGTTTTAATAGCAGCAATTAATTCACTACGGGCTTGATTGGGCATGGTATTGAAAGCCACTACCCACTTTCGATTATCATGACGTAACCATTCGCCGCCTAACTTCATTATGGCATTAGTAATCATATCTTCATCATAATATGCAAAACTGGATGACTCGATGTTAATTATCACATAACCTTTAACTATGACTCCAGGTACAAGACCCTGGGCCATTTTGATCCACAACCGTCGTGCCTCGGGTGTTTGCCCTCCTTCGGGATTACGATCACCAAACACAATCTTGCCTAGATCCACTGTCAACAATCTATACATACCGCCAGCAATGCCCTGTCGTTGATAATCATCATAGACAAACAAGTCGCTGGTTTCCACTGCACCGGGTATGACATCGTCTGCTGAACTCAAATATATTTTACCTGCTACTTTTTTATTTTTGGTATCAATCACAGTCAATGTCTTGAAATCCCCCAACAACATGCCGATGCTGTTAGCAGTTGACATGTAGTAAACAAAATCAGTATAGCCAGGGAATGGACGAGCTCCTCGTGGTATCTTGTCCACAGTTGGGGCCATGACTGTGATGCTGGAATTGTCCCAACTGGGCGATCTTGTTATTTCATTGACTATTTGTTCTTTGGCCACTATATAACTTTCAGGGGGGCGATCAACTTCTTCCCAGGCGATGTGTTGCTCAATCTCTTTGGTTTCGGGATTTAATCTATGACCATATGGAATTTTACTACGACGAGTAAACTGATATGCGTCTTTCATTCTCTTTAAAACTTCGCCAATGGCCGGAAATCTCTGCATATTTTCTCGATCGAAGAAAACATAGACTTGGCGATATTTCGTACCTAACTGGTCAAAAAGAGCAAAAATCTTTTGTATTTCATTTGAAGATCCTGAGAAATTGCCAAGATCAACATACTGACCACTACGCATGACATCTTCTAATCTCTGTATACGTTCACGAGTCCAGAAACCATATAGACGTTTTGTTCGTGTGCGTCGATCTACAACTGTTTGAAACTTAAAATCAACACCGTATTCTTCATCCTCTTGCTCACGATCTTGGGCCTGCTGTTGAGCATACAAGACTGCTAATGGATTATCGGGATCAATTTTGGGTTCGTTATTTACAGGGGGAGGTGGTTCCGGTGCACGGATTTTGGCTGCAAATTTTTTACGTGCTAATTCCAATCTTGCCTGCTCGGCCGCGGCTTTACGTTCTTGGTCAGCACGTTCGGCTGCTTGCCGAGCTGCTAGTTCGCGTTGACGGCGTTCTTCTTTTTCCCTTCGAGCCTGTGCTTTACTGGCTTCGGCGATATTAACGGTGGTTATTTCTTTGTATCTCATAGTTTATCTCGAATAGTATTGACTGACAAATCGCCACATATCATTCCAACTAGTAATATTAAATGGCAGTAGTGTATGAAAATACCAATCGTCATTGTATTGCGTAATTCTGTGTGTATAGTTGCCACGTGGTGTATCCAATGGCTTTACGTGACGATCAAGGAATGCTCGATGTTCGGCAGGTATAGAGCGACCATTGCGACCAACGTAGTAAGTTTCGACACGCTGTCCACGAAATCGTGCTGGACCAAAGGTTTCGTTTAAGAATTCCTGAGCCTTCATTTGGTCCTCACGTTAATGGCTGCTCCGCTGCGATTGGCATTGGGATCTTCGCGACGTTTGCGTCTTGCTGCTCGAGCACGACCTTTTTTGCCCAATGAGTGAGCTTTGCTTTGTGGTAGGCATTTTGGCTTACCTTCTTTTTTGCTGCCACGAGCACAGTCACCACGAATCTTTCCGTCAGGACCGAATCGTACCCATTTTTCTCGAAACCATTTGCGTAGGTCTTCGTCTAGGCTTTCGGTGATGATCTCGTTGATTTTCATTTCTTCTTACCGCCAGTTCCCCAGTTTTTGGCACCACGTCGACGGCACTGTACCAGTTGTCCACTGGCATACGCACTGGGCCAAACTTTGACACGGCTTTTAACTTTGTGATAGCAAGCATCTTTCTTCTCAGCCAGCATGGGGTTTGAATATGAGGGGCCACCACATTCCGAACAGATCGTGGCTTCTTCAATGCTTTCTTTAGGCACACAGTTGGGAACCATACGATTGCCCTTCTTTTTCATGCCCACTTGACGATGTGTGTCCCAGCATTTTTCATTCAATGAGCCTTCCGCTATACCTTCATTTAAATCTTGACCTTTGAATTCAATGTGGTCATATGGTCCAAACGGTCGACCGGTTCGTGTATCGGTACTACCGTCTACATCGCCATGTTCGTAATAGTCATCGCTGTAGATTTGAACACCATCAAAGTCACCATTGTAGTCAATGTTGTATTTTCTTGTTTTGCCATC
>Ga0172372_10004928_pt1 | contig 18814 bp, 19 predicted proteins | sample LakKiv5m_2_FD_114544 | JGI IMG/M metagenome (GOLD analysis project Ga0172372, IMG submission 114544) | Freshwater microbial communities from Kabuno Bay, South-Kivu, Congo - kab_092012_9.5m | ecosystem: Environmental > Aquatic > Freshwater > Lake | place: Democratic Republic of the Congo...
GAACTAGCAGTAAGTGCTGTCAAAAAACTACTTCCACTAGTTACTTGGCACATTGCCTACTGGTCTCTAATCTTCTGGGGAGCTGCGAAAGGTTATTCGTGGATTGTACAACCTTAATCAACCTTCGATTGAAATATTATCGAAGGCTTTTATTTCCTCTCGAGTTGTTTATAAAAATATTGCAATTATATTTTTATCGCCTAGAATTTAATATAGTGAGTAAATATAATAAATTGCTAATAATACTTTTTATTATTTTTATGTTTATTTCCGTTTTTTGGATTTACGAAGAAAAGATATTGCGTAATGAATTTAAGGTTTTTTATTCTGATGACGGTATACCTAATCTAGAGGAGGAATAATAAAAATCTAAATATGATAGAAGACATTCAAAAAATCGGAGCAGAGATATGTGAATGGGATACCGCCAAATTCCTTTTATTCTCCGACAATGTTTTCTCTCCATTAATTTACTACTCTCATTTATTTCCTGCTCTGCTCTCAATACTATTTGGTCTGTTTGTATTTTTCAGTAATCGTAATGGTGCTTTAAATAGAATGCTGTTGGCATTATCAGTTACATTTTTTACTTGGTGTTTAGTAGATTTAATGCTTTGGGCAACAGAAAGAGTGGATTATATTATGTTTGCTTGGGCATCATTGATCTATCTAGATGTTCTTATATACTTGCTTACATATGTATTTGTATTCTATTATTTATTCAGAAAAGAACTTCCAGTTTCAAATACAGCATTTTTGTTTGCTTTTTTTTTGCCAATTATATTTTTAGCTCCCACACCATTAAATCTTGTTGGTTTTGATTTTACAAACTGTGAAAGGGAGGCAATCGAAGGCCCTCTTTGGTTGTATGCATATTTCGTGGAGTTGGTAATGGTTGGTTTGATAATTATTGCAGGTATAAAGTCAGTCTGGAAAGTTTCAGATAAGACACAGATATCAAAAAATATATTAATCACAATAGGATCTCTTTTGTTCTTGTTAGCATTTTCTTTTGGAAATATTTTTGGAAGCTTTGCTCTTGATTGGTCAATTGCACAGTACGGATTATTTGGTATGCCAGTATTCATAGGCGTTTTGACATATTTGGTTGCTAAGCATGGTGCTTTTAATACTAATATTTTACCAACTCAGGTTTTGGTTGTATGTCTGTGGATTTTAACAATGTCACTATTCTTTTTGCAGAGTATAAGTTTGGTTAGGGCTATAGTTATCCTGAACTTACTACTTGTATCAATATTAGGATTTTTCTTGATTAAGAGTGTTAAATCAGAAGTTCAAGCAAGAAAAAACCTCCAAAAAGCAAACGAACAACAAGAATCACTGATGCGGTTCATCAACCACCAGGTGAAAGGATTTTTGACACGATCACGACTTATCTTTGATGCATTAAAAAATGATGATTATGGGAAGCTTAGTCCAGAGGCAAAGAAATTAGTTGATGTTGGTTTTGATACAAACACACAAGCGGTGCAGATGGTGAAGTCCCTACTTGATGCTTCAAACTTGCAAGATGGAACTGTTAATTATCAACATGTGAACTTTGATTTTCGTGCTTTGGTTTCAGATATTGTGTGTCAATTAAGAATTGTGGCAGAAGGTAAAGGTCTTGAATTAAATACAGAAATTGATTCTTCAAAAGAAATGATGGTAAACGGTGATCTAACACACCTAGCGCAAGCTGTGCGAAATTTGATTGAAAACTCAATTCAATACACCAATGCCGGTGTGGTGACAGTTTCACTTTCTGTTACTCCAGATAAAAAAGTTTTATTTAAAGTTTCTGATACTGGTATGGGTCTAACCGAAGATGATAAGAAAGTTTTGTTTAAACAAGGTGGACGTGGAGAAGAGGCTCAAAGAAGAAATGTGAACAGTACGGGCTATGGTTTGTTTATTACATACAAGATTGTGAAGGATCACAAAGGGCATATTAAAGCCACATCTGCCGGAAGAGATAAGGGTTCACAATTCGAATTTAGCTTGCCGTTGGTTTAATTGACTTTGGTAAATTAATTTTGTTATAATATTAAAACAATGGCCACTAGGCCTATCGAGAAAACCCGTTAAGAAATTAGCGGGTTTTCGTTTTTAATATCTGTATAATTTTAAATATGATTAATTTATATTGTTTTTGAGATATTTTTCTGATTAATCTACGAAACCTTTTTACGCTAACAAGTCTTAATTGTGAAATTACTACTGAATGCGAATCATCTCCACTTATTTGTAGATAGTATTGGTTTTTACTAACTTTACTAGTCATTGGTAAAACCCAACATATATTATTATTAAATTTTTTAACTACTAAAACAGGTCTTTCAAACATATTATTTTTACCATCTTCTTCGCTTCCGATATTTAAACCCAAGGAACACCACCAGATTTCTCTTTCGTGAAAGATTAAATTTCTGTGACCTGTGTCTTCAATTTTCTTTTTCTCAGAATTCCAAGAATCAAATGATTTCATGAAAATAATATACAATTTAATAAATTAAGGATCTGTTAAGTAGAAATAAAGAATATATAAATTTAATTGACTTTATTTAAAATTATTGTATTCTGTGGCAAACCTAAAAATGGATTGTTCTATGAAAAAAGTAATTGCGATGTTGTCGAAAAGTTTTACCTCCAAGTATATTCAAAGACTTGGTAGGAGCTACGGTAGTGTGGATTGGGATGCCGAAAGACTTTATCAGATTCACAAAACATACTCATTCTGTTCATGGTTGTTCATGGCAAGTACGGTGGTGTTTGTGGTATTTGATTTCAATTATCTGGTTGCTCTTGGTGTCTTGTCTATGGGTACCTTTGCTTTCTTTTGCAAATGGTCTGCTTGGAAACTGCTGCGAGAGAAAGAGGTTCAAGAGCTGGTTCGTAAGTGGAAAGAATATCGGAAAATCATTTTGGGAATTCCTGGTCTACACGCGGTAGATGAGGGTTTCAGGATGGCTTATCTGAAGGATTTGATTCAGTTCGAGCTCGAACAACGCGAAAAACAGCTTGAGGACGCAAAGAATGCCAAGTACTTGCAAGAAGATAAAATTGCTAAATTGGACACACGAGTTCTGGAGGTCAGAAGGCTTTTGGCACAAGTGTGATTTGCTGAAAATTTGAGAGTTTGTTGTGAGCGGCGCCTGCGGCGCCGCTCTTTTTCTTTACTTGCTAGAAACCCTTTTTTGGTGCAAAATGTCATTTACTGCTTTAAAGCAGGTTGCTGTTATAAGCAAATTGCCCGATCGTCTAATGGTAGGACACTTGGTTTTGGTCCAAGGTATCGAGGTTCGAGTCCTTGTCGGGCAGCAAATTTAAAAAACTAAAATATTTTTAATAACCGTGGATTACTGAAACAAAATCTAATTTTATTTTGTGTATAATATTTACATGAAAATAAAGAATATATTTTTAGTTACAAGTTTATTCGCATTATTAATTTTAGTATCTCCAAATTTAGCTTCTGCTGCTAATTGTAAATTTACAAGAGATCTTGATTTGGGTATTGAAGGTGAGGATGTAAGATGTCTTCAAAAATTCTTGAATGCAAAAGGTTATACAATTTCAACATCTGGAGTAGGTTCACCTGGTCGTGAGACAAATCAATATAAAGATCTAACAAAAAAAGCTGTGATTAAATGGCAAACAGCAAATGGAATTTCACCTGCAACTGGGTATTTTGGTCCAAAATCTAGAGCAAGATTTGAATCTTTATCTGGAATTGGTACAAGCACACCGACACCAACAACTCCTTCGACAGGGTCAGATTCAGGCCTTGTAGCTACTTTAAACGCTCGAATTGCTACTTTAAACAAAGAAATTTCTGATCTTAGATCATCAGGAACAAATTCTTCTGCAGAAAGATCTGCTAGAGAAAAAATCAAGAAAGCATTGGATATGATTATTGATGCTGAAGATGAAATTGCAGACTCTAATGATGGTGCAGACCTAACAAAGGCACAAGGAAATATTGATGATGCACACGAAGACTTCTTTAAGGCTGTTAGAAATTTCTTCAAGGGTAATTTCGATAAGGTAAGTGAATATGCAGATGATGCATACAATAATGCAGAAGATGCTTTTGATGATGCCGGTGGTGAAACAGAAGAAGATGAACTTGAGGATTTGATTGATGAAGTTGAGCAAGATATTGAAGATGCAGAAGCAGAAATTGAAAAAGCTGATGACGATGGTGAAGATGTTGATAAGTCAGAAGACTTGCTAGAAAAAGCTGATGAAACCTTAGATAAGGCTAAAGATTATCTTGATGATGAAGACTTTAAAAATGCAGAAAAATTTGCTAAACAAGCTGAAGATTTGGTAGATGATGCTATTGATGCAATTGGAGATAAAAAGAAAGGAGATGATGAAGATGATGCTGATGAAGCAATAGATGATGCTAAGGATGAAATTAAAAAGGCTAAAGATGAAATTAAAAAAGCTGATAGCCGTGGTAAGGATGTAGATGATGCCGAGGACTTATTAGATGATGCCGAGGACTTATTAGATGAAGCAGAAGAAGCTTTTGATGATGAGGATTACGAAGATGCAATTGATTTGGCCGAAGAGGCAGAAGATAAGGCAAAAGAAGCAATTGATGAGTTATAATTAATGTATGAAAAATTCATTAAAAATAATATCAATTATCATAATTGTTGTGGTGGTGGGTTTTACTCTGAAGTTTATAAATGACGCTGAGATTGCTAAAGAAAATCAAAAATTTGATTTAAATAAAGAGCCTGTAATTGAACCAACTTATGAAAATGCATCTTCTGATTTGATTCAAGTTGAGCTTCCTTATCCTGGTGCTGTAACGGGTAAAGAATTTAAAGTTATCGGAAAGGCTAGAGGGTACTGGTTTTTTGAAGGATCATTTCCTGTTCAACTTACAACCTTAGATGGAAATATTTTAGCTGGCGGTATTGCTACGGCAGAAGGTGAGTGGATGACAGAAAATTTTGTAAATTTTAGTGTAGAAATACAAACACCATCAGCATTTATTGGGCCAGCGATACTTATTTTGAAAAAAGATAATCCGTCTGGACTTCCAGAAAACGACGCATCAATTTCATTTCCTATAACGGTAGAGTTTTAATTTCCTGCATTTTTTCCAGCCACAAAACCAGTGGTCCAACAAAGTTGAAGGCTATAACCTCCTGAGGGACGGTCGATATTTAAAATATCTCCAACAAGAAATAAATTCTCATATGTCCTTGATTGCATAGTTTTAAAATCCACTTCATTTAGGGAGATTCCACCGCTAGAAATAATAGCCTTATCAGATCCAAGTAATTTTTTAACATGAATTGGGACTCCTTTGATTGTTGAAATTAAATTCATTCTTTCTTCTCGTGTAATACTGTTACATTGCTTTTCAGGATCAATTTTTGAAAGTTCTGTCACTGTCGAAGACATTGAAGTTGGTATTAAATCTGAAATAGAATTTTTAAATTTCTTTTTATCGTTTTCTTTAAAAATTTTTTGTAGAGTTAAATTCATTTTTGCATGATCAAATTTTGGTAATAGATCTAGAAGAATTTCAACATCTCCATATTTTAGAAGTTCTCCTATATCTTTGCTCATATTTAAAACTGTTGGACCGCTGATTCCTACATGTGTAAATAAAATTTTTCCATACTGAACATCTTGTTTTTGATTGTTTTGTAATACAGTTAATTTTATTTCGTTTAAACTAACTCCTGATAGTTTTTTAATCCAAGCATCTTTTGTCGCAATTGGTACTAATGATGGTTCAGGAGTGATTACAGTATGTCCAATTTCTTTAAGCCATTTATAACCATCACCTGTAGAGCCTGTTTCCGGTCTAGAAGTTCCACCTGTGGCCAAAACAAATGATTTTGCTTTTAAGATTCCTTTTTTTGTTTTTACACCAATGATTTTCCCATCTTCTAAAACAAAACCAGAAACTGGATTGTTTGAAATAATTTTTACTCCATATTTTTTCATATTGTTTACTAGTACGTCCCATACAGATTGAGCCTTGTCTGTAACAGGAAATACTCTAAGTTCATTTTCAATTTTTGTTTTCAAATTTCTAGTGTGAAAAAAGTTTAAAGTATCTTTTACGCTCCATTCTGAAAATGCTGAAAATAAAAATTTACCACCATCCTTAAATTTTGAGAGTAACTTTCTGTTATCTAATTCTGCATTTGTGACATTACAACGACCACCACCTGTGATAAGTAGCTTTTTGCCTAGCATGTAATTTTTTTCAATAAGTAGGACTTTTTTGCCATATTCTGCAGCTGTACCAGCTGATATCATTCCAGAAGGTCCACCGCCGATGACTATTACATCCCATAATTCGCTTCCCATATTTGGGCATATTATCACATAATTATATTAATGATATTATTGATAAGTGATTTCTAAAATTTCAGTTTCGAGAGTAAAAGAACTTCTATCTTTTTTAAATTTTGAGAAAATTGTTTTTCCTGTACCGTTAAAAGATTATGATTTAAAATCTTTTCAAAATGTTTTTAATCTTAGATTAAATGAATTTTTAGATGATAAAGTTAAAAATTATAAGAATTTTTCTGACAACGAAATTAGTTTAGAAGCAGTAGAGTATGCTATTTCTTTGGTCAGAGATGGAGGAAAAAGAGTTAGGCCATACATGGCATTTATAGCATATTCAACTGAAGGTGGATTAAATCAAGAAGAAGTTTTGAGAGCTGGAATTGGTCTAGAATTATTTCATGCATTTGCTTTAATACATGATGACATAATTGATAAAGGAAAAGAAAGACACGGTAAAAGTACAACACATGTTTATTTAGAAAAATTTATTTCAGAATATCCCAGAGGTGATAAAAAACATATTGCAGAGTCCATTGCAATTTTGGCTGGAGATTTAATTTTTAGTTGGTCTAATGAAATTATTGCAAGTTTAAATAATAAAAAAGCTCAACAAATATTTTTTAGAATGATTGAAGAAGTGGTTGCGGGTCAGATTATGGACGTTTCTTTTATGTTGCAATATGAAGTTGAAATGAAAGATATATTTCAGAAAAATGAGTATAAAACTGCACTGTATTCTTTCGTAAATCCAATGCTTATAGGAGCTACTCTAACTGGTAAAAACATTGATAAAAACTTTTATAAGGAACTCGGTTTGTGTCTTGGGCAAGCTTTTCAAATACAAGATGATTTATTGGATATTATTGGAGATCCTCAAAAAACAGGTAAAAAAAGATTATTGGATGTGGAAGATGGACAACATACTATTCTGACTCAGTATATTTTTGAAAATTCTAATGATAATGACAAAAATGTTTTCAAAGCTTTATTTGGAAAAGAAGTTGATGATTACTCTACTCAAGTTCTGCTGAAATTATTTAAAGATACAGGAGCTATTAATTATGCAGAAAAAGAGATTCATTCTCAACTTGATAAGGCAAATAAAATTATTTTGAAATCAAATATTAAGCCAATGATAAAAGAGGTTTGGTTTGATTTTGTAATGTTGTTAGATAAAAGAAAATCTTAATGTATCCAGAGTATCAAAAAGATTTAGAGTTTTGTAAATTAGTCCATAAAAAATATGGAAAGAGTTTTTATTTTGGTACTAAATTAATGGAAAAAGAAAATAGAGATGCTATTTGTGTTCTGTATGCATTTTTTCGTTTGCCTGATGAATATATAGATACAATCTATAAAGATAAAAAAGATTTAGCGTTAGAAAAATTAAACAACTGGAGAGAAGAATGGGGAAAGTGTTACAGAGGTGATTCTTATTTTGCAGAAGGAGATGAATTAAAAGTTCTAAGGGCTTCAAAATATATTTTTGATAAATATAAAATTCCTTTTGAGTATAGCGAGGCTTTTATTTCCGCAATGATTCAGGATACTTCAAAGACTGAATATCAAACTTATAATGAATTGGAAAAATACATGTACGGTTCTGCTTCTGTGGTTGGATTGATGATGGTTTATGTTGTGGCTGATGAAGATAAAAAACAACCAGCCCTGGAATATGCTCAGGCGCTTGGTGAAGCATTTCAGATGACAAATTTCTTGCGAGATATTTATGAAGATGTGAAAGAAAGAGATCGTGTTTATTTACCTATTGATGATATGGAAAATTTTGGTGTGACTAAACAGGATTTATTAAATAAAAATTTAAATCAGAATTTTATTGATTTGATGAAGTTTGAGATTGAGAGGACTCAAGATCTGTATAAAAAAGCAGATTTAGGCCTTAAATTTCTTCCCAAAAGAGAGGCAAAAGCCATAAAAGTAGCTAGAGTTTTATATTCAAGAATTATTGATAAGATAGAGGGTGCAAATTACGATATTTTCTCATCAAGGCTTCATTTAAGTTTTTTTGAAAAAATATTTTGGGTGTTTTTAACATTAATAAAAAGAATATGAGTCAAAAAGAAGTAATTATAATCGGAACTGGAATTGGTGGTCTGGCTACTGGATGTATGCTTGCTAAAAAAGGATACAAGGTGAAGATGATTGAAAAGAATGAGCAGGTGGGTGGAAGAGCTAGAATTTATTCTGAAGAAGGTTTTCTTTTTGACATGGGTCCATCTTGGTACATGATGCCAGATATTTTTGAACATTTCTTTAAATTGATGGGCGAAGATATTACTCAATACATGACTCTAAAAAGACTTTCTCCTTCGTACAGAATTTTTTTAAAAAGTGAAAAGAAGCATTACGACTTTTATTCTGATCTAGAAAAAACAATTGAGACTTTTGAAAGTTTAGAGCATGGATCTGGTGAAGTTTTGCGAAAGTATATGGATTCTACAAAGTATCAATACGAGATTGCTAAAAATGAATTTATGTTCAAAAACTATGATACTATTTTTGATTTTTTAAATAAAAGGGTTATGACAGAAGGAAGAAAACTTCCACTTTTCTCAAGCGTAAAATCTATTATTGAAAAGAAGTTTAAAAGTGAAATTTTGAGAAAGGTCATGCAATATCAAACAGTTTTGCTTGGAACATCACCTGGTGATGCGCCTGGAATTTATAGCATGATGAATTATGTGGATTTCGTAGAAGGTATTTGGTATCCAGATGGTGGAATTTATAAAATTGTTGAGGCTTTAGAAAAGATTGCTAAAAAACACGGCGTAGAAATATTGTTGAATAGTCCAGTGAAAAAAATAATTATTGAGAATGATACGGCGGTAGGTGTGGCCTTGGAAAACGGACAAGAATTTAGATCAGATATTGTGATTTCAAATGCAGATACTGTACATACGGATATGAAACTGCTTGATGAATCTCATAGAGAAAAAAGTGAAAAATATTGGAATAAAAGACTTTTGGCGCCGTCAGCTTTTATTATGTATATGGGTGTAGATGGAAAAATTCCTTCGCTTCAACATCACAATCTTTTGTTTGCAGAAAATTGGGATGAAAATTTCTCGCAAATATTTAAATCACAAACATGGCCAACTGATCCGTCCTTGTATGTGTGCTGTCCTTCGAAAACTGATGACAAAGTAGCTCCACCAAATAAAGAAAATTTATTTGTGCTTGTGCCTATTTCTTCAGGACTTGATCATACTGATGAATCATTAGAAAAATATTCTGAATTTATTATTGATCAAATGTCAGAAAATATGGATATTCCTGATTTCAAAAACAGAATTGTTTACAAGAAAATTTATTCTGTTAAGGATTTCATTAAGGATTACAATGCTTTCAAAGGTACTGCACTTGGTTTTGCGCACTCACTTAGTCAGACTGCTATTTTTAGACCAAACAATATAAGTAAAAAAGTAAAAAATCTTTATTATGTGGGCGCTGGTACTAATCCAGGAATCGGTATGCCTATTTGTTTGATTTCTGCTGAGTTGGTTTATAAGAGACTTGAAAATATCAAAGATTCTTCACCTCTGACAGAAATTTAGTATTTAAATTATCTAAATAAAACAGTAAAGAAAATTATCATTCCTGATAATGAATTAATTCTTGGAAAATAAGTATAGATTTTGAAAAGTTGTTCCTCTGTTGTTTTTATTGATTTCAACATAAATACAACATAGACAGCTGATAAAATAATGCTAATTATTCCTAAAAATTGTAATGCTAAAATTCCTGATAAAGCATAAAGTAATGCACATAAGATAATAGTTTTATTTTTTCCTAGTTTTGTGGCAATTGTTTCTAGTTGTGCATCTTTATCTGCCTTGATATCTGGCACTGCTGAATATGCGTGCATGGCAATTGCCCAACACATTCCTGCGATTGTACAAATTGATAAATTAATCCAAGAAACTTGTTGATTTAAAAAATTACTAATCATTAAGTATGAAAAAATTGCTGTCGCAATATAATGTCCAGCACTAAAAATACTATCTAAAAAAGGACGAGCTTTTGCTCTGATTGGCGGAGCGGAATAAAAACCTGCAAAAAAGAAGAATGCTAAAAAGGCGATTAAAGCCTCAATTTCTAAAACAAAAAAACCATAAACCAAAAATGGTAAACAAAATAAAATAATATTTCTCCACAATTTTGGCCATTCATCTGGCATTACCAATGATTCATATTGAACTTTTTTAGGATTCAATTTGTCCGTCTCGTAGTCAAAGATGTCGTTAATTCCGTAGATGTAGATATTTGCAGGGTAGGTAAAAAATAATAAAAAAAATAAAGTAGGAAGCAGTAACCATGGTTCTATTGCAAAACCAGCTGCAGCTACAACTCCGACTATATATGGTCCGATTTCATAAATCCAAAATCTGGGACGGCTAATTCTTAAAAGGCGTTTTATTTTCATGTTTTTATTGTATTATACTCTAATGATTAAGGTAACTAAACTATCCAAATATTTTGGAGAAAAAACTGTTTTGAACAGACTGACCTTTAATATTGAGAAGGGAAATAAGATAGCTCTGACTGGCTTTAATGGTTCAGGAAAAACAACTCTTTTGAGAATTTTGGCAGGAGAAGAAACATACTCAAATGGACTTTTTGAATTAAGAAATGGAATAAAAAGAGGTTTTGTACCACAAGATCCAATTGGGTATGGAAAGTTAAAAGTGATGGATTTTATACTACAAGAACATGAAAATAAAAAGGATCCTGAGCTTTTGAGAAAAATAGATATCATGTTTGCTGGTTTTGTTTTATCTGAAAATATAAAAAGTAAAAAAATCGCAGATTTGAGCAGTGGTCAAAAAACAAAAGTTTTTTTGGTGAATGTTTTGTTGCAGAGTCCAGATTTGCTTTTACTGGATGAACCAACAAACAATCTCGATCTACCAGCTCTAATTTGGCTTGAAGATTACTTAAATAATTTTAAAGGGGCTTGTATCGTTGTTTCTCATGATAAAGTTTTCTTGGATAAAGTTACAAATAAAGTTTTTGAAATTGATTGGAGTGATCATTCTTTAAGAATTTCAAATGCAAAATATTCTAATTATTTAGCCGAAAGACAAATTGAGTTTAATCGACTGACACAAGTTCACGGTAGACAAAAAGAAGAAGTAGTGCGCCTAAAGGATCTTGCTGCAGTACAACAAGAAAAAGGTTTAAAGGGTCAAAAATGGAAAAGTCCAGATAATGACAAAATGCTTCAAGGTTTTAAACAAAACAGAGCCGCACGTTCTTTCAAAGCTTCAAAAGTTACAATGGGAAGAATTAAAAGAATTGATTTTGTGGAAAAACCAAAGGAGAGACAAGAATTATCTTTAAAAATAAATTCTGAAATTAATTCACCTGCATTAGATATAAAAATTAAGGATGTGATTTGTGGTTACAAAGGGGATTTTATTTTAGGTCCTATTTCTTTAGATATCCCTTATTCTAGAAGGGTTTGTATTGTGGGACCAAACGGAGTTGGTAAAACAACTATTCTTAAAACAATAACAAAAACAATCCCTGTAATTTCTGGAATGATTTCTATAGATAGTGGTGTAAGTTTTGGAAATTTTATGCAAGAACATGAATCTTTGCCAAAAGAAAAAAGTGCCATCAAATTCTTTAAAGATTATTTAGGATTAGAAAAAGAATTAATATTTAATCATCTTCAAAAATTAGGATTGAGTGAAGAAGATATAAATGGAAAAATTAAGTATTTGAGTCCAGGAAACAGAGCTAGACTTCTATTTGCATTTTTTATTGCTAAAAATGTTAACACTCTTATTCTTGATGAACCTACAAATCACCTTGATATTGAAGCAGAGTTCGCATTAGAGCAATCACTAAAAGATTTTAAAGGAACAGTTATTGCTGTTTCTCATGATAGAAATTTTGTTAAAAAAGTTCATTTTGATGATTACTATACTGTATCAGAAGAAGGTCTTAAAAAATTGACTGATTTTGATGATTATGTTGCAGAAATGGAAAAAAGATCTAAAAAGCTTATTAGAATGCTTGGAAAATAAAAATTTATTTTTGCACTAGTATTTTTTTAAAAAACCTTTAGTATCCTTGTGAGATACTTTTTGACAAATGAGAACTTTAAAAGACAGCTTCTGTGTTGGTGTTTTTGGTAAAATTTGGGCAAAAGACACTTGCCGTATTATCGCAGGTTCTAGAATTTGCGATAATGTCAGTCTCTTTACTTACACTGAAAGGGAGGCACTTTTCATTGATCAGTATGATTTCTTTATCATTACTGACTTTGGAAGGCAGCTTTTTTTTGATTCTGAACAAGAAAGGATTATCAAACTTAATCAAATGAGAGAGATTATTGCTAGTCGTAGTATGCGAACTGTAATGTTTGCCAACAACGACGATGTAGATGTCTCTAGATCTTTGAGAGAGGCTGGTTGCAGACTTATCAGACTAAACAACATACAGTGGAATAGAATACCAGAAATTTTTGCTAACACCTTGCTTTCTGAGTTGTGTAGGGAAAATTCTGCGTTTCAGGACGGACATCATCAAGTACCACTTTCAGCTTTAAGGGGTGCTGTGGCTTGAATTCGGGGCTTTCAAGCCCTTTTTATTTAATATGTTAAAATTCATTATATGGATTTAAAAAACTTACCACAAAAGAAAACAAGAGATAGTAGATGGAATTATAGAGGTGTAAATTGGAAACTTTCTAGATCAAAGATTGATTTATTTATAGAGTGTCCAAGGTGTTTTTATTTAGATAATAAAATGGGGATTGCAAGACCAAAATTTCCTTCATTTCTTTTAAACACAGCTGTTGATACGCTTTTCAAAAAAGAATTTGATATACATCGTGCAAACGGTACACCACATCCGCTTATGGAATCTTATGGGGTTGATGCAGTACCCTTCGAACATCCGCAGATGAATACATGGAGAGAAAACTTTGAAGGTGTGCAATATTTTCATGATGCAACTGGTATGACTATTTCTGGAGCCGTTGATGATATTTGGGTAAAACCAGATAATTATTTGATAGTTGTTGATTACAAATCTACTAGTAAAGAAGAAGAGATTACTTTAGATGATAAATGGAAAGAAGGATATAAAAGACAGATGGAAGTGTATCAATGGCTTCTGAGAAAATTAAATTTCAATGTTTCTGATGTTGGATATTTTGTTTATGCAAATGGAAAAACTGATGCAAAATCTTTTGATGGTAAATTAGAATTTGAAGTTACTCTGATTCCTTATGAAGGAGATCCAAGTTGGGTAGAGGATACAATATTTAGAATTAAAGAAACTCTGGACAAAGATGAAATTCCTATGCCTAGTGCGGATTGTGAACAGTGCCAATATTGCTACTCAAGATACTCTAAAGAGATGTAGTTTTGTGTTAAAATAGCCTTATGGCTTTATCTAATTTTACTCAAACCCGAAATAAAGGTTTTCAAAATGATAGAGGACTTGATCCACGTGCAATGGCTACATTCCAAGCCAAGAAAAATTCACGTAGTAAAAGAGAAGATGATTTAAAAAGAAAACAAACAGAAAGAGAGATAAATTCTTTAAGAGCTAGATTGAATGTAATTGATAGAGAAATTGAAAGACTTTCAGTTTCTCAAAGAAGATATCATGGAGTTGAATCCAAAGCTGAAAATGATTTGGAAAGAGAATCTAGAAGTTTATTAGAGCTCACAAAAGAATTAGGCAGACATAGTGACAAGGTAGAAGAACTTCAACAAGCTCTGAATACAAAAAAGCTTATGGCGCATAAGTCATCTTTTTCTAATGATTTTGGAAGAGAGGTTTCAGAAAAAGAAAATGAAAGATTAAAATCTGAATTAAGAAGAGTTGATCAAGAGATGGAGCAGTTAAATGGTCGAAGAAGAAGATTGGTAGCAGAAATGACTGGTGTTCAACAAAAAATTCAAAGATCATATGAATTGGAAACAAAAGAACAAACTGAGTCTAGGGAAAATCAAAATGAAATAGATAGAATTTTAAGAGAACTTCAATCAGAAGAGTCTGTGATCAGTAGATTTAAAGCTCGATTTACAACTGAACAAAAAACAGTTCAAGAAAAAGAACGACAATTAGATGAAACTAAAAAAAGAGTACAAGGAACATCTTCTGCTTCTCCTGCACTTCAAAGTGAAAAAGAAAGAATTGAAAAGAAAATAAGAGATTTAGAACAAACCTTAAATTAATATCATGAATAATTTACCTTTAAGATTTGTTTTGTTTGGGGCAACTGGTGATTTGATGAAAAAGAAAATTATTCCAGCTATTTTTAATTTGTATAAACAAAATTTATTAGATGATAATTTTACAATCTTGGGTGTTTCTAGGAAAAAAATTACTGATGATGACTTCAGAAATTGGGTAAAAGATTCTTTGAATTTAGAAAATTCAGATCAAACTTTTTTAAATTTTATACAAAAAGTAAATTACTTTTCTGCTGATATTTCAGATAAAGAAAGCTTAAGTTCCTTAGTGTCTGAATTAAATAAAACACCGGGAAATAATCTTTATTATTTGGCTATTTCGCCAAATCTTTATGAAAATGCATTTATAAATATATCAACAAGCGGGTTGATGAATCCTTTAAATGGTTGGGACAGAATTTTAGTTGAAAAACCTTTTGGAAATGATTTAGAGCATGCCAAAAAATTAGATAATTTATTGGGGAAATTATTTAAAGAAGAGCAAATTTTTAGAATAGATCATTATCTTGCAAAAGAAACATTACAAAATATTCTAACTTTTAGATTTGCTAACTCTATTTTTGAACCTACTTGGAATTCAGATTTTATAGATGAGGTTTATATAAAAATGTATGAAAATTTTGATGTAGATAACAGAGCTGCTTTTTATGACAATATTGGTGCACTAAAAGATGTTGGTCAGAATCATGTGTTGCAAATGTTGGCTTTGGTGGCGATGGAAGAGCCAAGTAATTTAAATTTTCTTGAAATAAGAAAATCTAGAGCAGATATTTTAAAAAAAATAATACCAGGAGATAAAATTATTAGAGGACAGTATGAAGGATACAATCAAATAAGTGGTATTAGTCCAGAAACAAAAACAGAAACTTTCTTTTTTATTGAATCCAAAATTAATAATCCTAGATGGGATAAAACTAAATTTTATTTGACTAGTGGTAAAGGTTTAAAAGAAACTTTAACGGAAATTAAAATTTTATTTAAAGAAAAAGGTGATGGTGTAAGAAATGTTATTACATTCAAAGTCCAACCAGAACAAAAAATTATTGTGGAGTTTTGGTATAAAGAGAATGGTTTTGATTACAAAGTTCGTTCAAAAGAAATGGTTTTTGAGTACGAGAAAAATATTAGAACTCCCGATGCTTATGAAAAAGTTTTGTTTGATGCAATAAAAGGTGATCAAACACTTTTTGTTTCAACCGAAGAGATAGTTGCACAATGGTCTTTTGTGGAGGATGTATTAAATAAATGGCAAAAAGAACCTATTTTAAGCTATAAAAAAGGCATTGACCCAGAACAAAATCTAGGTACGATTTAAATATGAATTCAGATAAAAAAATTATAGATATATCTCTACCATTAACAAATTCAACAATTGTTTATCCTAATAATGTTGCTTTGATTATTGAAACTCATGCTCACATGCCAGAAGCAACAACTCATTTATCTAAAATAACTATGGGTACACACACGGGAAGTCATATTGATGCACCGATGCATGCAGTGATGGGTGCTAACACATTAGATCAAATTCCTTTAGATGCTTTTGTTGGTGTGTGTAGAGTAGTGGACGCAACTCATCGTGGTCCAGGGGAGTCTGTGAAAAAAGAAGACATAGGTGAGGTGAGTGAAGGTGATAGAATTTTACTTAAGACTTCAAATTCAATTCGTGGTTTTGATAAGTTTTATGATGATTATGTTTATCTAGATGGTGATGCAGCTGATTGGTTGGCTTCTGAAAGAGTTCAATTGGTTGGTATCGATTATCTTTCAATAAAACAAAAAGGTTCAAAAGATCAAAGACCGCATACGTCTTTACTTGAAAATAATATTCCAATTATTGAAGGAATAGATTTAAAAAATGTTGGACCAGGTAAATATGAATTAATATGTTTACCACTGAAGTTCGTGGGAGTAGAAGGAGGGCCGGCAAGAATTATTTTAAGAGAATTAAATTAAAAATATGGAACAATCAATAATAAATTTTAATAAACAGTTTGAGTACGATCCTGTAATAAGAAATGTAGAAAAACTAAAAGATAAATATGAGCATTTTATTTTATGTGGAATGGGTGGATCACATCTTTCAGCTGGGATAATAAAGACTCATAAACCAGGGATAGAGTTATATGTTCATAGAGATTATGAACTTCCTCCATATTCAGAAGATTTTCTTAAAAGCAGTCTTTTAATTGCTAGCTCACATTCTGGTAATACGGAAGAAGTTTTAAGTTTCTTGAGCTCAGCTATGGAGAAAGGTTTGGATGTTGTTATTGTTACAACTGGTGGAAAATTATTTGATATTGCAGTTTCTGAGCAACTGCCACATGTTGTTATTCCAAATGAAAACGTACAACCAAGATTGGCTCTGGGATTCTCTGCTTTAGCTATTGCAAAAATAATGCAAAATGATGAATTGGTTTCTGAAATTAAAAATATAGGTAAGGATTTAAATTCTGAAAATTTGAAAGAAGAGGGAATTTCTTTAGCCAATTCAATCGGAACAAAAATACCAGTGATTTATGCTTCAAATAAAAATTTAACTGTAGCGTACAATTGGAAAATTAAATTTAATGAAACAGCTAAGACTCCAGCATTTTATAATTTGTTTCCAGAACTAAATCATAATGAAATGCAGGGTTATCAGGATGAAAATTATAATCAGAATTTTCATTTTATCTTTTTAAAAGACACAACTGATAATGAGAGAATTCAAAAAAGAATGGATGTGTTGGCTGACTTGTTGGAAGGTAAGGGTTATGAGGTAACAAGTTTAGATTTATCTGGTAAGAATATTTTAGATAAAATTTTTACAAGCCTTTTAATTGCAGATTGGACTGCATTAGAATTAGCAAAAATAAAAGGTACAGATCCACAATCTGTACCTTTTATTGAAGATTTTAAAAATAAATTAAACTAATTATCTTGAAATTTTGTCTCTAATTTCACGAAGTAAAATAACCTCTTCTGAGGGCTCTTTAGCTTTTTTTGGTTCACATTCTTTTTTACTATCAAAATTATTACGAATTCTATTCATTGCCTTTACCACTAAGAAAATTACCCAAGACACTATTATAAAATTAATTAAAACTGTCAAAAATAAACCGTACTTAATACTTAATTCTGCTTGAGATTCTGTTGCTTGCTTTAAGACAAGAACATTACTTGAAAAATTTATTCCACCCGTAAGCGCTCCTATTAAAGGATTTATTATATCTTCAACCAGAGAATTAACAATTTTTCCAAAAGCGGTACCTATAACAACTCCGACTGCTAAATCTACAGCATTACCTTTCGCTACAAAGTTCTTAAATTCATCTATAATTTTTGAGCTTCTCTTAATATTTTCAATTGCTTTATCCATACCCTGAATTTTAGCAAATTAGGCGTATTTTGGCGACTTTATTACTTGTATTACAGTACCGTTTATCATAAAACTATCGTCTTCATGAATGAAAATAGGAGGTATGCTTTGAGTTGAATCTGAAGCTAAAACTACTTGATTGTTTTTCTCATCCCAAATATATCTTTTCACGTTTGCCATATCATCTATAACTGAAAGGACTATTTCTCCAGTTTTTGGATTTTTTCTTTCTGCATCAATAATTAAATAATCTCCATCTTCAATGGTTTTTCCATCTACCATGGCTTTGTTCATTGAAAGACCCTGTGCTCTAATAGCAAATATATTCTTGCACTTCTTTAGAATATTTCTAGAAATTTTTATATAACCTTGTATATTTTCAGTTGCGAAAACTGTTGCAGGACCACAATCAGCAGTACCAACTATAGGTACTGATATAAGACCTGTATTTTTTATAGTTCCAGATCTAGTACGTGTAATATCTTTCGGATCTTTACTTACTTTAATCAGACCTTTTCTTTCTAATTGGTTTATATGATGCTTTATTTTTTGTGGAAATTTTTCTTCAACTAACTCACCAATTTGTCTCAAGGTTAGACCTTTTAGACTGCCTTGGTCAATTCTTTGTAAAATTTTTTCTTGAATCGGGTGCATATTTTTAGAAATTAATAATTGATTAATATTTAAATTATACATAAGTCTAGAAAAAAATAAAAATGTTATCCACATAAATATAAAACTAGAAAAATTGACAAAATTTACACAATGAATAAAATTTAATCATTATCATTTAAATTAAAATTATGTTTCGTGATTTTCAAACTCGTAAAAATAGATTGCAAAGGAAAAATAGTCTTATAAATAAAATATCTACAGCACTTAA
>Ga0172372_10004929_pt1 | contig 18809 bp, 17 predicted proteins | sample LakKiv5m_2_FD_114544 | JGI IMG/M metagenome (GOLD analysis project Ga0172372, IMG submission 114544) | Freshwater microbial communities from Kabuno Bay, South-Kivu, Congo - kab_092012_9.5m | ecosystem: Environmental > Aquatic > Freshwater > Lake | place: Democratic Republic of the Congo...
CTCGAAGCCACCCTCGCCCAACTCCAGAGCGGCACCAACTACCCGAAACTCACCCCGTCCGGCAAACCCGCCCACGACATCCTCCGGCTACTTGAATCCCGCAAGGACGCCTTCGACCAACTGAGCCTTGCCGCCACCCGACCCGAGTGCCGTTTCGGGATCCGCTATGAGGACAACATGGACGCCCTGCTCCCCCATCTCTCGACGCTCAAGGCCGCCGCCCAATTGCTCCGCATCCGGGCCATCGCCCGCCTCGAAACCGGCGAACGCACCGCCGCGGCCGACGACGTCCTGATGATCCTTCGCCTCGGCGAGGCCGCCGGCTCAGACCCCATCCTCATCAGCACGCTGGTCCACGTCGCCATCCACTCCATCGCCGCCTCCACCGTCTGGCAAGGATGGCAAATGGACCGCTGGAAATCCGAGGACTACCAACGCTTCCAGACTGCATTCGTCAGGTTCAACCCACGCGACGCCATGGTCGACTCGCTCCGGGCGGAGCGCATCTTCAGCACCGGCCTCATGGACATGATCATGGAGGATCCAGCCCGCTATCTCTCCGCGACCGGCGGCGATTCCACCCCGCAGTCGGCCACACTCATGCTCCGGCTCTTCCCCGGCGGTTGGCTCCGGTTCAATCAGGTTACCATCTCCCGCTGCCTCGACGGTATCGCCCAGCAGGTGCGTACCCATCCTCCGACCGCCGCCCTCTCGACGATTCCCGATCCGGCAAAGACCAAGGACTTCGGCTCGTTTCCCCATAGCTTCATGGCCCGGATGCTTGTTCCCGCGGTATCGAAGTCCGTTGGGAAGATCGACCGCACCCAGGTCAACATCCTCCTCGTCACCACCGCCTGCGCCATCGAACGTTACCGCGCCGACAACAGCGGCAAGCTTCCCGCAACACTCGCCGCCCTTGTCCCCGTCTACCTCACCACCGTGCCCATTGATCCCATGAGCGGAAACCCTCTCGCCTACAAACCCGGCGAAGCCGGAGATTTCGAACTCTACAGCTTCGGCCTGGATGGTCAGGACGACGGCGGCGCCGGTGCCATCGGGAGCAAGACCGACCAACTCGACTGGGCCTGGCCCAGTCGCCAGCCCACCGAAGATTCCCATCGGTTCTGATAGGCCGCCCCTGAGGGATCGGGATCGAACGGAACTGAGACTCAATGCCGGATCCAACCCTGACGCCGGCCGCCTCTTGACACTGCCACCGCATGGAACGGGGTCGCGACGTCCTCGTCGCCGTTCCAAAGCGATTCCCAAGGCGATGAGGACATCGCCGCCCCGAATCCTTTCCAGAAGGCGGCAGTGTCAAGATGCCCACCTCAAGCCGGCCGCGTGAAATCCGTTTCGAACACCTCATACCCGGCCGGCTTCATCCCCAACTTGACGTACGCCACCCGCGCCCGCTCGTTGTGATGCTCCATGTACAGACGGATACCGCAAATCCCCGGGTTCGCCCGCGCCTCGGACTCAACGGCCCGATACAGGGCACCGAACACGCCGCGCCCCCGCTCCTCCGGGACCACGTAAACGCTCTGGATCCACCAGAACATCCCGTTCCGCCAATCGCTCCATTCGAAAGTCACCATCAACTGCCCTACGACCTTCGCCCCTCGTTCCGCCAAGAGGTAGCGCCCCTTCGTCGCATCCTGAAGCACCGCGACCACCCCCGGGCCAATGCGCTCCGGGTCCAGATCTCGCCCCTCGGTCTCCCGGGCCAGGGCTCGATTGTACTCCGCGATGATCGCCGAGTCGTGAATCCGGGCCGGACGGATCTGGATGGAATCCTTCATGCAATGCCCCCCTTTCAGATCTGCCAGTCCATGGCCGCCAACCGGTTCTTTTTCGGCATCACCCGCGTCTTGATCTCCTCGTTCAACACCACCGAATCCGGAGGCACGCTCTGCAACAGGAACACATTGCCCCCGATCGTTGAACCCGCCCCGATCACCGTCTCGCCGCCCAGGATCACCGCCCCCGAATAGATCGTCACGTTGTCCTCGATCGTTGGGTGGCGCTTCTTGCCTCGCAACGCCTGCCCACCCGAGGTGCTCGTCGCGCCCAGCGTCACGCCATGGAAAATCTTCACCCGGTTCCCGATCACACAGGTTTCGCCAATCACCGTCCCGGTCCCATGATCAATGAAGAAGTGGGTGCCAATCCGAGCGCCCGGATGGATGTCGATGCCTGTCCGGCTGTGCGCCCACTCGGTCATCATCCGCGGGAGCAACGGCACGCCCGCTTCCTGCAATTCATGCGCCAGGCGCTGCACCGCGATCGCCACGATGAAGGGATAGGCCGTAATGATCTCCTCGCGGCTTCGCGCCGCAGGATCTCCTTCGAAGGCCGCGTCCACATCCGTCTGCAACAGCTCACGAACTGCCGGCAGGCGCTTCATGAAGTTTACGGTCAATGTGAAGGCGGCCCGACGCGGATCCGCCACCGCCGGATCAGGGCATTGAAAGCAACTCAGGCTCTTGCAGACCTCATCTTCAAGGCGCCCCCCAACCGAATCCATCAATAGCGCCGTCTCCGCCTTCAGCTCCGAGGAATGGACGACCTTGTCGTCAAAGAATCCGGGAAACAGCAGCCGCAATAGATCCTTCGCGATGTCGACCACCGCCCCACGGGACGGAAGATTGGCCCCATCCACATGGTTGATCCCTCCATGTCGGCGGTAGCTGACCAGCAAAGCATCCGTGAGCTCCGTGATCGGGAAATTCACGGGCCCACCCTCGGAGGTTTTCCGCTGCTTGTCACGACCGGGTCGATCCGCCGTTTCATTTTGGCCTGACTCCGGACCGCCAGTCACCAAAGGCCACCCCGTTCCAGGCGTGGCAGTTTCAACTTGCGCCCCGTGTCGGGCGTTGGAGCAGATCAGCATTGCCAGAAGCACGGCCCCACTCATAGCGTCGCACAGTCTGGTGGCCTTTGAGAATCTGAAGTCTCTCCAGCACCAGAAGCGACTCCGCTCATTCAATGCGCCTTTGTCTGTTCGACCCAGGGATCTCCACGCACGCCGGCGCTCCCGCCGAAAACCTTGGGAACCTGATCATCCAGCAGGCAGTGCTGCGGGAAATCAACTCCCTCTTCAAGGGATGGGAAGTGATCCCGATCTCGACGTTCAGCCCGCCCACTCCCGAATTGCGCCGTGAGATGCGCCGGGCGGATCTCTGCATCGCCGCTGGCACCAACCTGCTCACTTCGGAAATGAACCGTTACCGTCAATGGGTCATCTCCCCAAAGCATGCTCTCGGCATGCGACGGACCCTGCTCTTCGGCGTCGGTTGGTGGACCTACCAGCGTCCGCCAAATCTATTCACACGGGTTTTCCTCCGCCTCCTGCTTTCCCCCAGCGGACTTCACTCACTGCGTGACCAGTACTCGCTGGGTCAGCTGGCTGCCGGAGGATTTCGCAATGCGCTCAACACCTGCTGCCCCACCCTCTGGCCCCTTGCAGACGCCCCGCCCACCCACACCCCGCTTCGAAAGTCCGACGAAGCCCTGCTGTTGCTGACCGATTACGCCCAGGACCCGGAATGCGACCAGCGGCTCATCACCTTGCTGACATCTCACTACAAAAAGGTCTACTTCTGGCCTCAGGGAGCCACCGATCTCGATTACCTCGGCCGGCTTCAGGGGAAGCTCACCCTGCTGGACCGTTCCTTCGATTCCTTCACCCGCTTCACCAGGGATCATCCCGACTTCGATTACATCGGCACCCGCCTCCATGGGGGGGTTCATTGCCTGAACCACCACAGGAGGTCCCTGATCCTCGAAATCGACAACAGGGCCGCGGAGATCGCGCGCGACACCGGTCTCCGGACCGCCTCCCGCTCGGATATTGAGGGGATCCGGCAATGGATCCTGAACCCGGAACCCTTTCGCCTCGTCCTGCCCAAGCGCAACATCGCCGCGTGGCGGAGCCAGTTCCTCCTTCCAGGCCAGATGGCTGCGAGATGACAACTCCTCAGCCACAGCCTCCGCTGCGTGTCGCGCTGCTCTCATCTGGCCTCGGTTACACCGTCCGGGGCATCGAGAGCTGGATGACCGACCTCGCGGATCATCTGCCCCCAGACGTTGAAGCTGAGCTCTGGCCTGGAGGCAGGATGCAGCACCCCCGTCGCCACGTCCGCCGTTGCACATCGCTGGATCGTAACTCCCGCTTCCTCTCGATGCTCTCCTGGAGCCGGCGTTACTACTTGGAACAGTTAAGCCAGATCCCGTCTATCCTCTGGAACGTCCGGACTTTCCAACCCCACATCCTTTACTCCGGTGACCCCGGACTTTGCCATCTCCTCCACAAATTACGGCGGTGGCATCGGACGCGCATCGTGTTCATGAACGGCATGAGGCTGACCCCCCGTTGGATCCAATGCTTCGATGGCATCCATCTGCTCGCCCAAGGGTATCTTGAGGAAGCCAAGTCCCTCCTGGGAACGGATAAATCCGCCCATTTCTTCTCCGTTCCACATTTCACCAATGTCTCGCTGTTCCGTCCCTCAACTTCAGAGGAACGAGTCGCGGCGAGAACGCGCCTGCACCTGCCAGCCAACGCCTTGACCATCCTGACCGTTGGACCCGTTGGAACTGCCAGCCAGAAGCGTCTCGACCATCTGGCGCGCGAGGTCGCACTTTCCAACGACACAGCAGTGCTGCTCCATGTGGGTTCAGATGAAGACGGCGCAAGCGGGGTCCGCTTCGCCGTCAACAACACCCTCGGGGACCGGATCCGGTGGCTCGGCAGGGTCACCAGATCAACCCTCCGGGACATCATGTCCGCAGCGGATCTTTACTCCCTCGGATCCCTGGAGGAACCATTCTCCATCGCCATTCTGGAGGCGTTGGCGTCAGGACTGCCCGTGGTCCACCACAACGATCCAGTCATGACGTGGCAGTGCGGAAACGGAGGTATTCCGGTTTCAATGTCGGACATCGGAGCCGCTGCGATCGCATTCAGGCAACTGGCCAACAACCAACGGAGGGACGACCTGTCGAGGGCAGCTCGTCAGCTGGCCCTCGATCGGTATTCTCCAGAGCCTGTATGCTCCGCCTTGGTCGCTCACCTCCAAAGAATCGCCGCCAACCCACCCAAAACCTGACGGGAATTCCTTCCCTGCAACTTGACGAAGACCTTGGTAACGGCGTCGTGTGCGTGGTAGTGTCCCTTATGCGGTTTTCAGAACTGGGCCTCCGTGCGGCAATCAATGATGCCGTAGACGCCCTTGGGTACGTAGAACCAACCCCCATTCAGGAGAAGGCAATTCCATTGATCCTGGATGGATGCGACATCATCGGTTCAGCGCAGACAGGCACCGGCAAGACCGCCGCATTCTCACTCCCCATCTTGAGCCGGCTGGGCCCCCACGGCCCAGGTCCTCGCTGCCTCGTCCTCGAACCAACAAGAGAACTCGCCCAACAAACCTACGACAACTTCCTCAAGTTCGGTCGCTTTACCCAGCTTCGCGTCGGCCTCATCTACGGCGGGGTCGGGTACGGACCTCAGCGGGAATCACTCGCCCGCGGCGTCGATGTCGTGGTTGCCACTCCCGGCCGGCTTCTCGACCACCTCGGCCAAGGCACCCTGCGACTGGATCGCGCCAAGTTCGTTGTCCTCGACGAAGCGGACCGCATGCTCGACATGGGCTTTCTCCCGGATGTCCGGCGTATCCTCCTCAAATGCCCCAAGGAACGCCAAACCCTGCTCTTCTCCGCAACCATCCCCCCCGCCCTCGAAACACTTTGCGCTTGGGCTCTCCGCGACCCCGTAAAGGTTGAAATCGGAGCGCGTCGCGCCCCAGCAGAAACCGTCCGCCATGTGCTCTACCCGGTGGCTCTGGCTCAGAAACAGGCGCTGCTCCTTGCTCTCCTCGAGCAAATCCACTGGGAGTCCGTAATCCTCTTCTGCCGAACCAAGCGAAGCGCAGATGAGGTCGTCAACCTCCTGAAACGCGCCCATCACAAGGCGGCGGTCATCCACTCCGATCGGACCCAAAAGGAGCGCCAACAGGCACTCGAAGGCTTCAAGTCAGGCTATTATGAGGTCCTTGTGGCCACGGATGTGGCAGCCCGCGGCCTCGATATCGCAGACGTCTCCCACGTCATCAATTACGAGGTGCCGGAACACCCTGAGGACTACGTCCACCGCATCGGGCGCACAGGCCGCGCCCAGGCTTCTGGCGATGCCTTTACCCTCATGACCGCTGGCGATGCACCCCATGTCGCCGGAATCGAACGGTTCATCAGCAAGAAGGTCGACCGGGTCAAACTCGACGGGTTCCAATACCAGTATACGGCTCTGTTCGATGAGCAAAGGCTTGGTTCCCTTGCCGACCGCAAGACGCGAGGTGTCCGGCTGGGCAAAGGCTACTTCTACGGCCCTGCCCGCAAACGATAGCTAGGGGCTCCTGCGTCCTGGAATCCGCGGATCCACCACCCATACGTCAACAGGTGGCGATCCACTCGACCGACCATCCGGAGCATACGCTACAGCCTGGAACACGAACCCACCTGGCGGAAATCCGGCCAACCGGAACCGATACCGGCCATCGACACCCACCTGCATCCGCGAAAGCTCACGCCGCTCCAAGGAGGGAGCCTGGGAGTAGAACAGCACCACCGTGGTCCCCTTCTCAGCCTTGCCCTCTACCTCACCCATCCGGTCCATCCGCAATCGGGCACCACTGGCTGGGGATTCCAGAGTCACCGGACCCAACGGACGCAAGCGCTGGGCCGGCACTTCCGGGAGCCTGATCCGAGGCTGAACCGCCAACCACCCCCCCGCCGCAAGAAGCGCGATGGGGAGGATCAGGTTCCACCGGTCATACCAGGATATCCAAAACCGCGGCCGCCCGTCCTCCATCATGAATCCCCCTTGCTTAGCTCACTTCGCAGGACCGCAAGTTCTGCCGAAAGCCGGTTACGTTCCGTGGTCATCGCCTCGAGGTCCGCAAGCGCACCCTTCAACAAGCCGGCATCGTCATCAACCGGGACAGCAAATGTTGCCAACCGCTTCTCAAGCGCAGCATGAGAGGCAGAAACCGCCTCCAACTCCGCTTCCAAGGCGCGTCTTTGGGAAGTCGCGGCAGAAACCTGCAGGCGCAACTCGTTGACCGCTGCTTCCTGAGCCTTTGCAACGGCCTCCAGCCCGACTCGATGTCGGGATTGCGCCTCGAGATCACTCCTCAACGCCTTCACTTCATCCGACAGACGTGCACGCTCCACCTCCGCAACACGCGATGCCGCATCCGTTGTCCTGTTGACCGCAGCAGCCGAAGTCAACCGCCCCACTTCGCCGAGCAACCGCGCGTTTTCCGCAGACAAACGGGCAGCCTCCCGGGCTGCTTCCTCCATCCCCCGCTGCATCTCACCAGACCGCTGCTCATTCTCTGCCAATTCCATCTCACGTCGCTTCAGGTTCGCATCCGCGACCGCTTTCGCCCTCGTGGCCGCATCAAGTTGCGCCCGCACGCCCCGAAGATCCGACTCCAGCGTGTGCCGCATCCGCTCCTCGGAATCAAGGCGCCCCCGGACCTCGGCAGTTTCCAAGGTCATCTGCTCGACGACGAGACGTGCGTTGGCACCGGACTTTGTCTGGTCATCAATCCTCACCTGAAGCGCCTCGACCTTCCCGGTAAGCTCCGACACAGCCTGATCCCGCTCACGCACAGCAGCCTCGAGCGCATCCCGGACACTTGTCAGCACGGCCAAATTCACCTCGCTTTCCGCGACTCCGGCCTCCAATTGCTTTCCACGGTCTTCCGCTTCGCCGCAGCGTTCGGCCAGTTCCTCCATCAGGGCCTTGGCTGAAGTGGCTTCCTGAACCGTACAGGCCAGCTTCCCTTCGGCGGCATCCGCGCGGAGCAACGCTTGGCGCTCTCGCTCCCGCAGTTCAGCCAATTCGGCCTCTCGCGCCGCCAACGTGGAACTGACCACCATCTTCGCCTTCGCGGTCGCATCAAGTTCCGTCAGCCGGTTCTTCAACTCCTGGAGCGATCGTCCATGCTCATGCCGAAGATCCGTCAGGTCCCGCTCGCGATCCGTCAATCGCCGGCGCAAACCAAACATTTCTGACCTCAAAAAAAAGAGGTCCAACAGCCATTTCACCACCATTCCAAGCAGGAGGGTGACAAGGAGAGCGCCCCACGGATGCTGGCCAATCAACGCGTTCATTCAGCACTTTTTGCGGATTCCCCTCGATTCCGGCCACCAGCCGACTGGGGATCCCTTCCCATTATCACCTCGCCAGACCCAACGCAACGTGGCACCTCCAACGGCAGGGGTTTCGCCTCTGCCCTTGCCCGCCCGCCCGAGCATCGTCAGGGTTCGCCCGCCGTATGAGCAATCTGGATGCAGTCTACTCTAAATTGACGATCAAGACGGGTGCGAAACTTGCACTCGTCGTTCTCGATGGACTCGGGGACATCGCAACCGCCTCTCAAGGCTTCCTGACGCCCCTCGAAGCAGCGAAGACCCCCAACCTGGATGCACTTGTCCGAAGCGGTTGTTCGCAGGGGCGCATGACACCGGTCGCCCCCGGAATCACTCCAGGTTCCGGCCCAGGCCACCTCGCCCTGTTCGGTTACGACCCGATCGAATTCGAAGTGGGACGCGGGGTGATCGAAACACTCGGCCTTGGAATTGAGCTCAAAGCCGGTGATGTCGCTGCCCGCGCCAACTTCTGTACCCTCGACGCCGCTGGCGTCGTCACCGACCGGCGCGCGGGCCGGATCGCCACAGAAGTTTGCGAACGCCTCTGCACCCTTCTCGCCGCCAAGGTCAAGAAGATCGGCACCACCCAGGTGATCATCGTGCCGGGCAAGGAGCACCGTTTCGTCGTTGTCTTCCGTGGCGCCGGACTCGAAGGCCCGCTCACCGATACCGACCCGAACCGTGAAGGACTGCCGATCGCTAGCGCCTCACCGGTCGATCCGAAGAATGCCGGCCAGAAGAAGGTCGCCAAGCTGGTTGCTGACTTCTACAAGGCCGCCCTACCACTCCTGAAAAATGAGAAGCCGGCCAACGGATTTCTCATGCGTGGCATCGCCCACCAACCTGACATCCCAACCTTTGAACAGCGGTACCAACTGAAGCCAGCAGCCCTGGCGGTTTACCCCATGTACAAGGGTTTGGCTCAACTTGTCGGCATGATCAAGATCGAGGGTCCCACCTCCATCGCCGAGCAATTTGAACGGTACATCCGGGAATACGAAAACTACGATTTCTTCTTCATTCATTTCAAGTACACCGACAAGGCCGGCGAGGACGGAAACTTTGACGCGAAGGTCAAGGCCATTGAGGAATTCGACTCAGCGCTACCAATTCTCCTCTCCAAAAAGCCAGATGTGCTCGCAATCACAGGCGATCACTCCACCCCCTGTGCAGCCAAGGGACACTCCTGGCACCCTCAACCCATCCTACTCCATTCCTCGCTCAGCGGATCCGACAAACTCGACCGTTTCACTGAAACAGGCGCCAATGTGGGATCGCTGGGAGTTTTTGAGGCGAAATACCTGATCCGCCTCATGCAGGCGAATGCCCGTATGTTCGACAAGTTTGGCGCCTGAAACCTTCCCGCAAATGGGCGCTTTTGCCGCCGAGCTGGAACTACTGATCCGAGCCCGTTACCCCGTCATCGCGGTCGTGACGGGCGAGGAAGTACGAGCGCTTCAGCTCGTCGCAAGGACCGCCGAGCGACGCCAAAAGCGTCTCTACGAATGGAGCTGCTCGACCGGCATCGTCCCAGGTGGAACTTCCATTCAGGCGCGGAAGCCGCTGAACCCTGCCACACGAGATCCACTCGTTGCACTGGACGCAGTCCTCGAACTCGTCGAACCGGCACTCTTCGTATTCAAGGACCTGCATCCGTTCCTATCGCGCTCGAACCCAGCAGTCGTCAGGCGCCTCCGGGAAATCTCCATTCACTTAAAGAGCGGACCGAAATCCATCATCCTCATCAGTCCCGATTTTGACCTTCCAGCAGAACTTGTGAAGGATGTCGCCGTCCTTCACCTCCCCCTCCCAGACACCGATGAACTGGCCGAACTTCTCGACGGAATCATCGAGTCGCTAGGTAGCCGCACGGATCTCTGCGTGGACTTGGACTCCACGGGGCGCGCCCGCTTGTTGCAGGCAGCACTTGGCCTGTCACTCAATGAGGCAGAGAACATTTTCGCAAAAATCATCGTCCAGGACGGACGACTGGACGCGTCCGACGTCAATCTGGTATTTGCCGAAAAGAGCCAACTCGTTCGGCGATCGGGCTTGTTGGAATACTACCACCACCCAGAACACTTCAGCCATGTCGGTGGACTGGATCTTCTCAAGGACTGGTTGGCCAAGCGCTCCACGGCCTTCACCCCTGAAGCGCATGCTTTTGGCCTTCCGGTTCCACGCGGCGTCCTCCTACTGGGCGTCCAAGGTTGCGGTAAGAGCCTATGCGCCAAAGCCGTCTCCACGATGTGGCAATTGCCACTCCTTCGTCTGGACATGGGACGGATGTTCACCGCTTTGGTCGGCTCCTCCGAAGAAAATATCCGCCGCGCGATCAATCTGGCGGAATCCATAGCGCCGGCTGTGCTTTGGATCGACGAAATCGATAAGGCCTTCTCCGGCTCCCAGGCGGGCGGGGCCACGGATGGTGGCACCGGCGCACGCGTGTTGGGCACCTTCCTGACATGGCTTGCCGAAAAGAAGTCTCCCGTCTTCGTGGTCGCGACTGCCAACGACATTTCTCACCTGCCTCCCGAACTGCTGCGAAAAGGACGGTTGGACGAGATCTTCTTCGTTGATCTCCCATCCTTCGTAGAACGGACAGAGATTTTGCGTGTCCACCTGACACGACGATCTCGAAACCCAGAACACTTCGATGTGCATGCTCTGGCTGGCGACTCGGAAGGGTTCTCGGGGGCCGAGTTGGAAGAAGCGATCAATAGCGCACTCTTCGATGCTTTCCATGCAAGCAACGAACTGACCACGGACCACATCCTGAACGCGCTACGCGAAACCGTTCCATTGGCACGAACCATGGACGAGCAAATACGCCGCCTCCGACACTGGGCAGATGGTCGCGCCCGTCGGGCAAGCATTCCCGAACCACCTTCGCTACCCTGCTCTGAACTTCCGTTGCCCGATCAGACCGCTTGATCCGACCACGCAACCATGCGGGCCGGCTTCCCATCGAAGACAATTCGGCGTATGATGGTTGCATATTCATGATTCGATCGTTTGCCTTCACCACCCAGGGACGGTTGCACAGTCTGGACATTGAAATGTTCCTGATGCCATCTCTCTTGGCAGACACTAACTTGTTCTTGTGGGTGGATCTGGAGAACGCGACACAAGAGGAGTCACGCCAAATACTAGCCGAAGTTTTTCACTTCCACCCCCTCTCGGTGGATGACTGCATCCATGTGAGCCCATCCCCAAAGGTGGAAGTCTATGAACCCAAGGAGGACGATCGCTTCGCGCACTACCTCTTCATGGTGATCCACGCTGTTGACTACAGCCGGAAGGATGGACGTTTCGCCACCAGTGAATTGAATTTCTTTCTGGGGAAAAATTTCCTCGTCACGTTTCACGGCGTCCCGCTTCGAAGCGTTCAACTCGTGGAGGAACGGTGCTTGAAGAGCACCATTCACCTCGCACGTGCCCCCGATCGTGTTGCACACGCTCTACTAGACTCGTTGGTCGAGAACTACAAACCGGCGTTGGAGGAATTGAGCTTGGAGATTGCGGAGCTTGAAACTGAAGTACTACAAAACGCTGGCCCGCAGATCCTCGAGAAGATCATCGCTGTAAAGAAGGAGGTGGTGCATCTCAAGCAGATTATCGGCCCTCAACGGGATGTTCTCGCCCGTTTCGCCCGAGGTGAATTCAAACTGATCCGAGGTCATTTGGTACCGTACTATCGAGATGTCTATGACGGTCTCTATCACATCGGCGAAATCGCGCAAAGCTACTCCGATTCCTTGTCCGGCATACTGCAGATATACTTGAACGTGTCATCCAACAAAACGGGCGAGGTTGTAAAGGTTTTGACCATGATTACAATCATCACCACCCCACTGATGATCGTTGGGACTTGGTACGGCATGAACTTCCAGAACATGCCTGAAGTCGATTGGAAATGGGGATATCTGTACGCCCTCCTACTGACGGTCGTGAGCACTGCGGGTACCCTCATCTATTTCAAACGGAAAAAATGGCTTTGAAAAGAAAAGCAACCCCGAGATCAAGCTTCCTCGACAAGGTGCTGGGGCGTTTGGATCGACTGGACAGCGAAGGGTTGCAGTCCGTCGTTCAAAGACTGGCCCGCGAGCGAGCGTTCTTGGAAACCCTCTTCAACTCGATTGAGGATGGCGTGGTTGTCGTCGATTCACAGGGCCGGATAGTGTATTTCAACGCAGTAGCGACTCGCCTGGTCGGATTGCCAGAAACAGGTTGCGAAGGTGAGGAAATCGTTAAGTTCATCCCAGATCTAGACTGGCCACGGGTAGCGGTTCTGGATAGCACAGGCGGCACCGGTATATACCGGGAAGAATTCGAGGTTCACTACCCCAGACCGCGCTACCTCCGCCTTTACGCAGCACCTATGGATGGCGCAGGGAAGGGAAGTGCAGGAGTCGCTCTCATTCTTCACGACGCAACCGAGGCCCGCCAGAAGACAAACAAGGCTGTAGAAGTCGAGCGGGTGCATGCGTTGACACTATTGGCTGCCAGTGTAGCCCACGAGATTGGCAATCCACTCAACGCGCTGCACATCCACCTTCAGTTGGTCGAGCGCGGACTAAAGCGATTGCGTATGCTCACTGGTGTCGGAGCTCGCGACGCGGAAAATCAACCGTGTCCCCCATTGAATCCTGTAGAAGGATCGAATGGCGTCGATCTGGACGAAGCCTTTGACAAAGCCACCCGATACCTCGCAGTCGCAAAGGGCGAAATTGCGAGACTCGACTACATAATTACTGACTTCCTTCAGGCCTTGAGGCCAACCCCACCGAAGTTTCAGGGGGGAGACCTGAACACCGTCGTCAAAGCCACAATTGAACTGCTTCGTCCCGAGCTGGAAAATCGTCGTGTCGACGTTCGTGAAGAACTGATGCGAGGTTTACCGGAGGCCCGGTTCGATCCTGTCCAGATCAAGCAAGTACTCGTCAATCTCATCAAGAACGCAATGCACGCATTGAGCCCTGAAGGTGTGCTTACGTTGGCTACTGGAATGGGCCCTGATGCTGTCTGGGTCTCAGTGGCAGATAATGGAGCTGGGATACCGCCGGAAACACTCAGCCGGATTTTTGAACCGTTCTACACCACGAAACGAAAGGGATCGGGGTTGGGCTTGATGATTGTGCAGCGAATTCTCCGCGATCATGGCGGGCGAATGGAACTGACGAGCCACGTCGGCAAAGGAACCACCTTTAGGTTCTGGATTCCACGGGTTGAACCACGGCCCAGGTTGTTGGAGGGCTGACTGTCGTCCACCATCCTCGGGATTCGGGACAACTCCAGTTGGCTATCGTTGCGAACTTCTGAATAATCTTTGGTCGTGTCACTCAGCCTTCTGATCGTAGACGATGAAAAACCGACAAGGGAAGGCCTACGGGCCGCCTTGGAGGAGAAGTTTGATGTTTACGTGGCAGAGTCCGCAGAGTCCGCTTTGAAACTTCTTGAAAAAGAATCCTTTGATGTCGTTCTCACCGACCTGCGCATGCCTGGTTCGGATGGCTTTCAACTGATCACACGCGCCAAGAACCTGGCCAAGCCCCCAGTCTGCATCTTGATGACCGCTTACGGATCGGAAGATGTCGCTGTTGAGGCCATGAAGCGCGGAGCTGACGACTACGTCGCGAAGGGCCGGATGCAAATCGAGGAGTTGGAACTCCGAATCCAACGGGCCATGAAGCGCCAAAACCTCGAGTCAGAAAACAGACAACTTCACGAACGGTTGGATAAAAAGTACGGCGTAACTAGCCTTGTTGGCGATTCCCCAGCGATGAACGAGGTCCTTGAACTCGTTCGCCAAGTATCCCCGACCCGAACAACTGTCCTCATCACCGGTGAGAGCGGCACTGGCAAGGAAGTAGTGGCGAAAACCGTGCATCAACTCAGCCCGCGCTGTCGTGGTCCATGGGTAGCCGTTCATTGCGCTGGACTTCCAGCAAACCTCTTGGAAAGCGAGCTATTCGGGCATGAAAAGGGGGCCTTCACGGGTGCCCATGAGCGCCGCGCCGGAAGAGTGGAGTTGGCTCAAGGGGGCACACTTTTCCTCGATGAAATTGGCGAGATCGATGCCGTGACGCAGGTAAAGCTCCTCAGATTCTTGGGGGAAAGAACCTTTGAACGAATTGGTTCAAGTCGAACTCTGGTTGCTGACGTCCGGCTGATTGCTGCCACCAACAAGGACTTAACAGCCATGGTGAAATCGGGAACATTCCGCGAGGACCTCTATTTCCGCCTTGCGGTTGTACCAATTCACATCCCCCCCCTGCGCCAACGCGTTTCAGACATACCACTTTTGGCCAGCAAGTTCCTGCAGGAGTTCGCCGATGAGAATTCCAAGAAGATAATCGGCATTGCCACCCCAGCCATGGAATCGCTACTGAAATACCATTGGCCCGGCAACGTCCGGGAGTTACGTACTGCAATCGAACACGCTGTTGTGCTCTGCAGAACGGACATGATTGGCATTCGGGATTTGCCGCCTTCGCTCAGGACCCCCGCCCCTGAAGAATCCCGTCGCGAATCTCTCGAAGTCATCTCCACAGGAAATCTTACTTTGAAGGAGGCCGAACGGCAGCTGCTTATCCACGCCCTCGAGGAAAGCAACGGCAATCGTACCGACGCAGCTCGCAAGCTGGGCATTAGTCGTCGGACGCTTCACCGCAAACTTCACGAGTTTGAACTGCAAGGACATTGATGAACCGCCCCCCTACAGGTATTCAGGATTGGATCCATGCTCTGGATGGGAACACCTTCAAGCATTCCATCCGTTGGCTTCTTGTAAGCCTATCACTCCTTGGACTGACGATCCTCTACCTCTTCACGGAAGCACGCAATTTCTCAAACCCGGAGGCGATGGATATGGCCCAGCTGGGCAGAAACATTGCCATGGGGAGGGGGTACACGACACACTTCATCCGCCCCCTCAGTTTTCGGCTTTATCGAGAGCGGACCGCGGATAAGGGGGAAAGTGTATCCGGCCTCCTTCAGCGTCCTCAACCGGATCTACACAATCCTCCGATCTACCCTGTGATGCTCGCAGGACTCTTCAGGGTAGCGCCGGAATCCTTTCGCACCGGGCTTCCGAGAGAAGTCCAACTCCACCGCCCAAAACCCGAGCTCCTGATAACCGCATTCAATCTGTTTTGGTTTGCTGTCGGCGTCTGGATGATTCATCGACTCGCGAGTCGACTTTTTGACCCAAATGTGGGGTGGCTTGCAGCTGCGCTGTACGCCGGAACTGAGGTCTTTTGGCGATTCTCCAGTAACGGCCTTACGACCCCATTTCTCCTTGTACTTGTCCTCGCTCTGGCCGAATTGCTGACCCGCCTCGACGAAACCGGGGATAATCTTGCGCCTGGAATTGTTCCTCCGCTTGCCCATCCATTGAGGCTTTCTGCACTGGTGGGATTGGTCCTTGGGATTGGCTTTCTGACTCGCTATGCCTTTGGATGGCTCGTTATACCGTGCGTTCTTTGGATGCTCGTTTGCCACGTCAGACGGTCGAGCGTGGCGGCGACCTGTTGCTTTACGTTTCTGCTAGTCATCACGCCTTGGCTACTTCGGAATTACGATCTGAGTGGCCAACTTCTTGGGAGCGCATATGCGTCGATGACTTCAGAAACATTGACCTTTCCCGAATCATGGCTCGAACGTCACCTGCAAGTGCCCACGAACTTTCCGGATCTCACTGAGATGCGTGTCAAGTTGGCTGTAAGTGGAGCAGATTTGTTGAGGAATGGCATACCCGTGCTTGGTGGGAATTGGATTTCCTTCTTCTTCTTCGCGGGCGTGGTACTCCCGTTTCGAACGCCGCGACTGCGCCGCCTACGTTGGTTTGCGATCGGGAGCTTGGTGCTTCTGTTCTTTGTTGAGGCCATCGGACGCACCCACTGGGGTACGCTCGTCCCGGTTATCAATGGTGAGAATCAGTTGATTCTCATGAGTCCACTGGTCTTCATCTTTGGGACCAGTCTGTTCTTTACCTTGCTGGAGTCTACAGAGTTTGGACACCCCATCTTCCGGAGCCTTTTTGTAGGTGGAGCTTGGCTGGTCCTGAGCCTGCCGCTCCTGACCGCCGTGCTTCCCCCTCGAACTTATCCACTTGCAGAGCCCAATTACCGTCCCGATATCGTGCGGGAGATTTCTAGTTACATTGAGCCAAGTGAACTGATGATGAGCGATGTTCCTTGGAGCATCGCTTGGTATGGCGACCGAGATTGCATATGGCTCCCCTTGCTCGTGAAGGATTCGAAAGGTGGGGAAGATTTCTTCGCCATCAACGATTTTGAACGTCGGGTCGCAGCCCTGTATCTCTCCCCATTCACAACGGAAGCCTCTTTACGCCAAGTGGGAACCGCAGGCTTTGTCTGGGGAAGGTTTTACTTCGACGCATTGTTGCGCGGAAACCTGCCAAGAGGCTTTCCCTTGCTATACGCATACGAAAACTCTGCCCGAGAGGGACACATGTTCCTAGCGGACAGAAAACGTTGGTGAGTTGCGTTTCTCCCTATCTGCAGGGAGGTATGTTCTGATGGAGGAGAATGGATAAACGCCTCGCATTATTCTCGAGCTCAAAATCTCGGAGAAATCGCTCACGCGCGCGGCCCGCGATCCGGCGACGAAGCTTCAGATCCAATAGCAAAACCTCGATCGCCTTTTGCCAACACGAAGCATCAAGGGACCCAAGTACCATTCCAGCCAAACCATCACCTAGCAATTCTTGGGCTGCTCCAGTGTTTGCCGTAATTGAAGGGACACCGAAAGCCATCGCCTCGATCAGAACAATTCCGAACGTTTCCATCTGGGAGGGGAATACAAAGATGTCAGCCTTCTCCCACAATTGACGCCACGCAACCGATCCAGCTTCCACACCACGATAAACGAACAATTTCTTATCCGGGACATGCTTGCTTCGCGTTACGACATGAAGGTCTGCCTTATCTCGAAAGTGGGCATCCCATAATTCAACCAACTCCTGTCCTCCCTTCCGCTTAAAGTCTCCTCCAATGAACAGGAGATTCGCCTTGGCCGGTTGCTCACCCTCAACCCTTGCAATAGCTCCCGGGTCCTTCAGGCTTGGCGGCAATTTGTGAATTCGCTGAGCTTGAACACCGTATTCGCTTCTCAATGATTCAGCGACCGACTCCGACCACGGCAGGAATCCTCTGGCGCTGCTAAACAGCAATCTTTCTCGCCGACGCAACCAGCGAAGAGTGATTGGATGAAGCCATCCGGAGAGTGTGGTTGGTCGGAACCATGGCGAGCGAGCAAGTTGCTCGAATGTCGCGTCCAAGGCCACCCAGTAAGGAATGCCTGGCGACAGGCGTGCGAGTTCAAGCCCCACGCTCTGGGTATTTACAACGATGGCATCAATTCGTTTGCTTCTCCTCAATTCGCTAAGCTTCGCGACAGCATTCAAGCTTGCAGCCCGACGCCACCTGGTAAGCTGCCAGTCAAGACCAAATCTGGATAAACCTCGTATGCCTCGTTCGGAACCGCGAAGGTGAGGAGGAAGCGGATTCGCATCAATCTGATCCGGCAAGCAACCCCATTCCGGATGGGACCCAAGACACTCAACAAACCGTGGAAGATACGAAGTGTGGCCCAGTGTATTCTCGTTGATGAATGCAACGTTCATCACTCTCTCATTTCTCAGCCTCCAAAGGACAAAGAAAAAGGGCGCAGTTGTGAAACTGCGCCCTTGCAGGAAGAAGGTGCGTACTACTGGCGCTTCCGCCAAAGCCCGAATCCAACGAGCCCTAACCCAGCGATCATTGCATAGGTCTCAGGTTCAGGCACCGGAGTGAAATCGAAATTGGCAATCTTGAATCGACGATTGTCGATTGAAGGATCTGCCAAAGGTCCGCCTACCGCATCACCGAGAAGCGCCGTCGCCACGACGCCCTGTCCGGAGGTGAATGTCGGGACCCCATCTCCGAGCAAATTACTACCGATCTGATCAGTTCCGCCGAGAGTTACGGATGAGACCAAGATACCGTATTGTCCAGCGGGCAGGTAGACCGCGCTTCCCAAGCTCGTCCAAGCGTAGAAACCCGCAACAGGTGAAGACGAGTTGATTGTGGCTGACGCAATCGGCGAGGCAGAAAACGACCCGTCGTACAGCGGTCCAGAGTAGCTATAAATGCCGACCTGAGCCGACGTTCCAGGATCAAGAAGTCCATTGTTGCTGCTCACGAAGGCGAGAGCATTGACGAAGATTCCCGGGCCGGAAACATCGAAGCGATGTCCAACTGAGGGACCACCCGGAATGGCTCCAATTCCCCCGGAGAATGGACCAGTGACGGTGTTGAAGGTCACAGCTTGCGTAGCTGCTGTCATTGCCGTGATAGCGGCACCAAACAAAAGGGTTTTTGACTTGTTCATGATGGAAGCGTTTGCGCTGACTCAGACTTGGCGTTTCTTTTAAAGAGTTGTGAGATGCGGGTCAATGCTTAATTCAAATCAATTGATCAACGCCAGGGCGTTTGGCTGGCAGGGTCATAGGGCGGGTTGGGCTGCGAGGATGATCCGTAGTGCTTGGTGAGGATGGCGATGGTAGACCTCGAAGAAGTGTGCCA
>Ga0172372_10004930_pt1 | contig 18808 bp, 2 predicted proteins | sample LakKiv5m_2_FD_114544 | JGI IMG/M metagenome (GOLD analysis project Ga0172372, IMG submission 114544) | Freshwater microbial communities from Kabuno Bay, South-Kivu, Congo - kab_092012_9.5m | ecosystem: Environmental > Aquatic > Freshwater > Lake | place: Democratic Republic of the Congo...
GATTTGACCAGTGACAAGGGCTCTGGACATCACGATTTCTGAAGCGGCTGAGCCTTCGGGCACCCATCTCCCATCGCACTGCGAGCTCTGCGGCATGCGCTTGGTTTATTGCATTGATACAGCCTGATTCTATTCCCAGCTGCATGTCGAACACAGCTTTTGTCTTTTTCTTGTAGGCGTGGAGGGTCGTTTCGTCCCAGCGACAGCAGAGGATGGGTTCGACCAATTTAACTTGCAAAAGATCATCTGCCCAGCGCAGTGCATCAAGGGCGTCGGTTGTGTTGTTGAACTGTAATACAAATTTGAGATTGCCATGCGTGCTGTATCTGACCAGCCTTCGGATGAATTTCAGATCGGCACTGCCTATGCCGTCAAAAATGACCCAGGCGTTGGTGTTGTTGAATGGTATGAGTTTTAAAAACGCCCCTAGAGTCTCGACTCCGAACCATTCGAGAAAGGATTTTTCAATCGTCCATTGATCCCCATAGCAATATTTGCAATTGAATAAAAAGGCCATGCCGCCTGCTTTGATAATTCCGCGTGTGATGCTTTTTGCGCACAAGTCTGTTCTTGATTCCTTCAGTCCCCAGAGCACCAGACACTGCTCGCTTCCGCTCAAATGGTTTTGGACATGGTCTGTCGCTGGATGCATGGTCTCTTCTGGGGTGTTCGTCCACATTTTCAGTTTCAGAAACCATCTGTAGCACATGATTGCCTATACACATTGTGGCAAACCGTGTAATTGCCTTTTTTCTTCTTTTTTGTTTTATAAAATACACAACACAGAGTGAACCCCAATGGAATTCATTGGCGATGTGGACGATCGGTGCGTGATTACGTTTCTGCCAGTGGCCGAATTGCAACGACCGGTGGGCTTCGATGGCCGCCATGCGTTTGAGTGTGAATCCATTGTGGACTGGCTCCGCAACCATCGCGCGGCGCATCCGGTGACTGGTCAGATGATTCAGAAGCAACCTATATCGTCTATTTTGCATCCATTGGTTGTGAACGGCGATGATGCGCACGTGTCCGAAACCCAGCGCGTCCTTTTGCAGTCGGGATGGACAATAGATTTGGAGGCCAGCCCTGTGGAGGAGCGGGTGACTGTTTCTTGGAGGACCAGATTGTCTTGGAATCTTGTGTTTGGTATTATTCAATCTCTTGTGGATTTCGTCGGTCGTCTGTTTTTTCCGGGGGATGTGGTGTTTTCTGCTGTGGCAGATGTGGTTTCGATCATTTCCATTGCTGCAATGATTTACAGACATTACTCGGTGAACAGACTCTTGGTGCTTTTTTACTTATCAGCGCTCTCTATTTTTATTCAATTCATCATCAAAGACGCTGAAGCCACTGTGGTTGAACGACTGGATAAAATTGCGCTGGTGTTCTGTGGGGCCAAGTTTCTGTTGGATTTTGCTGTGTGGGTGACAGGATCGAGATTGGTGTGACTGGCATTACGACCAATCTGCTCATTCGTCGACAATACTCCTGCCATACTGTGGGCGGAACGGACAATCCGCTGCGGTCTGGCAATTTGAAGATGATGTCTCCATTTAAAGGATTCACTTCTACGCTCCGTGCGCGGATCTCGTGTTCGCGAATGGTCTGAATTACAGTGTCGCACACGTTCATTTGAATGTGATTGAACGCGTTCTGAAATACTTCTCCTACGCGCGCGGTTTGAGGGACATCGCCTCTCTCTCTCTCTTCTCTTTGTCGGTATGTGTAAGTATGTTTACTCAATAAAATCAGAGACTCCATTGAGTGCCTCTGGAGCGGGGGTTACGGATCACCACTCCTGGCGGTACGACTGGACGACCTCCTCCTGCAGCGTAATGGTGACACTGCGGTGCGGCGGGAGGCCCTGGTCGCTGAGGTGGGCGTCGAGGTTCGAGAGCTCGACCATGTGGGTTTGGTGGATGAGGGTGTGGACTTCGATGGCCCTGTCTTGCCACGGCGTGCCGCGGCGGTGGCTCAGGAGCCTGCGGCCCTGGGGTGGGCTGGAGACCGAGAACACGCCCTGGATGGTGACGAGGCTGACGTCGATGCCCGCGGAGGCGGCGATGGCCGCGCGGTACTGGGCCTGGACCTCTGGGGTGAACTGCTCCTGGGTCATGGAGATCACGACCGCAGCGTGCACCACCTTGGTGAGGATGCACTGGTAGCCAGGGGCGCAGGCGCAGTCGGCGAGGTCCTTCGAGCCGGCGGGCGAACGGGTGTTGTTCGGGCACGGCTTCATCGTGAGCGAGTTCGGGCAGTAGTAGCCGGCCACGCAAAGAGGGCAGTCGGCCTTCCGGCTGAGACCAGTTCGGGGAGAGTAGGTGCCATCTCCGCATGTTTCGACGTAGTCGCCACCAGTACAGTCCGGTCCCGAGCACACGCCCGTGACAGGGTTCACCGAGCACTCCATCTGGCTGGGGCAAACAGCGCCACTGCAGAACGAGCCGGCAGGGCACGGGTAGCACTGGGCCTGCTCGCGCTGTCCGGTCTGGTTGCTGAAGGTGCCCGGCTTGCACGAGGTGACATTGGCACCTCCAGGGCACAGGTTGCCCTGCGTGCAGAGGGTGCACGACTCGGGGGAGGTCATGCCGCCGTTGCGTCCAAACTGACCCGGGATGCAGGTGCGCGAGTCGGCCGAGATGAAGCTGATGTTGACCACTCCGTTGCCGTCCACTCCGGTAATCATGTTGTTGTCGCTGAACAGCAGGCCCGACACGGTGCCGGTGAGGATGTTGAACGACGTGCCGTCGAAGAGCGAGATCGCGACCAGGTTCTTGTTGGCAGCGGAGGACAACAGAATGAAGAACCCGTCCTGCGTGATCTGGCACACGGTGTACGAGTTCCCAGTCTTGACGTCGGTGAAGGCGCCGGTGTTCTTGTTCATCTTCTTGACGCCAAAGGTGCCGGTGACGTACAGGTTGAGCGGGTCGGCCGGATTGACGCAGGCGTAGTTGGCGCCGGACAAGCTGTAGGTGTTGATGTCGACGGCGGCCATCGGATCCACCTTGCGCACCATGGTGGGCTGGACGATCCACAGCACTACTGCGCCCTCATAGCTGTCCTCCACAATGCAGCTGGCCAGATTGGACGGGTACTGGATGTCGTAGGTGCCCATGTCCAGATCCACGCGGTAAACGTTCGGGTTCTTGACCACGTAGAGGTAGTTTCCAAGGATGGAGGTCGAGATCGACGCGAACCACCACGGGCTGGTCGAGGGGCCTTGGGCTGCAATTGGCGCCGAGCGCACGCCGGTCTGGAGGTTGACCTTGTAGATGGACGTGCCCATGGCCATGAAGACGGTGCCGTCGCTGTTGCTGATGGCGAAGCGGTAGTACTTCTCGGTGCTCGTGAACACCACGGCCGAGCCCTGTTGCTGGAAGTAGATGGTCGCGGGGAACTTCCAGTACCAGCAGGCCCCACAATTGGTGCAGGTGGTGGAATTGGCGTACGACCACGCACCCACAGGGCACGACTGGCATGTGGTGATGGACGGGGCGGCCTTGACCTTGGAATAGGTGCCTGCCATGCAGTGGGTGCAGGAGGACGATCCCATGGTGGAATAGCTGCCCGCCCAGCACGAGGTGCACGACGAACTCGACGCACCGCTGGTGTAGTAACCCGCAGCGCACGGCTGGCACTGGTACTGGCCCGCGCCGAGCGAGTAGCTGCCCGGAGCACACCCCACGCACACGCCGCTGCTCACCGCGCCTCGGGCCGTGGAGAACTTGCCGCTCTCGCAGATGCTGCACGTCCCAGACCCGCGCGTGGACTTGTACGTACCAGCGCTGCAGAGGGTGCAGGCCACCTGGACGGGGTAGGACCCATAATCACAGCTGCAGTTGGAGATCACGCTCGAGTACGGCGGCGACCACATGTTGTTGGGGCACTGCGAAATGAGGCCGGCCGAACAGAAGGAGCTCTCCGGGCACATGACGCACGGGTCGTTGTGCAGGCCGTGGTAGCCTGGGCTGCAGAAGCACTGGCTGCTGTTGTACGAGCCGTCTGGCGAAATGGCGTTGGCGGTGCAGGGGGTGCGGACGCCTCCGAAGCAGTAGTAGCCCGACTCGCACAGCTTGCAGTCCGGAGCGATTCCGTAATACCCCGGATCGCAGATGCACTGCGTCACATCCCACGAGCTGATGGGCGACGTGGCGTAGCCGGGGCACATGGACGTCCTGCCATTCGCGCAGTAGTCGTCGATCTCGCACGGAATGCACTGGGCGACCTTGGACGCAAACATGCCGTCGTTGATCGTCGGGTCGGTGCGGGTGCCGTTGGGACACACAGTGGTGTTGAAGCCGCCAGGACAGTAGTGATTGGCCGGGCACGGCATGCAGGCATCCGGGGCGCCGTAGTATCCAGGCTCACAGAAGCACTGGGATGGGATCGCCGCGCCAGGGAGGGAGATCGAGTTGGGGTAGCAGCTCGAGATGTAGCCACTCGTGCACCAGTAGTTGGCCAGACACTTCTGGCATCCCACCACCCGCGAGCGGAGCGTGAGGCTGGGCAGGGCGATGGTGACGGTGCCGGTGGTCTCGATCTTGAACATGGTCGGGGTCCGCGTGGCGTTGAAGCCGATCGCCATCCTGTTGGGGTTGTTGACCACGGCGGTCTTGATGTCCACGTCGTTGACGGAGATGGTCACCGTTCCGGTACCCAGGACCTGGAGCGACACATAGTAGGTGTAGTTGGGATAGATGGCCACGCCGCTGATGCCGGTGGGTTGGGCAACCGAGGCGATGTATGCGTCGATGGGCAGGTACATGTAGTTGCCATCCGTCAGGCGCAAGTAGGTCGAGGCTACCGGCTGGTTGTAGTCGGCGAGCAGCGGGAATCGCTGTACGGGGATCATGTCGGTCGTGAGCAGCTGCATCTTGGTGATGTCCTGGTAGGTCCATGCGCCGAGGCTCGCGATCTGGAAGTTGCCCACCCACATGATGCAGGACAGGACCTTCATCTGCGCGGAGAGACGGATGCGCGTTGGTGGGGGGATCACGTTCTCATCGGCAGTCGGGAGGAAGAAGGGTGAGGCAATGGTGACCCAGTTCGACTTGGCGGCCGTGAAGTCAGTGATGTTGAGCATCTGCTCGAACGTGACTCCTTGGTCTTGGGACAGTTCCAACAGGAGATAGTCGGGGCACGCCACGCCCATGCACATGTAGCTGAATTGGACGGCAATCTCGATGTACTGCAGGCCCAGCGATCCTTGGTCGAGGTCGACCTGCAGCAGTGCGTAGGGCCTGTCTGACTTGGGATTCAGAACCATGCCAATCACGGTATCACCGGTGAGCCAGGGGGTGGCAATCATGCCGTGCACGCTGCCCGTGGCCACGGTGATGTTGCCAAGCGCGGTCCAGAACAGCTCCACCTGGGCTCCGGAAGACGAGGTTGCAAAGCTTCGGCCAATGGGGATGGGCTGCTTCGGGGTGCAGCTCTTGAGCCCGCAGGTGTACAGCTGGATATCGGTGCCGTCGCCGGGGCTGATGCAAGGCGTACAAGCCGACGCACCCGCCAGTGAAGCGGTACCGACAGGGCATCGCTCCATGTTGGACATGAGGCAGAAGTTGCCCTGCAGGCAGGTGCTGCACACGTTGCTGCTGGGGTTCGCGATGTACTTGCCAGGAGGACAGATGCCCTGGCACTGGCCGGTGCTCAACTGCTGGTAGCCATCCGGACAGATGCAGCTCATGATGCTGGAGGCGCCCACAGTGGCAGTGGCAGGGATCACGGCCGTGCGGACCGACCCCACGCGCACGGACCAGATCTGATCGAGGAGCGGGGTGATGCCATCGTAGCTGTAGAGTGTCATCTGGTCATTGAACGTGCCGACGCTCCAGATGTTGTAGGTCTGGGCCCCAGAGGCAAGATCATACTGGAAGCACTCCAGTCCGGTGAAATACCATCCGAAAAAGGTCTGGGTCATCTGGACATTCGACTGCGCATTAAAGCTATACTCTGGAGCAAGGTATGTCGGGCCGCTGTCGACGAAGGAGAAGTTGTGCTCTCCTCCCATGGTAGTGGTGCGGGGGGTGCCCTTGAGCATGACGTAAAAGTCGATCGCCCCAGTCGCGGTGCCGGGGGTGCGATAGGTTCCACGGAGAATGACGGGCGTCACAACGCACCCAGCATGCCCGGCCCAGAACGCCCAGCTGGTGATGTTGGCGCCCTGCGATTCGCGCAAGAAGGGGGTGGTAGAGATGTAGAAGCCGTCGTAGCCCTGGGTTTCGTAGGTGCGAGGGATGATGGCCGGCATCATGGTTTCAAGGAGCGGATGGGACTTCAGGACCTGCTGGCCTCCAGGGCACGTGGAACACTGTGAGGCGGCGTTGTTGCTTGTGTAGGTGCCCAAGTGGCATGGTTCACAGGTGCCTGAGCGAGCGACGGAATAGCTGCCCACCAAACAGGGGCTCACCATGTTGTTGACGCATGCGTAGCCAGCCGGACAGTCGAGACACCTGGTGCGCGAGCCGTCCATGTAGTACCCGGCGTTGCAGATGCACGATGCGGAGCTGGCGGAGCCAGACGGTGAGGTGGCGAGGCCGTGTGGGTCGCACGGAGTGCATACCGAGGCGCCGGCCGCTGAGTAGGTGTTGGCGGGACAATTCACACACACGGTCGACAGCGGAGGGGCGTAGGTGCCAGCCGGACACTGGAGCTCAACTGTGGCGTTGGGGCACGCATATCCGTCCTTGCATGGCCGGCACGAGATGGGCGAGTTGGTCGGGCTGTTCATAGCATAGCCAGCAGGGCATGCGTTGCATCCTTCGGGGGTGTATTGGCCTGGCAGCGACAGACCATAATTGCTGCAGTTGCGGATGGTGTGCTGATCTGGGCAGAAGGCATTGGCCGGGCACAGCGAGCATCGGGTGGCGGCGTCGAGGATGTAACCGTCGTTGCACAGACATTCGTTTTGACTCAAGTAGGAATTCGCCTGACAGACGCACTGGCTGATGTCCGTCGAGGCGGGAGGCGCCGTGCTGTATTGCGGGCAGCGGGACACGACTCCACCCTGGCAGTAGGTGTCAGCAGGGCAGTCGTAACAATTGATGTTATTGGGAGAGTATTGGCCGGGATTGCAATCGATGGCCATGGCGTAGTGTGCGAAGGGTGCTAAAAGTAGGAGCATGATCCTTAGCGTTCGCATGCTGGGAATCAAGAAAGGGTGTGTTATATATGGGAATCTGAGATGGGAGTACCTTGCAATACGTGCTGCCCGTGCACGCCTGGCAGATGAAGATGGCGTTGCCGCTGCTGTCGCGCGTGCTGACCGACTGGAAGCCGTCCGCGCAGAAGCAGTCCGAGAGCCGGGACGCGTTGGCGTTGGACGTCCAGTTCATGGGGCACGCGTTGCTCATGCCGCCCGAGCACCAGAAGCCAGGTCGGCAGGGTTGGCACGGCTGATTGTTGATGCCCGAGAATCCGGCCTTGCAGAAGCACGACTGTGGGCTGGCGCCCTGGGGAGCCGACACCGCGTTCGCCGTGCAGCTGTAGCGCTTTCCGCCCATGCAGTAGGAATTCGCGGGGCACTGCTGGCAGTTGGTGTTGGGTCCATAGAATCCGAGGTCGCAGACGCAATCGCTCGAGGAGTTCGACAGCGGGGGCGCGGTGGACAGGGTGGGACACAGGCCCATGATGCCGCCCGAGCAGTATTGGCCCATGTCGCACGGCTCGCAGGGCGTTCCCAAAGAGGCGTTGCCCTTGTAGCCCGGGAGACAGTAGCACTGCGAGAGACGAGTGGCACCGATGGGGGAGGTCGAATTGATGGGACATCGCTCCTCGGCCACAGTGACGTTCTCTTCCGCGGCAGGCACTGTTGCAAACCCCTCGACGGTCAGATTGGCGGCCTGGACGAGTTGCTGCGTGGCGTTGGCCTGTTCGGTCGGGACGACCAATGACACCCCGATGATGTCGTTTTCCAGCGTCAGCTGCAAGAGCTTCCTTTCGGCTGAGAGCAATCGTCGCGCGGTCGTCCGGGTTGAGGTGGTGCCCTGGACAGGCAGGCTGTTGATGCGGTCTGTGTTTGTAGGGCACGAAAACGACACCGACGTAATGGTGCTGATGGACGTCAGAATGAAGGCGTTGCCAGAGACGTACTCTGAATTCAGCTCTATCTTGGGGGTGCAGAAGAGCGGGTTGGTCTTGACCACGTACACCAGGGTGTCGGTGGGGATGGACGTCACGTTGAACGTGAATTTGATACCCTGTCCGACGCCTATCCACATCTTGGGAACACAGGCCGAGGTGCCGTCACATGCGATGCAGTATGAGCCGCGACACACCTGTCGGCTGTAGATGGAGGCCACGTTGAGCTTTGTGGCCATGTTGGTCAGTTGGTCTGGGATGCTGGTCACCAGGCTCACCAGATTGCTGGCCACTGGCAGGGGCTGTTGGACCAGCATGACTTGCGTTGCAGCGCCCTCCACGGGTGTAGAGCTGATTTGGGTCTGGATGGCTCCGCCGCCCGAACAGATGGTGCCTGCCACACAGGCGGTGCAGGTGACCAATCCACTCACAATCTGGCTCGAATACCCCGGACTGCAGGTGCACTGCGACTGCGCTGACGCCCCTTCGATTGAGGAGCTCTGGACGGGGCACCGGTAGGCGATGCCGTGGTTGCACCAGGAGCCAGCAGGACACCGCGCGCACGTGGCCCCCGAATACCCGGGCTTGCACATCCAGCTGCACGCTGTGGACGATGCAAAATACGACGCCTGCGCGGGCGCCCCGGTGCACGTGTTGCACACGCGGTTGGCGGTGGGCATGCAGGCGGTCTTTTGAGTTTGGCCAATCGGACATATTGTGCACCGTGTGCAGCTCGAGGAGTTGGTCTGCTTGGTCAGGGTTGAGTACGTTTCAGTGGGGCATGAGATCTTCCCCACCGAGCTCGTAGGACAATATCCACCGGGCGGGCAAACGGTCGCAGTGCTCCAGGGTGTAGGGCAGTAATAGCCAGCAGGGCATGGCGTGGGCTCTGATGAGTTCGCCGGACACGTGGTGCCTGTGTTGCAGGGGATAGGGGCGTCGGCACCAGCAGGACAATATTTTCCAGCCGGACACATGGCCATGACCTGGGCCCCGGTCACCGAGCCTCCGATGCAATACGAACCGGGGATGCACTGGGCGCAGTTGTTGTTGGACCCGTAGTATCCGGGGTTGCACGTACACGCGGCAAGGCTGCTTGAACCCACCGGCGAGGTCGACTGTGTCGGGCATGAGTACTGCATGTTGTTGTTGCAATACGTGTTGGCCTGGCACCGCGCGCACTGGAAGTTGAGCATCATGTAGCCTGGGGAACAGGTGCAGACACCGGAACCTGGGAGCGCGTACGAATCCGCAGCACACGGTTGCGGGGCCGAGGCGCCAGCAGGGCAGTAGTTGTTTGCTGGGCATTGGATGGGGATGCCTCCAATGCAGTAGAAGCCTTCGCCACAGGTGGCCTTGACTCCGTTGACGCACACGCTGTTCTCCGGGCACGCGTCGCACTCCCAGCCGCCGATCGGTTTCGTCGGGTTGGCTATTTGCAGCAATCCGGGGGCGCACGAGCACGCCGAGCCGTTCCAGGACGAGCTGGCAGGGCAGACGCATTCGGTCAGCGCAGCAGAGCCCGGAAGAGAGTAGAGATTCTCTGGGCACAAGGCATCCTGCGCTCCTTTGCCTGGGCAATACGAATTGGCAGGGCATGCCATGCACCCGCCAGCTCCATTGGCAGTGTAGCCCGGATTGCAGAGGCATTGGCTGGCGGTCGTGGAGCCCGTGCCGGTAGTGTTGGAGTTGGCCGGGCATTGGGTGCCTGCGGCAGATCCAGCTGGACAGAAAAATCCAATGGGGCATTCAACTGGAGCAGTGGACATCGCAGGACAGACGGAGCCAGCGGGACACTCCAGAGCACTTCCGAACTGACAATACTTCCCCGCTACGCAATTGGCACACTGCCATGGAGCCAGGGTCGTGGCCGTCATGATTTTGTACGTCCCGTTAAGGCAAGTACAATCGTAGCCCGGAATCCATGACGTGCCAGCAGGACAGATACACTGGCCCACGGCCGCCGCGCCGGCGTATGCGAAGGTGGCGTTGGGGCATTGGATCGCATAATTGGCCCGGCCTCCAGGGCAGTACGAGTTGGCCGGACACACATTGCAGGCAGGGTTGAGGGTGGCTTCGCCAGTGTATCCTGGTTTACAGTAACAGCTGGAGAGATTCTGTGTCGCCCTGGTGGACGTGTTGCTGTTGGCAGGGCATGCGGTGCACGCTCCCACGGTGCCTTTCACCCCGTAGGTTGCAAAGTCGCACGGTGTGCACACACCCCCATTCATGGCGTATCCAGCGTTGCATAAGCAGTCAGAGAACATGGTAGAATTGGCAGCCGATGTGGACAGCATTGGACATGCCACAGGTGTGACGGTGTTCGCAGGACAGTAGGCGTTTGCGGGGCATGGGAAATTTGTTCCGTTCTGGCAGTATGTTCCAGCCTTGCAGGTGAAGCACTCAAAGTCGTATTTGTTCACAGCGGCACTGCACTCGGCTGTTCGGATGATTAGTTTCCCTAGTGCGAAAGATTGGAGGCCGTTAGATGAGATTTTGAGATATCTTCCAGACACGCCTTGGCAGCTGGTCACATTCACAAAAGCTGTGGGTGCCACGGATCCCAGGTCGTTTGGCGCGGTGTAGCATGCAACGGTGCTGGTAGGAGAAGGGCCTAGGCTCAGTTGCATGCCGTTGGTCCGGTCAAAACAACACGCGGAGCAGGGCAGGCCATTCCAGAATTGGCCGTACAGGAAATCGATCGCGATGTTGGAGAATGTTTGGCCCAGATCAATCACGGCCGCCCAGTTCAGTTGGTTTGTGACCAGACCTTTGCATTGCTCTGCACTGAGGGCGTCGGACAGTGGGTAGGAGGTGTCTATTCCAGTCGTCACCGTGTACGGACATTGTTTTCCATTCCCACAGATGTACCCGCAGACAGATGGGGTGGGGGGTCCACTGTAGAATCCGTTGTCGCAGGTGCAGTTGGTGCTGGGTAGCCATGTGGAGTTACCAGGGCAGACGCACTGGTCCTTGGAGCTGGCGCCCTTGATTGAAAAGGTGGAATTGGGGCACACGATGGTGTTGTTGGCCTTGTTGCCTGGGCAGTACGAATTTGTGGGGCACACGCTGCATGCTGATGAGTTGATTTGCACCAGAGCATCCCCGGTGAAGCCAGGAACACAGAGACATTGTGACAGCAGGTAGGCGCCTTGCGACGCGGTGGTGCTGTTGACAGGACACGCCTTGCACGCCCCCACGGTTCCCTTGGCACCATACGTCCCATATCCACACAGCGAGCAGACACCACCACTCATGTAATATCCATTGCCGCACTCGCATGCTGTTGATGCGTTTGAATACAGTGGGGCCGTCGAGAGCGCGGGGCACGCTGCTGGGGTGGCGCTGCCCTCCACACAATACGAATTTGCTGGGCATGGCGTGGAAACACCCCCTTGGCAGTAGAAACCGGGCAGACAGGTGAGGCATTGCTGGTCTGCTGTGTTGTTGTTCACCACATACGTTCCGTCGTTACACGTGCAGCCACCGATGGATCCTGTGCCCATGGGTGAGGTGGAGCGTGCTGGGCATACTCCACACTGGATGTTGGAGATGTAGTACTTGTTGGCTGGGCAACTCATACACGCGCAGTCTGGGCAATCGATCTTCACCGCCGGACAATACTGCGAGGCTGGACAGCTGGCGCAGAATGGCGTGGCGGTCTTGGAGGGGCAGGCGGTGGCGGGCACATAGGCCATCTCGCCGTAGCCAGTTACCCCGGTGCATGTCTTGTTGATCACATAATTTGTCGTGTCAATGATCAACACGCACGCGGCGTGGGTCCACAGGTAGATGTAGGCGCCATCCGGGCTGTAAAGCGGGGAGGTTTGGAAGCCCAGGCCGCCAAACGCGTTGCCCGAATCTGGGATCGTGGCGATGGTGGCCTTGGTGGCCATGTCCACAATGAGCAACTTGTCGGGTGTGCCGTACACGGGAACCACTGCGCGCGTGTTGTCGGCAGACAGGCCTATCTTGCCGTACATGGAGCCTGATACCATGAGCCAAAGGCTGGTGGCATAGGTCTTGAGGTTGATGGCATACACAGAGCTCGTGGCGGCGCACGACACATAGGCGGTTGTAGCGGTCGCTGCGATTCCGCTGGCAGTGGACGGCATGGTGGCTATGGTGGTGACGGATCCGGAGGTGTCGTTGTAAAGACGTACCTTGGTGGATTCTTCTCCGATGACATAGAGCGATCCGCTGGAGGGGATGTAGGCCAGGGTGAGGATGCGACTGAATCGGGCATTCGACCCCACGCCGTCGGTGGTGGTGCATTGATCAGCCCGGCCAGCCACGGTGACCACTGTCTGATTCGACAGGAAAATCTTCCTCAGACCGCATTGGCCGTATTCGCCAATCAGTGCAAACGAACCGTCGGGGGACACGATCACCGTGTCTGGATTGTTGAATCGGGCAGCCGCCCCAGTGCCGTCCGCATACCCGGAGGTGCCTCCAGCCAGTAAGGTGCGAGAGCCGAAAATGCCATTGGCCATGCCTACCGCCCAGATCGAGTTGCTGCTGCCGCCGGCCACGATGTGGGTGTCGCATCCTTGGTAGAAGCCGACAGGAGACATGGGGCCAGGGGTGCATTGAACCGCGCCCGAACCGGAAGGCAGGTTGAGGTAGGCGGGCGCCGTGCAGTTGCACGACAGGTAGGTGTAGGATCCAGGGGCAGAGACAGAGCCCGCCGGACAGGAGTACGACACCCCTCCGGTGCAGTACGAATTGGCAGAGCACATATCGCACCGCCAGCCGGCCGGCGAATTGCTATCCCCAATACGCTTGTAGCCGTTGGTGCATTCGCAGACGCCGGAGCCGTTGACTTTTGCGTTTGCAGGGCAGGTGCAGTCAGCCGCCGACACAGCCGCCGAGGGCGCCACTGTGTATCCGTTGTTCGGGCACGTGTATGCCGTAGCGCCTCCGGGGCAGTATTGGGTGGATGCGCACAGGCCGCATTGGGCGCCAGAGTAGCCGGGCACGCATTGGCACTGGTCCACAGTCGACGAGCCGCTCGGTGAGCTGGAGTTCACCACAGGGCATTCGGTGGGCGTGATGGCCGCCTGTGGGCAGTAGGACTTGACCGGGCAGGTTGTGCAATTTGCGCTCCCCCCGACCGTCTTGTACGTCCCGGCATCGCATGGACTGCATGCGGATCCGTCAGGGCCGGTGTAGCCTGGGACGCAGGTGCAGTTGAGCCACCAGCTGGACAGCGGGGCGGATGACGTGTTGGCCGGACAAACATTCAACACACCCGTCCAGCACCACGTGTTGGCAGGGCAGGCCACGCACGGGGCGTTGGCGACGCCTTGGTATCCTCGGTCGCAGTAGCACGCGTCGGAATTGATGCTCTGGGCGGGCGAGACCGCGTTGGTCGTGCACTCAGTGACAACGTTGCCTCCAGTGCAGTACGAATTCGCTGGGCATTGGACGCATGGGCCGCCGTTGGGGCCATAGAAGCCCGGGTTGCATGCGCAAGACGAAAGACCAGACGAACCTTGCGGGGCATTGGAGTTGGGTGGGCAGGTGCTGAGGACTCCACTGAGACAGATTTGGCCCGCTGAGCACAGCTGGCACGATGAATTGCTCACACGAAGGTAACCCGGCACGCATTGGCAATCGGAATACGACGACGAACCCACCGGAGAAGAGAAGTTGGCCGGACAGGCGATCGAGATGTTGGCATTGCCTCCAGGACAGAAGTATCCCTCCTTACAGATCGGACACGGGCTGGTGCCGGAAATCGACCCGTTGCCATAGTAGCCCGGCTTGCACAGGCATTCGTTCTGGGACGAACTCAACTGAGTGGAATTCGCATTCGTAGGACACGTGTTCTGGACGTTCGCATTACACCAGCTGCCGTATGGGCATCCCGAACACTGGCCGTTGTCGAGGTAGTAGGCCGCATTGCAGACCCACGGGCAGTTGTCCACCGCGCTTCCGACCCCCGTGTATGCAGCGTTCGATGGTAGATTCGTGCAGACAGGGCACACGATGTTCGCGGATGCAGTGCACACGGACGCGATGTACTGGCCGTTGGAGCACACGCTGCACGTGGAAGGGGCTGTGACGCCTTGGACGCAGTAGCTGTTGGCAGGGCACTCCAGCTTGGTGGAGGCATCCGGGCAGTAGAACCCAGCGCTGCATTGCTCTTGCGAAGTGGAGCTGGGCGGACAGTAGTTTGGCGTAGTGCACGCCACCTTGGTTGCAGGGGTGCTGCAGTAGAAGCCCAGCGGACAGGGTGCTTCCACAGTGGTGCCTTCTGGGCAGAAACTGCCATCATTGCAGGCCACCTTCTGTGACGGATCGGCGCAAACGAAGCCCGCTGGACATTTGGTCTGATTGACTGTACCTGCTGGACAGAAATTGCCATCCAAACAGGGCAGCTGAGACGAGGTCGTCGAACAGTACGAGCCGGCGGCGCATTGGGTTTGATTCGTGGTGCCAGGTGGACAGAAGTTTGTGGTCGTGCATTCAACCTGCGTCGAAGGCGTGGTGCACACGAAGCCAGCCGCGCAGGCGTTCTCGACCAGCGAGTTTGACGGGCAGTATGAGCCCAGGCTGCATGCGGCACAGGTGGTGTTGGCGCCGGCGGTGCATGCTGAGGTCTGGTACTTTCCTGCAGAACAGATGGAGCACGTCTTGGGCGCAGTGCTGCTGTTGAGGCAGAAGCTGCCAGTGGGACAGCTCAGCTGGACTGACGCATTAGGGCAATAGAAGCCTTGCGCACATGCGACGGGGCTGGTGGATCCTGGAGCACAGTAGCTGCCAAGCGAACAGGTGGCGTTCGTGGATGTAGTTGGGCAGAATGAACCAGCCGGACACAGCGCAGGGGTGACTGTTCCTGGCAAGCACAGGTAGCCTGATGCACACGGTGCCTGGACCGATGGGGTGCTGCAAAACGCACCGGCAGGACATAGAATGGGAGCAGTGGAACCAGCAGCACAGTAGTACCCAGAGGCGCATGCCGTAATGGTGCCAGACCCAGCATCCGAACAGAAACTACCAGCAGGACACACTCCACACGCTGCATCCATGGTGGCGGTGCAGTTGCCGAAGGTCGATTGGCCAGTCTGGCACACAGTGCATGCCTGGGGAGCATAGCCGGCGCCGAGGCAGAACGACTTTGGAGGACAGGCTTGGTAGGTGTCGGTGTCGGCAAAGTAATACTGGCCAGGAGGAGTGCCTGCAATCAGACTGGAGCACGAGGTGGAACCCACCAGCGACGAAGTACCAGCCGCACACTGGGTGCATTGGCTGTTGCCAGTAGTGCTGGTGAAATAACCCACAGCGCACTTGGTGCACGAGGTCGACGACCCATCCCCATAGGTGCCAGCTGGACAGGCGGTACATCCAGCCGACGTGGCAGACGGGGCCCAATATGTGCCAGCGCCGCAGCACACCGTGGAGCCCGAGGTCGTACACTGGCCGTAGGTAGTAGGAGGATTACACCCGCTGGTGCTGCATGCGAGGACAGACCCGTCGCCGGCGAAGTAGTAGCCCGGGTTCGGCACACACCCGCTCGGTCCAGAGGCCGTGTTGGCAGGGCAACCAGTACAGGTGCTTGAGCCAGCAATACTGGAGGTGCCTGCAGCGCATTGAGTGCACGAGGACGCGTTTCCAAAGCCATAGGTCCCGGCTGGGCAGGTTTGGCAGGTGGTGTGGAGTCCGTCGACGAAATAGGTCCCGTCGCCACAGCACACCGGCGCCCCAGCACCAGTGCAATGTCCATACGGAGTCGCCCCCGAGCACGATGGCGAACAGGTGATGGGGATGACCGGCGTGTACGTGTCGCCCTTGTAGCGGAGGAGCTGGCCGGCCTCATCGAGCGTCAGCGCGCGGTTGAAGATCCGGACCTCATCCAGACCGCCAACATACAGCGCGTTGGAGCCGGTGGTCGAGCGCCCGAGCCAGTTGTTGTTGTAGAGCGTCTGGACTTTGTCCGCCGACAGGGTCATACCATACTGCTGTGTTGGCGTGTACTGATTGGAATAAATCCAGTACCACTTGTTCGTCCCCGCAGCCGTGGTGCCCTGGACAGAGAAGCACATGTGCTGCCACGGTCCCCCGAAGAACCAGAAGCCGATCATGTCGGAATAAATGGTTGAGGACGACTGGGTGATCTTGAACTGATAGAAGGTGTCACCCCCTCCGTTCATCACAGAAAGGTCGTCGGTGCCCAAAACGCCCGCGGCAAAGTTGAACATGGTCTGAGTGGGCGTTTTGGTCATGGTCTGGAACCACATGCAGATCGTGAAGGCCTGCGGGAGCGTGAATGCGGGGAGCGCAAAGTATTGGCCCGTGATCAGGTCGGACGAGATCTTGGATGTAGACGCCGTCTGCGTAAACCGCACCGCATTGCTGCCAGTGTACGGCCCATTGGGCTCGGCCGCCGGCGCCGTTGGGGAGATGGTCAGCGGGCCCGTCACGCCCGACACATCGTTGGCCATGTTGTCCGGGTTGAATGGGTAGTAGGCGATCAGGTTCTTCCCCAGATCATAGAACCCAGCAGACGGACTGCAGCTGCCCGACACAGCGGAGGAGTATGTGTTATTGGGGCACGCCTTGCAGGTAGAATATGTCCCTGGATTGTAGGTCCCCGCGCCGCACTTTGCGCACCCAGTTCGGTCTGAAGTCACAGTGCACCCTCCAGTGAAGTATTGGCCAGCAGGGCACGCTGAACAGGCTGTGCACGTGGTGGCCCCTGAACCACTGGAATACGTGGCGCCCGCAACGCAGCTCGTGCACACAGTGGCGCCCGACAGCCAGCTGAAGGTCCCTGCGCCGCAGGATGTGCAGACCGTGTCGGAGCTGGTGGTGCAAGCAGTCGAGGCATACTTTCCAGGGGCGCAGGCCGTGCAGGTCTTGCAGACGGTGTTGACCGTCGCATTGCAGGTGGAGGACACAAACGATCCAGCACTGCACTGGGCGCAAACTTGCGGACTGGGCGATCCCGTAGCGCAATACGTTGACGTTGGGCACGTGATTATGCTGGATGCGTTTGGACAGTACGAGCCAAGAGGACACCGTTCAGACGCCGTTGATCCAGCAGGGCAGTAGTTGGCGAGGCCAGGTGATGGGGTAGTGATGACAAGGGGGCCTTGAGTGAGGAATTTTATCTCGGTTATTGATACAAGACCTACTGTCCCTACTGCTTTGTTGGCTACAAATCCGATGAATTGGTAAGCAGTGGGAGTGGCTGAAAATGTCTTGGTGTACACATTTATGTTAGGGTATTCTGATGGGACATAATCAGAAGTGGACAGTCTTGTGGTGGTTGAGGCAGCAGTTATCTCAACAAAGGTTACTCCATCGGTGCTGCCATACACCTTGAAATCTCCAGGTGCCTGAGATATGCCTGTATTGGCAGTAAATATCCTTAAACCTGTGAATTGCATAGCGGTTGGGAATTGCAAGACAAACCATTCTCCAAGATAATTGTTCACCAGGTACTTGCTGCCAGTGTAAATTCCGGTGCTTGAACTGTATAGGGAATAATCCCACCCCATGCCCTTATCGTTTCTGCTATCTATTAATTGAGTCATGAAATCAGTGTATGGATTCTTCGAGGAAAAGTATCCCTTGTATGTTCCAGTCCCATAGGCACCTGTAGCAATGTTGAAGGTTTCGTAGAAAGCAGACTGTCCATTGAATGTGGTGGCTGTTGATGCTGTTGCTATTGAGTAGATTGTAGCAGGAGGATAAACCCTCGACTCTGTGGTCATATTGTCGCACGTAATCTGACTCGAAGGCGTGGGACAGGCATACCCTGCTGAACACAGCACAGGACTGCTGGCACTGGCCGGACAGTAGAACGTCGGACTGCACTCTGTGATTATTCCTCCAGCACAATACGAGCCTGCAGGACACGGGGTGCACGCGAAACTGTTCACCTGCGCGCTGTATGTTCCTGAGGCACAGGTGGCGCAGACGGAGTTGATGGACGCGGTGCAGTTGGTCTGGATGACCTGGCCCACAGTGCACACGGTGCATGATTGTGGCTGGGTCGCGCCTCCAGTGCAGTAGGAGTTGGCCGGACACCCGGTGCAAACCGTGTTGGTGGAAGCGGTGCAGGCAGAGGATAGGTACGTCCCCGCAGCGCATACGGAGCAGGTTTGGGGTGCAGTGGCTCCGCCAATACAATACGAACCACCAGTACACGCCGCACACACGGTGTCTGTTGAAGCGGTGCAGGAGGCGGTTCGATACGTCCCAGCCAGACATACCGAACAGGTCTGCGGCGCAGAAGCGCCTCCAGTACAGAACGACCCCCCAGTGCACGCGGCACACACGGTGTTGGTCGATGCAGTGCAGGCGGCGGTTTGGTACGTCCCGGCAGCGCACACGGAGCACGTCTGAGCCGCGGTAGCCCCGCCGACACAGTACGAACCTCCCGGACAAGCATTGCATACAGTGTCATCCACAGCGGTGCAGGCCGAGGTTTGATACGTCCCTGCCGCACACACGGCGCACGTCTGGGGAGCTGCCGCGCCACCAGTGCAGTAGGAGCCTGCAGTGCAGGGAGCGCACACGGTGTTTGAAGATGCTGTGCACGCCGAGGTTTGGTACGTCCCCGCAGCACACACAGCGCACGTCTGGGCCGCAGCCGCGCCTCCAGTGCAGAAGGAACCGGCAGGACAGGCGGTGACTACGCTGTTGAGGGTGTAGAAGCCGGGGTTCGGCTGGCACGTGCCCCCAGAGAGTGTTGTGTTGCCAGGGCATGTGATGA
>Ga0172372_10004932_pt1 | contig 18804 bp, 16 predicted proteins | sample LakKiv5m_2_FD_114544 | JGI IMG/M metagenome (GOLD analysis project Ga0172372, IMG submission 114544) | Freshwater microbial communities from Kabuno Bay, South-Kivu, Congo - kab_092012_9.5m | ecosystem: Environmental > Aquatic > Freshwater > Lake | place: Democratic Republic of the Congo...
AGCCACGCGGCGCCCTCGGGCTCCGCCTCGAGTCGGGCCAGGGCGGCGGCGGCCCGATCCGGGTCCCCCATCATGTGGTGGCTGCGACCCAGGAGGTAGAGCGCCTCGAAGCGGTCGGTGCTGGCGGGGAACTGGGTGAGGAGCCGCTCCGCCCGACCCGCCACGGCGGGCCAGGCCTCCCGGTCCACGTAGAACCGCGCGACCAGGAGCTCCTTCCGGGCCAGGCGCGCGCGAGCCTTGGTGAGGTCCGCGTCGACGTCGTCCCGCCACTCCGACTCGGGGAAGCGCGCCGCGAAGCTCGCCCAGGTGGCCACCGCCTGGGTGGTCCAGGTCTGGTCCCGGGCGGCCACGTTGGGCGCCTTGCGGAACACCGTCAGCCCGAGCCGGTACACGACGTAGTCGAGGTCCTTGTACCGGGGGTGGGCGCGGGTGAAGTCCTCGTAGGCGAGGCGCGCCGCGTCCCACTCGTTCTTCTTGAAGTGGACGTCGGCGATGGCCAGCTCGGCCTTCAGCGCGTACGGGTCGTCCCGGTAGTAGGTGCGCACCCGCTGGAACTGCTCCAGCGCCTTCACGTAGTAGCCCCGCTTCATGTAGCGGAGGCCCAGGGAGTAGGCGTCCTCCGCCGACATGCGTTCCCGCGCCGCCCACGCGGGGGAGGCCGTGAGGAAGAGGGCGAGGAGGACGAGGACCAGACGCATCGGGGCCTGGGGATATCGCGCCCGACCGGTTAGCGCGACACCATGGCCCAGCCCTCCGATCCCTCCGTCGACTTCAGCACCTTCCTCGTCTCCCTGGCCGGCTCCGCGCTCGCGAGCCTGGGGCAGGTGGACGGGCCCTCGGGCGCGCCCCCCGACCTGGCGCTGGCCCGGCACACGATCGCCCTCGTGGACCTGCTCGCCGCGAAGACCAAGGGAAACCTGGACCCCGACGAGGAGGCGCTGCTGAAGACCATCCAGCGCGAGCTCAACGAGAAGTTCGCCGCCGCCAAGGGCTGAACGCCGCCGGTCGTCCGACCGCGCGAACCGGAGCCGAAGCGATTGACACGGGGGTCCACGGTGCGCTACCGTGCTGCGCCCTCCCCCTGACGCTTGGAGTTCGCCATGACCCGCCTCACCCTGCTTCTTCCCCTCGCGCTGTTCGCGTGTTCCTCCACCGAAAAGGACGACACCGGCGGCGGCACCACCACCCAGACCGACGCGTGCGAGGTCTCCGTCGAGAGCACCCTCCCGACCACGGGCGCGGTGGACGCCTACTACCGCGGCGACATCGAGTTCGTCCTCTCGGATCCCGACGCCACCGCGACCATCGTGACCACCATCCCGGGCACCCAGACGGTGTCGGCGGACGGCCTCCGGGTCATCTGGACGCTCTCCGAGCCGCTGAGCCCCAGCACCTCCTACTCCGCCACCCTGCAGTACTGCGGCGGTGACGCGACCATCGACTTCACCACCTCCTCCCTCGGCACCGCGCTGGAGAATCCGGACGCGCTCGTGGGCAACACCTACGTGCTGGACCTCACCGCGGCCCGCATCGTCGAGCCCCCCGGCATCGGCGCCGTCCTCACCGGCTACCTCACCACCGACATCCTCGTGGGCGTGACCGGCGTGTCCGCCACCGAGATCGAGATGATCGGCGCCATCGCCGTCGAGGACTCCAACCCCCCGGTGCAGGACGTGTGCGAGCCCACCATCGACTTCCCGGTGGCCGACTTCTCCGAGTCCCCGTTCTTCGAGATCGGCCCCCAGGACACCACGCTGTCGGTGGCCGGCTTCGCGATCACCATCGGTGACCTCCTGATCTCCGGCACCATCGCCGCGAACGGCACCTACTTCGACGGTGGCGTGCTCTCCGGCACGATCGACACCCGCCCGCTCGTCGGCCTGGTGGACGACTCCACCAACCCCGACCCGAACACCATCTGCGACCTCGCGGTGAGCTTCGGCGCGACCTGCGTGGCCTGCCCCGAGGACGGCGAGCCCTACTGCCTCACCCTCGTCGCGGACCAGATCTACGCCGAGCAGGTGGACGGCCTGACCCTCGTGGAGATCCTCGAAGAGACCTGCGCGCAGTAGCGCACGGCTCGTAAGGACGAAGGCCGACCCCTCGGGGTCGGCCTTCTTGCGTTCGGCGATCGGCGGCGGCGCTCGCGGGCATCGCGAGGTTGTGCGTCGCCTCGCTCCGCGTCCGGGGCTAAGGTGCCGGGCGCGAGAGGAGACCACGAATGCGACGGGCGATGTTCGGACTCGGAGTGCTCGTCCTGGGCGGCTGCCCGGGGGACGACAAGGACTCCGCCACCTGCGTGATCATCGTGAAGTCGGTGTACCCGGAGGACGGCGCGACGGACGCCTACTACCGCGGGGTCATCGAGTTCGAGCTGTCCAACCCCGACCCCACCGCCGTGATCACCACGGACATCCCCGGGAGCCAGGGGACCAGTGAAGATGGCAAGAGCATCCTCTGGAACCTCGATGCCCCCCTCACCCCGGGGAGCAGCTACAGCGCCAGCCTGGAGTTCTGCGGCGGCGGCGCCTCCACCTCCTTCACCACCTCCGCGGCGGGGCAACCGCTCACCGACCCGGACGGCCTGGTCGGGCGGCTCTACCAGATGGACCTCCGCACCGCGCACGTCACCGCGCCCCCGGGCCTGGGTGAGGTGCTGCTGGAGCAGCTCTCCGCCATCCTGCTCCTGGGCGTGGACGGCCCGGTCGGCGCCACCCTCCCCATGACCGGGGCGGCGTCGGTGGAGAACCAGACGACCCAGGACTACTGCAACCTCACCGTCCCGCTCGACGACGTCGACTTCTCCGGGAGCCCGGACCTCTCCGTGCGGAACGACCAGTTCACGCTCTACGCGGTGGGCACCGCGATCGACGTGTTCGACCTCGCGATCGACGGGACCTTCCTCCCCGACGGCAGCGCCATGGAAGGGGTCTCCTTCTCGGGCACGATCGACACCCGCCCGCTCGCGCCCTACGTGGACGACGGGGACGGCTCCGAGGCCGCCATCTGCGAGCTCGCGGTGAACTTCAACACGAGCTGCGTGGCCTGCCCCTCGGACGGCCAGGAGTTCTGCCTGCAGCTCGCGGCGGACCGCATCCACGCGCCGGCGGACCCCTCCGCGACGATGGTGGAGGTGTGCGAGGCCGACACCGCCGGCTGCGAGGACGGCCCGGTGGACACCTGCGACGGCTGAGGGCGCCGGACCCCGATCAGAGGGCCGACGCTCGGACGCTCCCGTCCTTCGCGTCCTGGAAGAGCTCGTCGTAGTCGGACTCCAGGGTGGGGTCGACCGGAGGTGAGGGCTGCGGGTCGTAGCCCCCGCCCCCCGCCGTGCCGGCCCCGCCCGAGAGCCCGTAGCGCGTGGCGGCGCGCGCCAACACCGTCTCCGCCCGGACCGGGACCCAGGTGGATCCCGACGGATCGGTGCGGGCCGCGGTGGCCACGCCCCCGGCGAAGGCCCAGACCGACGCGCCACCCACCGGACGGCCCGCCCGGTCCAGGACCTCCACGAACGTGCCGGCCACGCTCTGGTCCACCCGGACCTCGAGCGCGTCGGAGAGGAGGACGGTCTGCGCCGAGCGCTCCCCGTGGGTCACGGTGAGCAACCAGGCCCCGGCGTCCAGCGCCGGGACGGGGACGCGGCCGTCCCGGCCCACCACCCCGGCGCGGTCGGCCGCCGCGGCCAGGCCGGCCAGCCGCGCGGCCCCCGCCGAGACCCGCCCGCCGTCGCGGAGGAGCAGGCTCTCGAGCTCGAGCCGCGTGGCGGTGACGCGCACCTGCGTGCCGGGCGGGAGCGAGCCGGGCAGGCGCCCCGGATCGGCGCTCCACTCCGGCAGCCCGAGGTCGTTCCGGAGGAGCCAGGCCCACCGCGCACGCGCCTCGGGGAGGGAGGAGCGTCCGTAGGCCACCCGGGCCTCGTCGAGGCGACCGAGGGCCTCGGCGACCCGGCCCCGTTCGAGGTGCACCGCCGGCTGGTCGACGTCGGGCAAGGCGGCCATCGCGGCCGCGGGCCGCCCGCGCGCGAGCCAGACCCGCGCCTCCGCCACCTGCAGGCCCCAGCCCTCGGGAGCCCCACGGTACCGGGCCGCCAGCCCCGGGACCACCCGCTCGGACCGGACCGGGTCGCCCAGCCCGGCGAGGACGTCCGCGAGCCGGACCGCGGCCACCGGCGCCTCCGAGTGATCGGGGTGCAGGACGAGGACGCGCGCGAGCTCGGCGGCGGCCGTGTGGCGCAGCGAGCTCCGGGTGTACCCGAGCCGGTCTCCGGTCCCGTCTGCACGCGCGAGGAGCAGGACCGGCGTGAGGAGGCGGGCGCGGGCCACCGTCGGCGTCTCGGGGAACCGCGCGATGAGCCCGCGGAGGAGCTTCAGCGCGGTCAGGTCCAGGCGCCCGCCACGGATGGAGTCGACCGCGCCCAGCTCTTCCTGGAAGCGCCCGTCCATCACCAGTCGCACCGCGGCGAGGGAGCGGGTGGGCTCCCCGGTCCGGCGGAAGGCGTGGGCCACGCCGGCGGCGGTGGTGAGGTCCAGGTCGCCGTCCGCCACCAGCTCCCGGTACCGGGCGAAGGCGGCCACGACGGCGGGGGCATCGCCGGTCCGCACCGCCTCGATCAAGAGGAGCCGGGCGATCTCGGCGACCGCGGCCGGGTAGAGCTGGGGCTCGGCGAGCAGGCCCTCGAGGAGCGTTCGCCCGGCCGGGGTCTGGATGGTGTCGCGACCGAGCGCCAGCCGCTCCAGCGGGCTCGGCGCGACGGGGAACTCGGGCGCGGGGACGAGAGGGAGACGGCGCGAGGCGGCACCCAGCACGGCACCATCCCGATCGAGCCACCGGGCGGCGAGCGTGCCATCGGCGCCCACCCGGACCCGGCAGCGGACGGTCCGCGGATCGGGGGAGGGCAGGAGCACCTGCTCGCGGGGCAGGGCCTCGCCGGCGCAGCGCAGGCGGGTGGTGCCCCACGCGGCGGGCACCTGCAGCTCGAGCGGGACCCAGCTCCCCTCGACCACGCCCGTGGCGAGCGCCGGGGTGTAGGGGACGGGGCCCACCGCGCCGCCCGTGCCGCGCAGGTAGAGCCGGCCGCGCCATTCGGTGAGCCCTTCCTGCACGTCCATGCGCAAGGCGGGCGGGGCGGGATCGACGCTCGGCGCGGGCCGGTCCACGGGCCGCCCGGGCATCCGGGCGAGCCCGGCCAGGGCGAGGCCACGGACCAGGTCGTCGGCCTCGGAGCCCACCAGCGCCCACAGCTGCGGCGCGACGGCGCGATCGGGCGCCAGGGCGACCGCACGCGCCACCAGGAGAAGGGTGGCGTCCCCGGCGAGCGCCGCGGCGACCTCGGGGTCGGGCGCGCGCGCCACCCAGAGGGCGAGGCCCGCCCAGGCACGGGCCTCGACGGGGAGATCACCTTCGCCGAGCAGGCGGCGCGCCGCGGTCAACCCACGCTCGGGGTCGGGCCCGGCGACGTGCAGGGCCTGCCACGCGCGCTCGGTTCGGCGGGCGTCGGGGAGCGCCTGCACCCCGGGCATGGCGACCAGCGGGGGCCCCCCGAGTCGACCCGCCAGGGAGGCGGCGGGGCCCGTCGTCGGCACCGCGCGGCCCAGGGGAGCCGAAGCTGCGTGGCCCGCGGCCGCCAGGGCGGCGGCGGCGACCTGTCGCCCCTCCGGCGAGAGCCCGGGGAGCTCGGCGTCCAGCCCGGCGAGGGTGCCGTCCCAGCGCGCCGGCGTGAGGCGTGCCGGGGCTGGCGCGATCGGCGTCGGAGCCTCTCCCCCCACGTCCAGCTTGCGGGTGGCCACGCCCCAACGGCCGTCCGGGGAGCGCACCGCGAGGCGCACCCACACCGCGGTCACCGACGTGGGGAGCGTCACCGACCAGGTGCGGCCCGGCGCACCGTCCCGCACCGAGAGCAGGCGGCGGTCCGTCGGGGGCGCCGACCCGGTCACGCCGCTCCCGTAGCTCCCGCCCCCGCGGCCGTAGCCGGAGCCCGAAGCGCTTTTGGCCCCGAACCCGCCGCCGGATCCCATCCCCTCGGCGTCGAGGGCCTCCGCCACCTCCTCCGACGCCGAGAACGACCAGTCGAGGCGCTCGATCTCCTCGGCCTCCCGCTGCCGCTCTTCCTCGGCCAGGAGCTCGGCCGCGATGGCCTCACCCACGACGACCCCCGGCTCGGCGCGGTCCCCCGACGCGCCCGGCCCTCCGTTCCAGCCCGCGGGCGCATCGGCACCCAGCGGGGACTCACCGTGGTCCGAGGCGTCGGTGAGCCAGGCCCACACCCGGGACCCCTCCGGCACCTGCTCGAACGTCAGCACGCTCGCCTCCCCCCGGCGCAGGCGCCCCGAGACCGTGGGCTCGAGAGACGGCAGGGCCGGCACCGGCAGGGCGCCGCCGGCGGCGGTCACGAGCCACCCGGAAGAATCGCCCGTGAGCGGGGCCACCTCGACCGGCACCCCGCCGGGGGCGATCCACGCCCGCTCGATCCGCCCGCGGTGCACCACCAGCAGCGTGGGTCGGTCGGGACGGAGGGGCGACCGCGCCGCCGGGGGAGCCGGCTCGGCGGGCGTGACCCCCACGGTGAAGCTCGCCGCGGTCGTGCCGCGGCTCCCCGCCTCCAGGCCCACCGTCCAGCTCTCGTCGTGGGTGAGGAGGTCCACCGGCTGCAGGTCCACCTCCACCGGTCCGCCCGCGCCGACCCCGGACGTCTCGGCCGACCACGGCCCGAACTGCGCCACCGACCGGAAGGCGTAGCCCTCGGGCGGGACCCCTCCCAGGAACCAGAGCCGGGCCTTCGAACCCGGCTCCCCCGGCTCGCCCACGCGCTCGATCGCGACCCCGCCGTCCTCGGCGGGGGGCGCCGGGACCGGGATGGTGACGACCGCGGCGCCGCCGACCTCGAGGGCCAGCGTGCCACCGCCGACCGCCACCACCTCCACGGGCGCGAGCGCGTCGCCCAGGGTGAGGTCGAGCCGGGCGATCGCCTCCCCGTCCGGCCGGGCGCTGCGGATCGTTGCGCCCGCGGGAGCCGCCGCACCCGGCGCGCCGACCCACACCTGGACCCGCTCCCCCGCCGCCGCCACCCCACGGGGCGCGAGGAGCAGCGTGTACGCCACGGACTCGTCCGACGCGACGTGCCCGTCCGGAACCCGCTCCACCCCCAGCCGTTGTCCCTGCCGGGCCAGGAGGCGGGCCGCGCCCTGGACGCCGATGAACCGGACGAGCCCGTCGCCGCCAGTCCGACCCTCGTGGCGCCGGCCGGCGGTGTCCACCATGACCCGCGCCCCCGCCACGGGGGCACCGCGGTCGAGCACCGCCGCCACCAGCTCCTCCCCGACCCGCACGGCCTGCACCTCGAGGGGATCCCGCGGCACCAGCCGGGCGGCCCGCCGGTCGCCGGCCCGCACCGTCAGCGCCACCATCGGAGCCCCGAGCCGGCTCTCCACGCGCACCAGGCTCGCCCGGTCCGCCGGCGCCGGGAGCGTCCACACCCGGTCAGCGCTGACCAGGAACGCGTCCACCGGCGTGTCCCAGGGCGCGACGCCCCAGGAGGTCTCCACCGCCGTCGGGTCGACCGCGTGCGCCGTGAGCGCGAGGGAGGCCGCGCCGGTCACGAGGACGTCCACCGCTCCCCCCTCCGCCACCGGAAGGAGCGCCAGCGAGACGGTGTCGGACGCCAGGGCGGCGAGCGCTTCCCCCCACACGTCCGTCGGCGTACACACCCGGTTCCACTCCACCGCGGCCTCCGACGTCCCCCCGGCGTCGACCTCCAGGCGCGCCAGCTCGGCGCACCAGGGCCCGCCGCTGAAGCGGCGCGAGAGGGCCCGCAGCGCCTCGAGGCGGCCGTCGGGGCCCACGGCGGCGAGGAGCAGGGCGGGGTCCGCCTCCAGCCCGCGCTGACGCAGCGCCTGCGTGGCGCGGGCGACCCGGTCCAGGTCGGTCGCCTCCCCCACCCACTGCTTCCACCGGGTGCGCGCCGTGGCCTCGGCCGCGGTCCCCGCGGAGGTCCCCGCCCAGGCATCGGCCAGGGCCTGCCAGCGGCGGGCCTGGGCCAGGCGGTCGGGCTCGGCGTCGGCGGCCGCGCGGGCCGCGTCGTCCCCCACCACCGGGTCGGAGGCGAGGAGGTCCAGGAGGCGCAGGGCGATGGCGGGCGTGGGCGAAATCGCTTCCTTCGCGACCGCCAGGCGCGCCCGGGAGAGCTCCGGCTCGTCGGGGAAGCGCGTGGCCAGGCCGGCCAGGACCTCGGCCCGCGGCTCGGCCGGGCCGCGCACCGCGACCAGCGCCTGCGCCACCACCCGCGCCGCCGCCCGATCCTCGGTGGCGGCCGCGCGCGCCAGCCAGGGTGTGGCCCGGCCCGGATCCTGACCCGCGAGGCTCAGCGCGACGACCCGGGCGCTGTCGACGTCGACCTCCCGACCGGCGGCCCGCGCGGCGGCCACCCGGAGCGCGGCGAGCTCGCGCGCCTTCTCGCCCACCTCCCGCACCGGGAGCGCGAGCAGCGCGGTCGCCGCCCCTTCGTTCCCGGGGTCGAGCGCCAGGCCCGCCTCGAGGAGCGCCCGCGCGCCCTCCAGGTCGGTCGCTCCCCGCTCCCGGGCCCAACCCACCAGCTCGTCCACGCCGGCCCGACGCGCGGCGCCGGCGAGCGTCGCGTCCATCTCGGCCAGGGCGAGCTCGGCCGCGGCGTCGGCCCGGCCCTCGGTGGCGAGGAGGTCGACCTCGAGCCAACGCGCCCACGGGGTGGTCGGGTCGAGGAGCGCGCGCGCGTCGGTGGTCCGGCCCAACCGGAGGGCGAGCAGCGCCGCCGCGTGGCGGGAGGCCTCGTCGTCCGAGGCGGCGAGGAGGGAGACCGCCGGCGCGGAACGACCGGCGAGCTCGGCGGCGAGGGCTTCCTCCTCCGGCGTGGAGAGGGCGAAGGCGACAGCGGTGAGGAGCGAGAGCATGGGGGACCCGACCGTGCGACGAGGGTGGTGTTCCCCCCTTACGTCGCTCTTGGCGGGACGTTGACGCGTCCCCGGTGCAGAAGCTCCCCGAGGGTCGTGTAGGCGTCCCCGCCCAACCGCGCCATCGGCCGCAGCTCGGCGCCCGCCGCCACCTCGGGCGCCAGGTGGAACCGGAGCACCTCCCCCACGAAGAGGTGGACCTGGTCGAGGTCGAGCACGTGCGCCACGCGGCACTCCATGGCGGCGCGCACGCCCGCCACCCAGGGCGCCGCCACCACGCTCCCTTCGGCGCGGGGGATGCCGAGCACGTCGAACTCCGGCTCCTCCCAGGCACCTCCGCTCGCGTGCATCGGGTCGAGGTGCGCCTCCTCCACCACCGAGACGGTGAACACCCAGGTTTCCAGCAGGTTCCGCGCGGTGTGCTTGAGCGCGCCGGCGCGCCCGCGCGACACCGACAGCGCGAGCATCGGGGGCGCCGAGGCCACCCCCATGAAGTAGGAGAACGGGGCCAGGTTGTCCTCTCCGCGCGCCGAGCGACTCCCCACCCAGGCGATGGGGCGCGGCACGATCAGCCGGATCATCAGGCCATAGGCGGCGGCCTTGTCGAGCGTGGCGGGGTCGATCTCCATCGGCCCGCTATACTCCGGCCGTGCTGCTCCTGGCCGTCACCCTCGCCTGCGCCCCCACCCCCGGTCCGGCCCCGGCCGGGTCCCGCTCGGCCGAGCTCGCCGTGCGCGCCGGCGACGTGGCCCGACGGGCCCAGCTCCTCGCCGCGGACACCGAGGCCATCGAAGGCTGGATGGACGAGTGGCGCGCGGCTCCGCCCGAGGCCCGCGCCGGCCTGGAGGCGGAGATCCGCGCGCGCGCCGCCGAGGTGCGCCAGCAGGCGACGGATCTGCAGGCCGCGGTGATCGCGATGGAGGCGGGGGCGGAGGCCTGGCCGCCCGAGGCCGAAGGTCCCCCCGCGACCCCGACTGCTCCGCCCGCCCCCTGATCAGGACCCGCCGGCGCGGCCCCAGATGGCCCGGACCTGCTCGGCGACGACGCGGTAGTCGAGCTGCTCCGGTCGCCGGGCGGGATCGGGAGCGCCCGCCTGGACCCGGTCGCCCTCCCACGCCAACGGGCCCGCTCCGAGCGGTCCGATGCGGGTCCCCTCCCCCTCCCCCACGCAGAAGCGCCAGCGGCCCGGGACGGGATCGGAGGTGTCCACCGCCTTGGCGAGCGAGATGAGCGCGGCAACGGCCACCGCGCCGTCGGTGTCCACCGGGGGGCCGGCCACGAACGCGCGCAGCTCCCCCTCGCCGCGCTCTCCGCAGACCCCGTCCAGGCGGAGATGCATCTGCTCGAAGCGGCGCCGCACGAAGGCCTCCGCGTCCGGTCCGAGCGCGCCGCGCACGTCGCGCTGCAGATCCTCCGCCGAGATCGCCCCGGCTCCGCCCGGTGGGAGCTCGATCCCCAGCTGCTCGGCCGGGCACGCTGCTACGATGAGGAGCCACATGGTCCTCCTGGTCTATACCGCGCTCGGTGAGCCCTCCTGTGACGCCTTCGGGCCTCCCGAGGGGTCCGTGGTGGTGGAGGAGATGCCCGTCGTGGAGTCCTCCGGGGTGGCGCGGGTGCCGGGGCACGCCGGGGTCTACCTGACCCACGGCGATCGGGGCGACCCGGCCGTCCTCTACGCCTTCGACGAGACGGGCGCCTACCTCGGCGAGCAGGTGGTGCGGGGGGCGGAGAACGAGGACTGGGAGGACCTCGCGAACGGGCCGTGTCCCGCCTCGGTGGACGCCGAGGCCTGCCTCTGGATCGCGGACGTCGGCGACAACGACGGCGAGCGGGCGGAGGTGCGCCTCTACGTGGTGCCCGCCACCCTGGACGCGGGGGTCGACGCGGTGGCCTGTCCGCTCAGCTTCCCCGACGGGCCCGAGGACGCCGAGGCGCTCCTCGTGCACCCGGACGGGACCGTGCGCCTCGTGACCAAGGACGACGGTGGGGAGGCCGACGTCTACCGGGTCCGGCCCCGCTGCGACGGGGCGACCGAGGTGCTCGAGCACGAGGCCGAGATCGAGCTCGACGGCGCGGTGACGGGCGGGGCGGTGAGCGCGGCGGGCGATCGGGTGGTGCTCCGCACCTACACCGGCGCGTGGACCTGGGAGGGCTGCCGCCTGGACTGGTCGGCGCCCCCCGAGCGGGTGGACCTGGGCAGCGAAGCCCAGGGGGAGGCGGTGGCGTTCACCGAGGACGGCGGTCTCGTCACCACCTCCGAGGGCGCGCCGCTCCGCTTCCGGGTGCTCCCCTGCGCCGAGCCCGTCGAGGCCACCTGCCCGGCCTGCGGCTGCCGCACCGGCGGGGGGCTGGCTACGTGGCCGGCGTGGCTGCTTGCCGCGTGGTCTGGTTGTAGACGACGGCGCGCATGCTCATCGCCATCGGGATGACCAGGAGGTTGCCCACGAAGGGGATGAAGGCCACCGCCATGAGCACGGCCATCATGAGGAGCTCCCACACGATGAGCGCCGCGAAGTGGTCGCGCGCCAGCTGCCAGGAAGCTCCCAGCGCGTCGATCGCCCCCTCGTCGCGGTCGGCGAGGCAGAAGGCGTTGTAGCCGAACATCCAGCTCACGAGGATGCCCGGGAGGAAGCAGAAGCAGAGGCCCACGAAGGTGGCGGTGCCCGCGAGCCCCTTCATCAGGACCACGCTGCCCAGCCGGCGGTAGCCCCAGGCCAGGTCCGCCGTCTGGATGGGGGTGCCCCGCACCGAGCGCAGCGTGGCCCGGGCGTAGCCCACGGAGAGGGGGAGGATCGCCAGCACCACCACCGCGCCGATCAGGAGCCAGCAGAGCGGGATGACGAGCCCCATGATCCAGTCGCCCGCGATGCCGTTCTGTTGCATGGCGGCCCCCACGAGCGCGCTCGCGAAAGTACTGAAGATCACGGCGAACACGGCCAGGAAGATCGCGGTGAGGGTGACGCCGAGCTGGAGCACGGCCGGCAGGACGTGCTCCTGCCAGTGCGCCTTGAAGTACTCGAGCCAGGTGTTCCACCAGCCGCCGATGTCGTCCACGCTTCGCTCCTGCCGCGCGGATCAGCCGCGTTCCACCGGCCTGCCCAGGTACCCGTTCGTCCGGAACCAATCCAGCGCTTCGCGGATCGACACCTCGATGGGCCGCCGGGGCACCCCCAGCTCGTCCCACGAACGGCGTCCGCTGCGGTAGCGCTCGGCCTGCATCGCGGCGAGCACCTCCCGGGTCAGGCCGGCGTAGCGGTGCGGGTCCACGCGCTGGAGCACGCGACCGGCGGCGCCCGCCACGCCCACCGCCAGGCGCGGGACCGGGAGGATAGGGCCGCGCCGCCCCGAGGCGAGCGCGCAAGCCTCCATGAACTCCCGGTACGAGAGGTTGTGGTTGCCGAGCAGGTAGCGGCGGCCCGGAGCGCCGCGATCGAGGGCGAGCAGGTGGCCTTCGGCGCAGTCCACCGCGTCCACGAAGCACTTCCCGCCGCGGGGCCAGAGCGGGACCCAGCCGCGGGCGATGGAGAGCAGCAACTGGCCGCTGGTGGGCTTCACGTCCCAGGGCCCGAGCACGTAGTCGGGGTTCACCACCACGCCGCCGGCGTCCACGGTGATGTGCTCCCCCTCGAGCTTGGAGTCGTGGTAGGCGCGGAGCACGCCCGACCGCCCGTACACCGCGTCGGGGTCGTAGGGCGTGTCCTCGTCGCCTGGGGCCTCCCGGCTCCCGAAGCCCACGGTGATGCTGCTCGAGCAGTAGACGAAGCGGGCCCCCACGCGACGGCTCACCTCCACCAGCACCCGGGCGGCGTCCACGTGGAGGCGCCGCATGGTGGCGATGCCGTCCGGACCGGTGTCGTAGCTGCCCGCGACGTGCAGGACCCCGCCGCAGCCTTCGGCGGTGGCGGTGAGCCCGTCCACGTCGTCCAGGGCGACGGTGGCGAGGCGGGTGGGGAGCCCCTCGACGCAGAGGTTGGGGCGGCGGACCACACACACCACCTCGTCGCCACGCGCGAGCGCGGCACGGAGCACGTTCGCGCCGAGGAAGCCGGTGGCACCGGTGAGGAGGAGCTTCAGGGGGAACTCCGTCGGCGGATGCCGAGGGCGACGACGATGGAGAGCGCGAGCAGCGCGGCGCCGTGGACCCACAACGCGGGCGCGAGCCCGAGCAGGTCGGCGAGCACACCGCCGAGGAAGCTCCCCGTGGCCTGCCCACCTACGGCGAAGGTCAGGTACCACGCCAGCGCGCGGCCGCGCGTGGCCCGGTCCGAGGCCATCTGCACGCCGGCGTTGATGGTCGAGAGGGTGCCGATCCACCCCGCCCCCGCCACGCCCGCCCCCGCCGCGGCCACCGGGAAGGACTCCGCCGCCCCGAGGAGCCCGAAGCCCACTGCGGCGAGCAGGGTGGTGAAGGCGATGACCCGCCGCTCCCCGAAGCGCTGCGCCGAGGAGGCCACCACCAGCCCCGCGCTGACCGCGCCGGCGCCGAAGGCCGACAGCAGCACGCCGTAGTCGGAGGCGTCGCCCGCGAGGAGGTCGCGCGTGACCACCGGCAGGAGGGAGAGCGACGGCATCGCGAAGAGGCCGAAGGCCGCGACGACCAGGTAGAAGCGCACCAGGCGTGGGTCCTGGAGCGGTTGGGCCGGGGCGGGGTCGGGCCAGGGCGGCTGGGGCGGGAGCCCCCACAGGAGCGCACCGATCAGCGCGTAGGAGACCGCGTTGGCGAGGAAGGCCCAGCCCGCGCCGGCGTGGACGAGGAGCCAGGCGCCGAGCCCCGGGCCCACCGCGCGCGCGAGGTTGAACCCGGTGGACATGAGCGCCACCGCCTTGGGGACCTCCTCGTCGGGGACCTGCCGGGGCACCGTGGCCTGCCAGGCCGGCCCGTTGATGGCGCCGAACGCTCCGATACACGCCGTGAGGCCGAGGAGCTGCCACATCCCGAGGCGTCCCCCCCAGGCGAAGGCCGCCATCACCAGGGCGACGGAGGAGAGGCCGATGTGCGTGGCGATGAGCAGGCGGCGCCGGTCCGAGCGGTCCGCGAGCCGGCCGGCCGCCAGCGTGAAGATCACCATGGGGAGGAGCTGGATGGTGTCGACCGCCGAGACCAGCACCGGGCTGGCCGCGAGCGAGGTCGCCGTCCAGCGGGCTGCCACGTTGTGCACCCAGGTGCCCAGGAAGGACACCAGACCCGCGAGCCAGAGCGCGCGGAACCGGGCGTGACGCAGGGGGACGAAGGGGCCGCGCGCGTACAAGGCGGGAACGTAGCCGAAGCGCCTACTTGTTCCGGAACATCATCTCGCGGGCGATGATCAGGCGCTGGATCTGCGAGGTTCCCTCGTAGATCTGGAAGATCTTCGCGTCCCGCATGAGCTTCTCGACCGGGTACTCGTTGGAGTAGCCGTAGCCGCCGAAGATCTGCACCGCGTTGGTGGTGGTCTTCATGACCAGGTCGGCGCAGAACGCCTTGGCGTAGGCCGCCTCGCGGGTGTTCCGCTGCCCGTTGTCCTTGAGCCAGGCCGCCTTCCAGCAGAGGAGGCGTCCGGCTTCGATCTCCATGGCCATGTCCGCGAGCATGGTCTGGATGGCGCCGTGTTGGGCGATGGGCACCCCGAAGGCCTTCCGCTCGAGCGCGTAGTCCACCGCGTGCTCCATCGCGGCGCGCGCGACCCCGACCGCCGCCGAGGAGACGGAGGGGCGGGTGTAGTCGAAGGCGGCCATGGCGAGCTTCCACCCGTCGCCCACCTGGCCCACCACGTTGGCCTCGGGCACCTCGACGTTGTCGAAGGTGATCCCGCGCGTGTCCGAGCAGCGCTGGCCCATGTTGTACTCCTTCTTGCCGGGGAGCACGCCGGGCCAGTCCTTCTCGACCACGAACGCGGTCATCCCGCCCTTGGCGAGGCGCTGCGGGTCGGTCACCGCCACCACGAAGTACCAGTCCGCGTGGCCGGCGTTGGTGATCCACATCTTCGAGCCGTTGATCACCCACTTGTCGCCCTGCTTCACCGCGCTGGTCTTCATGCCCTGCACGTCGCTGCCGGCGCCCGGCTCGGTCACGGCGTAGGCGCAGATGCCGCAACGCTCGGCGAACATGCCGAGGTACTTGCGCTTGAGCGCGTCCGAGCCGCCGAGGATGACCGGCTGCTGGGCCAGGCCGTTGGCCTCGATCGCGGTGCCGATGCCCGAGCAGCCCCAGGCCAGCTCCTCGGCGATGAGCATGCCGTCCAGCGCGCCGAGCTCGATCCCGCCGTACTCGGCGGGGATGTGGGTGTTCATCAGGCCCAGGGCGTGGGCCTTCTGCATGACCTCGATGGGGTAGTCCCCGGTGCGGTCGTGGTGGGGCGCGACCGGACGCATCTCGTTCGCCGCGAAGTCGTGGGCGAGGGAGCGGAGGGCCTCCTGCTCCTCGGACAGGGTGAACGCGACGGACATGCGGACTCCTTGAAAGGGGGCGCCGCCTAACCCGACGGAAGGGGGTGGTCGACCGCGTCGGGGGGGTCACCGGTGGCGGGGCTCACCCGCCGTGGCGCCGGGCGGGCCGAGGGCGGCCGGCGTGATTAGCTCCCCGGCATGTCCCCGGTCGACACGGTCCCGACGCCCATCGACACCGTCCCCACGCCCAACCCTGACGCGCTCATGTTCAAGGTGCAGGAGATGCTCGTCCCCACGGGCACCTTCGAGTACCGCTCCGCCGCGCAGGCCAGCGACGCGCCCCTCCCGCGGCGCCTGTTCGATCTGCCCGGTGTGAACAGCGTCCTCGTCGCGCCCCGCTTCGTCACGGTGAACAAGGACCCCGGGCTGCCCTGGCCCGAGCTCGTGCCGCAGATCAAGGCCGCGGTGCGGGACTTCCTCGAGTCGGGGGACATGGCGGTGCCCGACGAGGAGCTGGCCGTCGCCCACTACACCGACCCCGTCGAGCGGAAGGTGGTCCGCCTCCTGGACGAGTTCATCCGCCCCGCGGTGGCCCAGGACGGCGGGGACATCGTCTACCACGGCATCGAGGACGGCATCGTGAAGGTCCAGCTCATCGGGAGCTGCTCCACCTGCCCCAGCTCCACCGCCACGCTGGCGATGGGGGTCGAGCGCATGCTCCTCGAGGAAGTGCCCGAAGTGCGCGGGATCCAGCAGATCCACGCCTGACGGGGAACCCGACCCCCTTCCACGGTGTCCTGCCCGATGATGCTCGCGGTCCTGTGGCTCGCCTGCCTTCCCGCCACCGCCGACACCACCACCACCGTGGAGCTCCCGCCCTCGCCGGTGGCCGAGCCCGATCCGGGGCGCACGCTCATCGAGGCCTTCCCGGCGCCGTGGCAGTCGAAGCGGGTCGACGGGGGCGCCTACGGCGCGTGGCTGCGCGACCTGCCGCTCAAGCCGCCCGGCTCCCCCGTGCGCTCCTACCAGGGGGACGTGGTCGGCATCCCCGCCGCACGGGTGGTCGACTGGCCGGTCACCCTCTCCACGCTGCAGTGCGCCGACTCCGCCATCCGCCTGCGCGCCACCTGGCTGCGGAGCGTGGGCCGGGACCCCGTCTTCCACTACACCTCCGGGGATCCCTCCCGCTGGGCCGACTGGGCGCGCGGGATGCGGCCGGTGGTGCGGGGGAGCGACGTCCGATGGACCCTCGCCCGGGGCCCCGATCGGAGCGACGCCGCGTTCGAGGCGTGGCTCGCCGACCTCTACACCTACGCGGGGTCCGCCAGCCTTCCCCGCGACACGGTCCCGGTCACCGAGCCGGAGCCGGGCGACCTGTTCGTCACCCCGGGCTCTCCCGGGCACGTGGTGGTGGTGCTCGACGTCGCCACGGACGGCCCGCGCCGCTGGGTGCTGGTCGGCCAGGGGTACATGCCCGCCATGGACTTCCACGTCCTCCCCGGCCCCGACGCCGGCTGGTTCCCGGTGGAGGGGGCCAGCCTGCCCTCCCAGCCCATCCCCATGCCCTGGTCGAGCCTGCGGCGGTGGCGCGAGGACGTGCCGTAGCCGCAGCAGGCCGGGCGGTGGGAGCCGCGCGCTACGCGGCGTGCTTCTTCAGCAGGCCCGCCAGGCGCGGCATCGCGGCCACCACGTGCTTGACCGCCTCGGGTCGGAGCTTGTCGTAGGTCGCGCGCACGGGGCCGGCGGCGCCCTTGGCCCGCTTGTCGGTGATGGAGAGCAGCGCCTCCGCCACCCGGGGACCGCCCGCGACGAACGAGCTCGACGGGTCGCCGCCCTTCGCGAGGCACTCCGCCCAGATGGGGTCCACCGCGCCGGCGAACTCGTCGAGGAGCGCGTTCAGCGCCTGCCCGACGAAGCCCGGGCGCACACCCTTCACCACCTTGAACGCCCCCTTCAGCGCAAGGCCCGAGAGTCCACCCTTGTCGGCGACCTCGGCTTCGATCACGTCCACGCCGTCGTCCACCACCGCCCGACGCTTGTTCGGGTCGGTGATCACGTTCTTCAAACTGGCCATTTCATTCTCCGAAGGTGATCTCGCCGCCGCCGCCGGAGGCGCCGGGGGTCCCGGGAGCGCCCGGGCAGCGGGGGAAGCTCGCCTTCCCGCCGAATTCCTTGAAGCGGGAGGCCACGTAGGCCCTGCCCCAGCAGCTGTAGCCGCCCGCCTTGTACGCCGACTCGGCGCAGGCGTAGCTGCGCTCGAAGTCGCGGTCGTTCTGGTACCAGAGCACGTCGTCCACGCTCTCTTCCTGGACCGGGGTGTCCTTCACGTAGGTGCGGACCCAGAAGGGCACCACCTCGCAGAGGATGTCCGCCGCCTTCGGTGCGCCGGCCTTGGCCAGGGTCTGGAGCAGCGTCAGGCGCACCTGCGCGTCCGGTTCCTCGGTGAAGGCCCGATCCCGGAGGCAGCCCAGGATCGCGTCGTCGCGGGTGGACTTCACCATCGCGACCGCCGCCTGCCGCACGCCCGGGTCGGCGTCCTTCATCATCGCGTCGCACACCACCTGGCCGAAGTCCTCCGGCTTCAGTTGGCGGTAGGCGTCCAGCGCCGCCGCGCGCAGCCCGGCGTCGGCGTGGGTGGTGGCCACCGAGCGGAGCGCCGGCGCGGCGGCGGGCTGACTCGCCAGCACCTTGCTGGCCGCCACGGCCCAGGGCACCGGCTTCGTCCCCAGCCCTTCCGCGAGCAGCGTCACCTCGGCGGCGTCCTTCGTCCCGGTGAACACCGGGACGGCCGCGGCCGCCACCGCCGGGTCGGCATCGGACGTGGCGGCGGTCACGAGGCGCGCGCGCACCGTGGGGATCTTGAGGTCGAGCAGGGCGGTGGCCAGCGCCGCGCGCTCCGGGGCCGCCGGGTCGTCGAGCAGCGCCGCCGCGCAGGCCGCGCGCCCATCGTCCTTCACCTTCCTGGCCCCTTCGAGCACCGAAGCGTCCCAGCGCCCCTCGAACTTCAGGTTCTCGCACAGGCAGGTCGTGGACAGCTCGTCCATCGAAACCAGCTTCTCGGCTGCGTAGCTGCGCGTCTCCGCCTCCTTCATGCGCAGGCCCACGCAAATGGCCGCCTCGTCGCGGCGACCGATGGCCTTGTCGATGTCTCCCTTCGAGACGAAGGAGGGCTCCATGGAGACACAGGCCGAGAGGAGGAAGAGCACGGCAAGTCCGGGGCTGGCGGCGCGCGCAGGCTATCCCCTCGGCCCGCCCTCCGCCGCTCCCTCCGGCCACTCGCCCCGCGCATCCACCCCCGGCGCCGCCGGCAGGTCCTGGTCCGGCCCCCCGCGCCAGTCCGCCACCCCGTCTCGGACCGCGGCCACGAGGCGCTCGGGGACCTCCCGGGTGCGCCACCGCGCCCACCTGCTGACCGCGATCCCCCCGAAGGTGGCCAGGAACAGCGGGAAGTGCGCCGCCCCCCGGTGCTTCAGCATGAAGTAGGCCGTGGAGCGGAAGCGCCAGTACTCGTACCGGA
>Ga0172372_10004933_pt1 | contig 18796 bp, 12 predicted proteins | sample LakKiv5m_2_FD_114544 | JGI IMG/M metagenome (GOLD analysis project Ga0172372, IMG submission 114544) | Freshwater microbial communities from Kabuno Bay, South-Kivu, Congo - kab_092012_9.5m | ecosystem: Environmental > Aquatic > Freshwater > Lake | place: Democratic Republic of the Congo...
GATAGGCGCATCGAACCACACGTAAAGCACTTTACCTTCTGCATTCGGCAGAGGAACTTTCACGCCCCAATTCAGATCGCGTGTCATTGCGCGTGGATGCAATCCGCTTGCCAACCACGATTTGCATTGACCTGCAACGTTTGCTTTCCATTCCGGATGCGATGCTATGAACTTCTCCAGTTTCGGTTGCATTTCATCGAGAGGAAGGAACCAATTCTTCGTTGTCTTCTTCACCGGCACAGAACCTGAAAGCGCAGAGCGCGGTTCAATAAGTTCGTCGGGACTTAAATCAGAACCGCAAGATTCGCATTGGTCGCCATACGCCCGCGGATTTCCGCAACGCGGACAAGTTCCAACGATAAACCGATCCACAAGAAACATCTTCGCTTCTTCATCGTAATTCTGCTCTGATTCCTTCTCGCGGAAATAGCCTTTATCGTGCAGTGTTTTGAAAAATTCAGAAGAGAATTGATGGTGAACCGGTTTGCTGGTGCGCGAGTAAATATCAAACTCGATTCCGAAATCTTTGAACGATTTGTCAATGACCGCGTAATACTTGTCTACCACTTCCTGCGGAGATTTCTTCTCCATAAATCCGCGGATCATGATCGGCACGCCGTGTTCATCGGTTCCGCTTACAAAAAGCACATCTTCTCCGTTCGAACGTAAGTAACGCACGTAGATGTCGGAGGGCAAATAGCAGCCGGCGAGGTGACCGATGTGAATCGGTCCGTTCGCATAAATAAGCGCCGCTGTAACTGTATAACGTTTAGGTGTTGACATAAATCAGGGTGTAAAGATAAGGGATTCGGGGTTGGGAATTGGGGATTGGGGATTGGGAATTGGGGATTGGGAATTGGGGATTGGGGATTGGGATACGGGGATTGGGAACTCGCACATTCGGGATTATGGTATCTTCGAATTGATGAATTCAATGAACATGATGCGACCGCCGGCTTTGAAGTCGGGAGATACTGTTGGAATCTGCGCTCCTGCACGTAAAATCGCGCCGGAGGTGGTTGAGAAAGCGGTGAAGCGATTGGAAGCGGAAGGATACAAAGTGAAACTCAGCACCAATCTTTTCGGTGAGGAAAATCAGTTTTCGGGAAGCGATGCACAACGAGCAGAAGATCTGCAGTCTTTGCTGGATGATCCGGAAGTGAAGGTGGTGTTTTTCGCGCGTGGCGGATATGGATTCCTGAGAATTATTGATCAGATCAACTTCGATAAATTCTGTGAAGCCCCGAAATGGCTTGTGGGTTACAGCGATATTACTGTGATTCATTGTCACGTGAATGAAGTACTTGGCATAGAAACGCTTCATGCAACAATGCCGGTGAATTTTGAGTTGGATGCTGAATCGACGAATAAAATGTTCGCAGTATTGCGTGGTGAAGACTTAAATTATTCAGCAGAGAACAAGACTTCCGTTGCGAATCGCGCCGGTAAATGCGAAGGCGAACTCGTTGGCGGAAATCTGTCTCTCATTTACGCGCTGCAGGGGTCTGTTTCTGATTTGAGTACAGATGGGAAAATACTCTTCATAGAAGATATTGATGAATATCTGTATCATATAGATCGCATGATGTTGAGTCTGAAACGCGCAGGTAAACTGAGCAATCTGGCAGGACTTCTCGTCGGCGGTATGACTGATATGAAAGACAATACGATTCCTTTCGGGAAGAATGCTGAAGAGATTATTGCGTCACATGTTTCCGAATATAACTATCCGGTTTGTTACGGTCTTCCTGCAGGGCATGATAAAGTGAATTTGCCATTGGTTATGGGGAGAATTTGCATAATGGATGTAGAGGGGAAGAGCGTTCAAATGAGGCAATGATCAAATGAGGCAATTGGCAAATTATACAATGCTCAAATGAGTCAATTGGCAAATTATGCAATGCTCAAATGAGTCAATTGGCAAATTATACAATGATCAAATGAGTCAATTTGCAAATTATACGCCGCCAATTGAATCATTTGATCATTGTATAATTTGATTCTATCCGACAACAAACGTTTGTTTACACAAAGTCTTCTTTACGTGCGTTAGTTTCGGGACATGAAAACAGAAGAAGCAAAAGAACTCGGCATTTGGGGAGAAGTCCAGGCGCAGAACATGATGCGAGAAATGGGCATGCAAATCGTTGAAGTGAATTGGAAATTTCTCCATCTCGAAATTGATATTGTTGCAATGGACGGAGATCAACTCGTGATCTGCGAAGTGAAAACCCGTTCCACTTCAGCCAATGGAAATCCTGAAATGTTTGTCAACCGAACCAAGCAGCGGAAACTGATGCGTGCAGCGAATCTGTATCTGGAGCAGCGGAAACTTACCAATGAAATTCGCTTTGATGTTGTTGGAATTATAAAGCAGGGGCGATTTGAGGTGAAGAATTATGTCAAAGATGCTTTTAGTGCTGTGGCGTGAGGAGGGAGTAGAGAGGAGGGAGTAGAGAGGAGAGAGGAGAGAGGAGAGAGGAGAGAGGAGAGTGGAGAGTGGAGGGAGGAGGGAGGAGGGAGGAGGGAGGAGTGTGGGAATACCGATACTCAAAAAATTAATCAGAACTAATATTAAATTATGACAACATACCACTTTGAGAATTTAATTGTATATCAAAAAGCGCTTGACTATATCGATTTCGTTCATGAACTGACTCCTGACTTTCCTGTCACCGAAAGATTTGATTTGGTATCACAATTTCAACGTGCAGCGAAATCCATTGCTCTGAATATCGGTGAAGGCGAAGCCGGTACAACCAAAGAGTATATTGCGTTCCTAAGAATTGCACGACGCTCTGCAAGAGAGTGCGTGGTTTGCACAACAATTGCTTACCGGCGTAAGTATATCAATGCCCAAGTTCATGATAACTCAAGACAGCGAACAGAAGAATTATCAAAAATGCTGAGCGGACTTATTTCAGCACTCCAGAGAAAGGGTCTCAAATCAAAAATGTCTTAAATGTTAGATCATGACTGCGCGTTGAGATCGCTCTCCTCCCTCCACTCTCCACTCTCCACTCTCCACTCTCTTCCCTCCTCCCTTTTCCCTATCTTTGCACTTTAAATTCCAAAACATGGCATATTCAGGTCGTTCCGGCGGTTCCGGCAAAAGAGATGGTCGGAAATCGGCTGGCAGCGGTAAAGGCAAATTTTCAGGAGACAGAAAATCCAGCGGAGGTTCTTCTTACGGGAAGAAATCTTCTTCAAGAGGCGGTGATCGCTCGTTTGGTGACAAACCTACCTGGAAGAAATCAGGTTCTAAATCGTTTGGCGACAAACCGGCTTTCAAGCGCCGCAGTGATGATGGAGACGATAAACCGGCATTCAGAAAGAAATCATTTGGAGATAAGCCATTCGGAGATAAGCCCGCTTTCAAGCGTCGCAGAGATGACGGTGACGAAAAACCGGCATTCAAACGTCGTCGTGATGACGGAGATGATAAACCTGCATTCCGTAAAAAATCATTCGGAGATAAGCCATTTGGGGATAAACTCGCATTCAAACGTCGTCGTGATGACGGAGATGATAAACCTGCATTCCGTAAAAAATCATTCGGAGATAAGCCATTTGGGGATAAACCCGCATTCAAACGTCGCAGTGATGACCGTGATGACAAGCCTGCATTCCGTAAAAAGTCTTTCGGTGACAAGCCGTTTGGTGATAAGCCCGCGTTCAAACGTCGTGGAGATGATCGTGATGATAAGCCCGCGTTCCGCAAGAAATCGTTCGGAGATAAACCATCCTGGAAAAAAGATGGATCGCGTTCTTTCCGCAGCACAGAAGAAAACAGTGAGGAATGGGAAGTGTTCGATTCGAAGGACGATGCAAAGAGTTTCCGCGACAAACATTCTACTAAAAAACACCGCGGATCTTCCGATGATGACGGAAGTATTCGCCTGAACAAATACATTGCCAATACAGGATTGTGTTCACGACGTGAAGCTGACGAACTCATTGAATCAGGCGTTATCAAAGTGAACAGCAAAATCGTAACTGAACTCGGCACGAAAATTTCTCCGTCCGACACTGTTCATTACGGTGATCAGTTGCTGCGCCGCGAAAAGCAGGTTTACATTCTCCTGAACAAGCCGAAAGATTACATCACCACAACAGATGATCCGCAGGAACGCAAAACTGTTATCGATCTTATCGAAGGAGCTTGCGAAGAACGCGTTTATCCTGTTGGTCGCCTTGACCGTAACACAACCGGTGTTTTGTTGCTGACTAACGATGGAGATCTTGCGGAGCGACTCATGCATCCGAAATACGGCGTGGAGAAAATCTATCAGGTGAATCTGGATATGAATCTCCGCAAGGAAGATTTCGATAAGATTCTTGAAGGCGTAGAACTTGAAGACGGATTCATCAAAGCAGATGATATCAGTTTTGTAGGCGACAGTCGCAAAGATGTTGGAATCGTGCTTCATTCCGGACGCAACCGAATCGTTCGTCGTTTGTTCGAGCACCTCGGATATGAAGTAGTTCACCTCGACCGCGTGTCATACGCAGGACTCACGAAGAAGAATATTTCCAAAGGGAAATGGCGCTTCCTGGAGGCGAAAGAAGTCGGATTCCTCAAAATGAAGGTGGGTGGCGAGAAGAAAGCGACACGACCTTCAACATACAGCTCGCGCCGTAAAGCGTAATTAACATTTCACATTTAATACTTACAGTTTCGGCACACGAAACGGCTCCCGCGCGCGTTCTACCTTTACGGTTCAGGCATGGAAGCTACACAGCACCAGGAAATCCAACAGGTTGCGGAACCTAAAAAACGCCGACCCTGGTGGAAGAAAATTCTGCGGTTCATTTTCTGGACCGGTGGACTTGTGATTGTATTTACAGGATTGCTGGGAGCGATGGCGTTCATCTTTGAAGATGAAATCAAAGGTTATGTGACCGGAGAGCTCAACACACATCTGAATACAACCATCATCGTTCAGCCGGAAGACATCAATCTTACATTCATTCGCGATTTCCCTCAGGCATCAGTTGAGTTTAAGAAGGTGACTGCTCTTGATGCAACCAAGGACAAAGAACGTGATACACTTTTCAGCGCCGGAGAAGTTTCTTTCTCTTTCAGTATTCTGGATATTTTCCGCGAGAACTATACCATCAGAAATATTTCGCTTGAAGACGGAATGGTGGATGTGCGTATTGATGAAAACGGAAACGACAATTATCACTTCCTGAAAAGCGATTCCACTTCCACTTCATCTGATTCTTCTCAAGTTGCGTTTGCTTTGGAAGAAATTAAATTCATCAATGTGGATTTACGTTACAACGATGCACCTTCGCAGAGTAATTATGCATTACACATTAATGATCTGCTCTTTGCCGGCGACTTTGCAAAAGGAGAATTTGATCTCGAATCAGAAGCTGATTTTCTGATTGAAGAATTGAAACAGAAAGACGTTTCATTGTTCAAAGGCAACAACGGACATTTGAGTTTGGGGATGAATATCAATACGCACACCGGATTGTATTTCATCTCTAAAGGAGAACTTCAGATTGCAGATTTTCTTCTGGAACTTTCAGGCTCTGTTCAGGACAGAAAAAACAATTATCTGCTTGATGTACTTGTCAAAGGGAAAGATGCGGATATCAACTCCGCACTTTCATTGGCGTCGGATTCTCTGAAGAAAGATTTAGCAGGAATTGAAACTACAGGTGAATTCTATTTCGAATCAACGATCAAAGGAATGTCGGGCGACACCTCTGAACCTGCGATTGAAGCGAAGTTCGGAATACGGGATGGCGCAACGTTGAAACGTAAGAACAGCGATGTGACGTTGCAGAATATTTCATTGAAAGGACATTATTCCAACGCCGGTAAATCGGAAATTCTGGAGTTGTCGAATTTCAGTGCGAGCACGAACAAGAGTCGTTTCTCCGGATCGTTCAGCATGAAAGGGAATAAGAATCCGGTTTACACAACGGAAATTAATGGCAACGTTGACCTTGCAGAAATGCAGCAGATTCTTGAATTGGATTCTGTGAAAACAGCAACAGGTAAAGTCGATATCCATTTCGAAGCGTCAGGAAAACAAAGCGGGAACAAATCGCTTACAGCAGCAGACTTTCGCAAATTCAAAACATCAGGCAAAGCACGCATGCAGAATGTGTCTGTTGCATTTGTGAATTCAACAACAGCGGCCGACAGCTTGAACGGAGAATTGGAATTCGACGGCAACAATGTCAACATAAAAGAAGTTTCAGGTCATGCTGCCGGAAGTGATTTTGTAATCAACGGCACGTTGCGCAATCTCCTCGGATATTTATTTACAGAGAAAGAAATTCTCAACGTAGAAGGCGACTTCGTTTCGCGCAAACTCGATCTGAATACATTGCTCGCATCCGATGAAAAGTCCGGAGCCGACACCAATTACGTTTTTGCTTTACCTGCAAATGTGCGTATGAAACTGAATACGACAGTGAAAGAAATTCAGTTCCGTCGTTTCACTACATCATCATTCACCGGTGTTTTCGAATTGCGGAACCGTCAGTTGCACTTGAACGATCTGAATATGCGTACGTTGGACGGAGTAGTAAGCGGTAACGGAATTGTAGATGCAACACGCGACGACTCTTTACTGATTTCATTTAACAGTAAAATCGCGCAGGTAAATATCAGTAAGTTGTTCTACACCTTCGAAAACTTCGGACAGAAAGAAGGAGAAGAAACCATAGGAGACAAAAACGTTTTCGGATCGCTTACTGCAAATGTTGAATTCGTTTCCATGTGGGACAATAAACTCAACATCAACGAGAAGAAACTCTTCACGTTTGCAGATATTACAATTGATCAGGGAGAGCTGAAAGAATTCAAGCCGCTGGAATCGTTGTCCCGCTTCATCAACATAGAAGAATTGCGCGATATCAAGTTCAGCACGTTGCACAACACTATCGAGATTCGTGATCGTGTAGTGAACATTCCGCGAATGGAAATTAAATCTTCGGCAGTAGATATAATCATGTCGGGCACGCATGATTTCGACAATATGGTGGATTATCATTTCGTGGTTTCGCTGGATGAACTTCGTGCACGTAAAGCGAAGACGAAGAAAGAGAACAACGAATTCGGAGAAGTGGAAAGCGACGGGAACAAACGTTACAAGCTCTACATTTCTATGAAAGGGCCGGTTGATAATCCGGAGATTAAATATCTCGATGCGAAAGGATTCATAGAACAGAAAAAAGAAGAACTGAAACAGGAGAAGCAGAATCTGAAAAATATTCTGCGCGAGGAATTCGGTTGGTTCAAGAAAGACACGACGAAGAAAGACGATGAGCCGGAAGATGAGCCGGTGAATCCTGATGGCGGGACTATAAAGTTTAAGAAGGGGAAAGACGAGGAAGAGGCTCCGGAGGGTGAGGATTTTTAGTCCCCTGTCAGGACATAAGTCCTGACAGCGCGGAAGCTCCGGAGGGTGAGGATTAGTAAACTGTCAGGACGTAAGTCTCTTAATCAGTCAGGACGTAAGTCTCTTAATCAGTCAGGACGTAAGTCTCTTTATCAGTCAGGACGTAAGTCCTGACAGCGCGAAGTCCTGACTGCGCTGTTAGATTAAAACTCCGCATTCTTCGGAGTACGCGGGAACGGAATCACGTCGCGGATGTTGGTCATTCCTGTCACGAACAACAGCAAGCGTTCAAATCCTAAACCGAATCCTGCGTGTTCGCATGAACCGAACTTGCGTGTTTCGAGATACCACCAGAGTGATTCTTCATGAATGCCCATTTCCTTCACACGTGCATACAACTTGTCGTAGTTGTCTTCACGCTGTGATCCGCCGATGATTTCACCGATCCAAGGGAAAAGAATATCCATTGCACGAACTGTTTTCCCGTCTTCGTTCTGTTTCATGTAGAACGCTTTGATGTCTTTCGGATAACCTGTTACAATTACAGGCCCGCCGAAATGTTCAACGAGATAATTTTCGTGTTCCTTCTGCAAATCTTTGCCCCAATCCGGCTGATACTCGAATGATTTTTTCGAATGCGCTTCTTTCAACACGTCAACACCTTCAGTGTAAGAAATACGTGTGAATGGTTTTTCAAGAACTGATTGTAAACGCGCAACGAGTTTGTCATCGTAAGTGTCATTCAGGAACTGAACATCATCTTTGCAATGGTGCAATGCGTAGTTGATGAGATACTTCAGCATTTCCTCTGCAAGATTCATGTTGTCGTTGATGTCGTAGAACGCCATCTCCGGTTCAATCATCCAGAACTCCGCAAGGTGACGCGGTGTGTTTGAATTCTCAGCGCGGAACGTTGGTCCGAAAGTGTAAATCTTTCCCAGCGCAAGCGCAGCCAATTCACCTTCGAGCTGTCCGGAAACAGTAAGGTTGGTTTCCTTACCGAAGAAATCTTCTTCGAAATTGATTTTCCCTTTATCATCTTTCGGAAGATTGTTCAGATCCAAAGTAGTTACGCGGAACATCTCTCCTGCACCTTCTGCATCAGAACCGGTGATGATAGGAGAATGCAAATTGTAAAATCCTTTGTCATTGAAAAACTTGTGGATCGCAAATGTCATGTTGTGACGAATGCGGAGAATTGCTCCGAACGTATTTGTACGCGGACGCAGATGTGCTTTCTCACGCAGAAACTCCAATGAAAGTGTTACAGGTTTTTTGTCTTTGCTGTCCTGACCGCGTTTCTGCAATGGATACAATTCAGGATCGCAGTCTCCGTAGATTTCAATTTTCTCAGCCTGAATTTCGAGTGCTTGTCCTTTGCCTTGCGACTGAACAAGTTTTCCTGTTACACCGATACACGCGCCGGTTGCACCTGCACGCTTCAATGTTTCTTCATCGAATTTCGGAATGTCAGCAACAGCCTGAATGTTCTTGATTGTAGAACCGTCATTCAGGTGAATGAACAAAACGTATTTGTTTCCGCGCGCGCTGCGTACCCAGCCTTTCGCTGTTACTTCTCTGTCAATCTGCTCCGAGTGAAGCAGCTCTTTAATTGTTTCGTATGCCATGATGCTGATAATTGGGACACAAAAAAACGAAAAATAAAGGGTGCGTTTTCATACGGACTTGTAATCGTTCAGAATCCGGGCAGGAAAACAGGAAACCGGCTCCACAAAACGAAACTTTCGGGCAGAAATGGAATAATTCTAAATAAGGTTGAATCAGGATCGATTCGATTTCATATACTTGTTTTTCAGTGCTTTAGGCGTTTTTAAGGTCTCCGATTCGTCGGATTTTTCGGGAATTTCATCGAAGAAACTCAAAATTCAAAAAACGTTTCCATAGTTTTGCCGGCAAATGTCACAAGTAGAAACACGAGACCGGATTTTAGCAGCAGCGCTGGAAATGTTCATGCGTCACGGAATAAAAAGTGTAACCATGGATGATATCGCGAAGCATCTTGCGATGTCGAAGAAAACAATCTATCAGTATTTCCGCGACAAGGATGAAGTGATTCACACGTTGATGGAGCGACAATTTGCGGTTGATTGTGCAGAGTTCGAATGCATAGCGCGTGATTCAGCGAATGTGGTGGAAGAAGTTTTCGGGCATATGCGTAAAATGCATCGCATGTTTTCGAGCATCAATCCGAACATGCTTTACGATCTGCGCAAGTTTCATCCGAAAACCTGGGAGATTGTAACCAAGTTCCGCAATGAAGTTGCACTTGGAATGGTAGAACAGGCTCTGGAGAAGGGCAAGAAAGACGGATTGGTTCGTGCAGACATCAACACGAAAATAATTTCGAAGCTGCGTGTTGAACAGATTGAATTGGGGTTCAATCCTTCAGTATTTCCGCCGGACAAAAACTCCATACTGGATGTTCAGCTCGCAATGGTTGAACACTTCCTTTACGGGATCTGTACATTGAAAGGACACAAGCTCATCAACAAAATCAAAGAAATAACTGAAGAAGAATAAAATATTTTAAAACGTTAAACGATTCAACAACTACCAACCGGATAAATTCCAAGCATATGAAAATAATCAGTAAGTGGATTCTGGGAGCAGCTCTTCTGTTCGGCGTGAAACTCAGCGCACAACAGGAAGATACTTCAACCTATGTTTTCACACTCAAGCAATCTGTTGATTACGCATTGCAACACAGCACCTCTATTAAGTCGGCACAGTTGCAACAAGCGCAGGCTACAGAAAAAACGAAAGAAGTGATGGGCATTGCATTGCCACAGATCAATGCAAGCTTTCAGGTTCAGGATTTCCTTGAAATTCCTACCTCATTGATTCCTGCAGAAGTATTCGGAGGTCCTCCGGGAGCGTATATCCCTGTTCAGTTCGGTACGAAATACAATTCAACTGCCAATTTCAGCGGATCGCAGTTGTTGTTCAGCGGAACATGGTTTTACGGAATCAAAGGCGCGAAAGTGTATCAGGATCTCGCGCAGAAGAATGTGACACGCACGCAGATTGAAGCTTCTGCTGAAGTTACCAAAGCATATTACACGGCATTGGTAAATCAGGAACGCAAAGGTTTGCTGGATGCGAATGTTGCGAAACTGAAGAAGATGAAAGATGATACAAAAGTTCTTTACGATAACGGATTCGTTGAGAAAATCGATCTCGATCGTATCACTGTTGCATACAACAATCTTCTTACAGAAGTTTCCAATATTCAGCGTTTGCTTGATCTTTCATTGGTAATTCTGAAGTATCAGATCGGAATGGATCAATCGGCGAAGCTTGTGCTGGCGGATAAACTTGCTGATGTTGCCTTCACTCCGGCTGCTGCGTCTCAAGGCAAATTCAATTACGGAAATCGAATAGAATATCAGATTCTCGAGAGAAATCTTGATGCGCAGAAACTCATGTTCAAAGCAGAGCGCGCGGGTTATCTTCCAACGATTGCGTTCTTCGGTTCACTTTCTGCTCAAGCGCAGCGTCAGGAGTTCGACATCTTCGCGCGTAAGCGTTGGTATCCGATTTTCGTAATCGGCTTACAGGTGAACATGCCGATCTTCGACGGATTGCAGCGTCACCATCGATTGCAGTACAACAGAATTTCAATTGATCAGGCAGAAAATGATCTCGTAGCGTTACGTCGTGCAATTGACATGCAGCAAGCAGTGGCTAAAGTGAATCTTCAGAATTCATCCGCAACATTGGAATCACAAAAAGCGAATATGGAGCTTGCGCAAAGTGTGTTTGATGTTGCGCAGAAGAAATTCGATCAAGGTGTTGGTTCTAACCTCGAAGTGATCAACGCGCAAACCGCATTGAAAGAAGCGCAAACCAATTACTTCAACGCCCTCTACGATGCAGTAATTGCGAAAGTGGAATACGACAAAGCAACAGGACAACTTACTAAGTAATACTACCAACCGAATAAAACTGATTTATATGAAAAATTTCATCACTCTTCTTGCAGCGGCAGCGGTTCTTGCATCTTGCGGCGGCGAAGGTTCTGCAGAAGAGAAACTCAAAGCTAAGAAAGCTGAGCTCGAAGTGTTGCGCAAGGAAATTGCAGAACTCGAACTTCAGGTTTCAAAAAATAAAGGTGATTCCACTAAAGCAGGAAAACCTGTTCGCATCACAATTGTAGCTCGCGATACTTTCGAGCACTCCATCGACATTCAGGGCAAAGTTGATGCTGATGAAAGCGTTGCAGTTGGTCCGCAAATGCCGGGTCTTGTAAAACGGGTTTATGTTCATGCAGGCGATAACGTTTCTGCAGGACAAGTACTTGCTGAAATTGATGCGGATGCAATGATTCAGCAACTCGGCGCGTTGAAAATACAGCGCGATCTTGCTAAAGATGTTTACGAGCGTCAGCAGAAATTGTGGGAGCAGAAAATCGGAACTGAAATTCAGTTTCTGCAGACTAAAACGCAATACGAAGCTCTTGAAAAGCAAATCGCATCTGTGAATGAACAGATTGATATGGCAAAGATCAAAGCTCCAATCGCAGGCGTTGTGGATGCTGTGAACATTAAGGCAGGGGAAGTGGCCGCTCCGGGGTTCTCGAACATTACTATTGTAAATACCAATCAACTCCGCGTGAAAGCGCAGGTTGCAGAAGGTTACGTTTCAAAAGTTCGTACAGGCAATGCTGTATCAGTTCAGCTTCCTGATGCTGACAACAAAGTGATCAACACTAAAATATCTTACAGCGGGAAAATGATCAATAACATGAATCGCACATTCAATGTTGAAGTTGCTCTGGCGCCGAATGAACCTAACGTTGTACCCAACATGGTGGCTGTTCTGAAAATCAACGACTACCGCAACGACTCTGCAATCATTGCTCCGCTTTCAGTTATTCAGCAGAACGCAGATGGTAAGAACTTCGTTTATGTTGCTGTCCAGAAAGACAAAAACCTGATTGCTGAAAAACGTGCGGTAACATACACATGGACTTACAACGGAATGGCAGAAATCTCCAACGGACTCCAGCCTGGCGATCAGCTGATCACTGAAGGATCAAAGGATCTGAATCAGGGAGACATCATTGCACCGTTGAAATAATCAATTGTCCCAAATAAGGTAAAATCAAGGTTATGCTTGACAAAATAAAAGAATTCAAACCTACGTCGTGGGCAATTGATAACAAGACGACAACGTTTCTGCTTGTCTTGTTCCTTTCCTTCGCAGGTATTATTTACTATCAGAAACTTCCGAAGGAAAGTTTTCCTGAAGTAAAAGTCCCGACGATCTATGTTACCACCATTTATGCCGGCACATCGCCGACAGACATGGAGAATCTTGTTGCAAAGCCGTTGGAAAAACAGATCAAAGGTATTTCCGGCGTAAAGAAAGTAACAAGCAATTCTATTCAGGACTTCTGTAATGTTGTTGTGGAATTCAACACAGACGTTGAAGTTTCTGTGGCTCTTCAGAAAGTAAAGGACGCTATTGATAAAGCGAAAACCGATCTCCCTGAAAAACTTACTGCAGGTCCGAATGCGCAGGAAGTCAACTTTTCGGAGTTCCCGATCATGTTCGTGAACATTGCGGGTCCTGATTTGAAGAAGCTCAAAACACATGCTGAAGACATCAAAGATCAGATCGAATCAATGAAGGAAATCACCCGCGTGGATATGGTGGGTGATCTTGATCGCGAGATTCAGATTAATGTTGACATGTACCGTTTGCAGGTGCTTCAACTTACGCTCGGAGACATTCAGCGTGCGATTCAATACGAGAACATGACAATTTCCGGCGGTTCAGTTACTACTGACGGAATGAAGCGTACGATTGCCGTGAAGAAAGAATTCAAATCGGTTGACGAGTTGAGGCGCATTGTTGTAGGCTCGCAAGCCGGAGCTATGGTTTATCTTGAAGATGTAGCCGAAGTAGTTGACTCCAATAAGGAAAAGGAAAGTTATGCGCGTTTGAATGGTAAGGATGTAATTACACTTAACATTATCAAACGTCCGGGAGAAAACCTCGTTGACGCTTCAGATAAGATCCTTGCCGTGATTGATGAAATGAAGACCTCCGGAGCAATTCCTTCGGATGTAACCATCACTATCACCGGCGACCAATCTGAACAGACTCGTGTAACGTTGCATGATCTGATCAACACGATCATCATTGGCTTCGTTCTCGTAATTATCGTACTCATGTTCTTCATGGGTGCAACCAACTCATTCTTCGTTGCACTCTCTGTGCCGCTCTCAATGGCTGTTGCGTTCATTGTTCTTGACAGCATTGGATTTACAATGAACATGATCGTACTTTTCGCATTCCTTCTTGCACTTGGAATTGTAGTTGACGACGCAATTGTTGTTATCGAAAACACGCATCGCATATTCCTCGAGAACAGAGGCATCAGTATTGTTCGCGCGGCCAAACTTGCAGCAGGCGAGGTATTTCTACCTGTACTTTCAGGTACATTAACAACACTTGCTCCGTTCATTCCGCTTGCATTCTGGGATGGAATTATCGGACAGTTCATGGTCTATCTACCCATAACGTTAATCATAACGCTTCTGGCGTCGCTTCTGGTTGCGTACATCTTTAACCCGGTTTTCGCTGTTGAGTTCATGCGTCATTACGATTCAGCTTCAGCGAAAAACAACGCATGGCCTTCATGGCTGAAAAAGCTTATGATTTACGGTGGCGCATTCGGATTGTTCGCTTACACTTTCAGTCCGTTCCTTGCCAACCTTACCATCTTCCTTTTGTTGTGTGTGCTTCTGCATCACTACGTGCTCCGCAAATGGATTTTCTCCTTCCAGGAAAAACGCTGGCCTCAATTCCGCGACTGGTACGGACGAAAGTTGGTGTGGGCAATTGATCATCCGGGACTGGTAATGTTCTCTATGATCGCACTCTTCATTCTTTCTTTCGTAGGTATTGGAATTCGTTCACCAAAGGTTGATTTCTTCCCGTCAGCGGATCCGAATTTCATCTACACATACATTGAATTGCCTGTTGGTACAGATCAAAACAAAACCAACGCCGTTGCGTATGAAGTAGAAAAACGAATTGACTCTTTGATCGGCGAAGACAAAGATCTTGTCAACTCCATCATCACTAACGTTGCATTTGGGGCAGGAGATCCTAACCAACCGGATTTGTCAGTGCAACCACACAAAGCGAAAGTTTCTGTTGCGTTCGTGAAGTTTGCTGATCGCGACGGACGATCTACGAGTGAAGTGCTTTCGCGTATACAGAACTCATTCCGCGACAACCGTATTCCTGATGCAACTATTCTTGTTGAACAGGAACAGGGCGGACCTCCTGTTGGCAAACCTGTGAGCATTGAAGTTACCGGTGATAAACTTGAAGCATTGATTGCAACGGCAGATGAACTCAAGCTTTATCTGGATAGCGTAAATATCGCCGGTGTGGAAAATCTGAAGAGCGATGTTGTGGCCAGCAAACCTGAAATAGTTTTCAATATTGATCGCGAGCGCGCGAACCGTGAAGGAATTTCCACAGGGATGATCGGCATGGAATTGAGAAGTGCTGTATTTGGTGCGGAAGCTTCGAAGTTCAGAGATGAAAACGATGAATATCCGATTATGGTTCGCTACAGCGATGAGCAGCGTAAAGACCTGAACGCACTGAACAACCTCAAGTTCACGTACCGCGACATGAACATGGGCGGAATGATACGTAACGTTCCATTGTCTTCTTTCGCTGACATTTACTACGGTCAGAGTTATGGCGGCGTAAAACGTAAGGCACAAAAGCGAATCATTACGCTTGAGTCAAACGTGGTGAAAGATTTCAACCCGAATGAAGTTGCGGCAAATGTTACTGCGCAGGTTGAAGCATGGAAACTCACGCACAAAGTTCCGGGAGTGGAAATCAAAATGGGTGGACAGGCAGAAGAGCAGGCGGAAACCGCTTCGTTCCTTGGCTGGGCGCTCATGTCTTCAATCGGACTGATCATTGTGATTCTTGTAACACAGTTCAACTCAGTTGGCAAGCCGCTTATCATTCTTACTGAAATTTTCTTCAGTGTGATCGGTGTGTTCCTCGGTCTCGCCATCTTCGGTGGAAATATTTCCATCATCATGACAGGTGTGGGAATTGTAGCGCTTGCCGGAATCGTAGTACGAAACGGAATTCTGATAGTTGAATTCATCGACATTCTCAGAGAGCGCGGAATGCCAACACGTGAAGCTGTAATTGAAGCCGGTAAAACACGTATGACACCGGTATTGCTTACTGCGACTGCAACTATTCTCGGATTAATTCCGCTGGCAGTAGGATTGAACATCGACTTCTACACGTTGTTTGCAGAATTCAATCCGCACCTGTTCTTCGGTGGTGACAGTGTTGCATTCTGGGGTCCGCTTTCATGGACAATGATTTACGGTCTCAGCTTTGCAACAATTCTTACACTTATTGTTTTACCGGTGATGTATATTCTTGGTGAACGATTCAGAAACCGTCTGCGTCGTGTTACCGGAGGCAATAAGAAAGAAGAAGTGCCCCACGCTGAAAATACAAGCGCAGAATAATTTAATGGCGGGATTATTCCCCGCCTTTTTTATACTATGAAGAAACTGATTCCTTTCGCTCTGACAATACTGCTCGCATCCTGCGGCGGTAAAACAGAAACTGCGTCTCCCGAAAAACGAGACATTACGCAGGCTGTGTATGCATCAGGTAAACTATTCCCGAAAAACGATTACAAAGTTTCCGCACGACTTCCCGGGTATGTGGAAGAGATATTTGTAAAAGTTGGTGACACTGTGAAAGCCGGACAACCCTTGTTGCGAATCAGAAGTGAAATCAATACAATAAATGTTGAAGCGGCAAAAAATCAATTTGCGTTGGCATCCAGAAATGCTTCTGAAAACGGACCTGTTCTTTCGGCGTTGAAGCAGGACATGATGGCGCTGCAGTCGAAATACGAATTGGATTCGATGAACTTCCGTCGTTACGAAAATCTATTGGCGCAGAAGAGCACTTCACAGATGCAGTTTGATCAGGCGAAAGTGCTGCTCGATAATTCACGTGCAGCATACCGTCGCTCGCAAATGAATTATTCTTCAACCAAAGATCGTTTGCGTACAGAATCAGAGAACGCAAGATTACAATTGGATGCACAGAACAGCAATCTGGGTGATTACACCATCGCAGCTGCAGTAAACGGAAAAGTGTATGACATTGTGCCGAACATTGGTGATCTCGTGAATTCACAGATGGTATTGGTTGAAATCGGATCTGCAAATGAATTTGAAGTGGAGTTGAGCATTGATGAAACGGATGTTTCTTTTGTGCTGACAGGACAGAACGTGATTTATGAAATCGATGCGTTCAAAGATGTGGAGCTGAAAGGAACTGTACAGGAAATATATCCGCGCATCAGCGCAGGAAATAAAACTGCACGTGTAACCGCAACAATTGAATTGAAGCCGGAGATGAACATTTACAGCGGCATGTCCGTTGAATCGAACATTATTGTTTCACAGAAGAAAAACGCATTGGTAATTCCGCGCGAATACATCAAGCCGGGAAATTTAGTGAAGGTGAAAGGAAAAGAAGAACCGGTGAAAATCACTTCCGGTGTGAGTGATCTTGAATTCGTGGAAGTCCTCAGCGGAATTACGGAAAGCGATCAACTGGAAAAATAATTTCTGAAAAACAGTAAGCGAATGTCATTCTTTAAAAGTCCTTCTTTCCGCATTGCAATGACGCATCTTCTTTCCAAGAAGAGACAGACGATTGTTGCAATGTTGGGCGTGACTTTCGGCATTGCTATTTTCATTTTTCAGGCCGGGCTGATGTCAGGATTTCAAACCATGTTCATTGAACAAACAGTGAACACATCGGCGAACATCAGAATTTACAATGATGTTCAGGGCGAACGTCCTTCCCTGCTCGATCGTTTTCATGATGATGGCAAAACATGGAATGTAGTTCGAAATCAGAAACCGGAAGTAGAAGATCCGAAACTGAAAAACGGGAAGCAGTTGATGGATATCATCAGTCGCCATCCGGATGTTGCGGGTGTTTCACCGTTCATCGGTTCACAAGCGATTTTCAAACTAGGCATTGCTCAGATTTCAGGTCGCGTTTCCGGTGTAGAGATTGAAAAGGAAAATGCAATTTTCTCCGTAGAGAAATACATGATCGAAGGAGATTTGCGCAAACTGGAAACAACTCCGAACGGAATCATTCTCGGTGAAGGACTCGCAATGAAACTCGGAGCAAAGGTGGGCGACAATATGTTTGTAGTATCGCCAAAAGGAATCGGATTGGATCTGAAAGTTGTGGGCATTCACAAATCCGGAATTGTAGAGTTGGATAATTCACGTGCGTACATCAACATCCGCAATGCACAAAAATTGCTGAATGTGGACGGCAGTTACATCACCGATCTCAACATCAAACTCAAAGACATCAACAAAGCAAAACCGCTTTCACTTTACTTCCAGGAGAAATTCGGTTACACGGCACAGGATTGGGAATCGGCGAATGCAAATATCTTCAGCGTTTTCAAAATCCAGAATATGGTTACGTATCTGATCATCGCTTCGATTCTCATTGTATCCGGGTTCGGAATATTCAATATTCTGATGATGATCATTTACGAGAAACTTCCGGACATCGCAATCCTGAAAGCAACAGGTTTCAAAGACAAAGATATTCGCACGATCTTCCTCACGGAGTCACTCGTAATCGGAATTCTCGGAGGTTTGCTTGGACTCGCTGTCGGTTATGCATTACAGCAAATTGTCGGACACATCAAGATGGACGTACGCGGATTTGTAGCGATGGAATATTTGCAATTCAATTCATCTCCCGGATTCTTTGTATTCGCGTACATGTTCGGTTTGATCGCAACTGCATTGGCAGGTTACATTCCTGCACGTAAAGCGTCAAAAGTTGATGCAATTGATATTATCAGAAGTAAGTAAAATAGGTATCAGCAATCAGTGATCGTAAACAGTGAACAGCGAACGGTGAACAGCGAACGGTGAACGGTGAACGGTGAACGGTGAACGGTGAACAAAAAACGGTGAACAGTGAACAGTATTCTTGAAACAAAAAACCTCGACAAGTTCTTCCGTGATCCGGTAGACTTTCAGGCGTTGAAAAAAGTCAACATTGCAGTTGGGCGCGGAGAGTTCGTTTCAATCGTTGGCTCATCGGGTAGCGGGAAATCAACTTTGCTGTATGTGCTTTCAACTCTTGACACGGATTACGAAGGACACATTTTCCTCGCAGGAGAAGATCTCTCCGTGAAATCGAAAAATGAATTGGCGGAAATCCGCAATGAAAAAATCGGATTCGTTTTTCAGTTTCATTATCTGCTTCCCGAATTCACGGTTCTGGACAATGTGATGTTGCCTGCGCTCAAACTCGGGAAATACAGTGATGAAGAAATC
>Ga0172372_10004938_pt1 | contig 18781 bp, 13 predicted proteins | sample LakKiv5m_2_FD_114544 | JGI IMG/M metagenome (GOLD analysis project Ga0172372, IMG submission 114544) | Freshwater microbial communities from Kabuno Bay, South-Kivu, Congo - kab_092012_9.5m | ecosystem: Environmental > Aquatic > Freshwater > Lake | place: Democratic Republic of the Congo...
CTGCTCCCGGATCGGCTGCTCCCGGATCGCCAAGGCGCGATCCTGCCCCCCCCTCCCCCAACAGCAGCGCGGGATTGACCCAGGACAGCACCCCCGCCCCATCGGTCTGCAGCACCTGACCGGGCAGGCCATCGGTGGTGGGCAGGGTGAGCCAGACGTTGCCGGACAAGCCGTCCGGGGCGCGGATGCCGATGAAGCTGGAGCCGCCCGCCGCCAACTCGCGGAAACGAATGCCTCCGGTCTGGCCTGTTGCTGTGCCGAACGGGTACAGCGTCGGGTTTTTGTCCTCTTCGACTAAAAACAGAAACTCGCCGGCATCGTTCAGGATGCCAAAGTCCGAACTGGCATTGTCGGCGTTGGCGTCCAGATAAAACTCGATGCTGCCGTCGGCAACCACGTCAAAGTTTTCGCCCGTAAAAAGCTTGCGCGAGTCGCCGTCCAACGTTAAGTTTCCATTGAACCGGCCGTAGCCGTTGAAGTCGCCGTAGCCATCGGCGGTGGTGTTGCCCGCTTCGCTGACCTCAAACACCACGCTGCCCAGGTCAGGGCCGCTTTTTTTGATGCTGAAGCGCTCGGAGCCGTCGTCGTTGGCATCGAGTTTGACCGATACGCCTCCATTGGACAGCACGTGGAGCACCGAGGCCGGGTTGCTCCGGTTGCCCATCAGCGTATCGCCGTCCAGGCGCAGGTTGCCGTTCACATGAAGCTTTTCCAGGGGAAAGGGTTCGCCGATGCCCACATGCTGGGCGAGGATTTCCTCAAGCAGGCAGGTCTGACCGGCCAGCAAAAGCAAGACCGGGAGGGTTAGGGCTGAAAGACCTGGTCTGCAGCCCTGCAGCATTATCCATTTCATGGCGCAAGGCTAGCACAACCCGGAAACAGGGCTGCCCAAAGCGCGAAAACCTTTCCCCCGTGTGGAAAAGTTCTGGCAAATGAAGCCCATGATCAGGATCAGACAGGAAGCCTACCGGACGCATCTAAATTGGCCCGGTTTTTGGCTAACCTTTTGGGAGTCTCGTTACGGGACAATTTGGGTCACTCATACGCCTACCATGAAAAAGTGGATTTCTCTGTGCCTCACTGCCCTGATCAGCACGGCCGTGATGGCCTCGGACGACTGGTCCGATAACCTCAACGAAACCGACCGCGAAGCCCTCGACGCACTGGTGCTCTACCCGGGCGATGTTCGCGAGGCCATCCTTATTGCCGGTACCAAGCCGGAGGTGCTGGTGCGCATGGAACGCCTCCAGCAGGAGTCGCAGGGCAATTTTGAAGCCGCCCTTCAAACGCTCACCCAGGAGGACCAGGAGGCCATCTGGGAGTTGACGCGCTACGGCGGACTGATTGAAAGCATGACCCGCTCCGGGCGCGCCTCCTCGGCAGAACTGCAGCGCATCGCCGCGGGCTACGACGAGGCCATTCGTCCGAAAATTCTGGACCAGGGGCAGCGGAATTTCAACGCACTCCAGGCGGTGTACGCCACCCAACAACAGGCTGAACAATCCTATACGTCTTTGCTTAATCCTTATTCGGGCGAAGTGCGCGCGGCGTTCAACAAGCTCATCGCGATGCCCGAAGTGCTGGAAATTCTCTCGAGCCACCTCAACCTGACGGTGCTGGTGAGTGATCTGTACAGCCGCGATCCGGCGGGGGTCAGCGCACACCTCGATGCCCTTGCCGTGGAAGCCGCTGCCCGCCAACAGGAGGCGCTCGCCGACTGGCAGGAGCAGCTGGAGAGCGATCCGCAAATGCGCAGCGAGCTGGAATCAGCGGCAGCCCTCTATGCCGAAGAACAGGGCTGGTCCGATGACGAGTACACCCTTCCCCCGCCGGAACCGACGGTTCAGGTAGAAGTTCGCTATGTGTATGAGCCTTATCCCTACTGGTTTGGGTATCCCTACTGGCGGCCCTATCGGAGCTGGTATCCCTACCCCTGGTGGTACGACTGGGGCTTTTACTACGGTCCCCGCGGGTCGCTGGTGGTGTTCGGCATGCCGACGTACACCTTCTGGGGCTGGTACTACGGCAATCCCTATCGCCACTACTACTACCCCTACCTGACCAACGGTTGCGTGACCTACTACAACACCCACCGCCGCACCGGCGTCGCGCTGAATGGCCCCACCCGCGATTTCATCCGCCGCAGCGAAAGCGTGGCCGGCAAAGGCTGGCTGGAGCAGTCGGAAGGTCGGGTGAATAAGATCCGCGATTATGGCAAGCTGGAAATGGACTACTCGGCGCAGAACGCTGCTGTGGACCGCGGAAAAACCCGGACGGAACTGCTGCGCGAAAACCCCAAAAAATACCCGTCGCTGCAGGCTCCTGCTGCCCAGGCGGCAGACCCGGACCGCCCCGGCGTGCGGCCGGTGACTGGCAAAACCGAAACGACAAGACCCAGCGCAAAACCGAGCCCGAAACCGGCCACCGGACCGGCGGTTAACCCCGCCCCCCAACCCTCGGTGCCCGCCCGCGACCCCTCGGTCAGGCCGACCCCGGCTCCGAGCCAGCAAGGCCCTTCGCCCGGAACAGCCGCCCCCGCGGGTCCTAAACCGACCAAACCAGACGTTCGACCCAACACGCCGGCCGTACCGGACCGGGTGATCGAACGGCCCACGACCTCGCCAAGCCGCACCACGCGCCCGGAAGATTTGCACAAAGGCACCTGGAGCCGACCGGAGCCCACGCGGGCCGCGCCGACGCCGTCGCGCGCTGCACCGGCTCCCGCTCCAAAACCGTCGCGGACGGCACCGGCTCCCGCACCTAAACCCTCCCGGGCAACACCCGCTCCATCCACGCCGCGCAGCAGCAGCCTGTCTAACGGAAGCAGCGCGATCCGGAGCAGCAACGCGAGCAGCCCAAGCCGAGCCAGCAGCGCCGGCGGTTCGAGAACAAGCGGCAGCGTTAGCCGCAGCGGCTCCAGACCTTAACACCCGTTCGTATCAACCTCCCCTTTGCAAAGAAACCGCCCCGGACTCCGGGGCGGTTTCTTTTTAGCCGGTAAACCGTTACTGCCCGATGCTGGCCTTGACCTTGTTCTCAAGCGCCTCCATGGGGCAATACTTGCCCTGGACAGCCACGCCTTCGATGGTGCATCCCATCGGCTCAACTCGGGCCAGCGCGGGCGGAAAACCCTGCTCGTGCAAGGCAATGGCCTCACCGATGTAAAAGCGCTTGACGTTGTGGGGATCGGCGGGTTTGTCGTCGATGGCTCCGCTGTAGTGCAGGCGATACACCCCGGGTTCTGCCGGGTCACCCATCACCAGGAAGGCCTCCGGAGTTTTGCTGGCCCCGTATCGCCGGGCAACCGCCTGGGTTTCGTCGATCAGGTAAGGAAAATTGAACCCGGAGGTATCCGCACGTAACCACATGTCTTCGAGGCTTTCCCCAAATTTTCGATCGGCCTTGTTGGCATTGATGGCCAAAACCGGGTAGCCCTGCGGTTCATATTTTCGATTCATCCATATAATGCGCTTCTGGTAATCGGCGGCGCAGGGGCAATTGTTGCACGTAAACACCACGATAAACCCTTTGGCCTCCGAGTAATCGCGCATGGACACGTAGCGGCCGTCGATGTTCCGGAGCCGGAAATCCTCCACCGCTTCGCCCAGCTTGTAGGGTTTGATGGCGCCAACGCTGTCGGCAGGGTTCGCGGCCGCTGCTGTTTCGGTCGAAGGGCTCCCTGGTCCGGGCAACGGTTGCGGGGCACTCCCGGCAGTGTACACGTTTTGGGCCCTGGCCGTCGAAAGCAGCGCAAGCATGGCGACAAACACACGCAAACTGGAAAACCAACTTCTCATAAAATATAAGTATATAAAATACACCATGTTTAGCATGGCGTCCTACCCAAAATTACACCCTCCGGCGAACAAACGCCAGCGGAAGATGATCTCCTGAATCGGCAAGGTAAAAATCCGCCTTAGGCCAGGACAACGCCGGCCTGTACGCCTCGACTCAGTCCAGTGTCGGCTTACACCGGCTCGACTTGTTACGCAGGCTTACGCTGGCAAGCCCTGCAGCGTAGCCACTGGCCACGGATCGCTGGTGGGGAAGGTACCGGCGCGATAGCGCCGCAACTCGCTGGGATTGCACAAACAGGATTCCAAGGCAAGGCGTACCGCTTCCTGGTTTACTTCCACGCCGATGAAGACGATTTCCTGGTGCCGGTCTCCAAAGTCGGCACTCCAGTCCGCCTCAATGGCGACGCGATTGGCCAGAAAAGCCGGGTGCGACAATCGCTGCGGGCCAGGCAATGCCGCCCACCACAACCCGGCCGAATCCGCCTGCAGAGACCCCCCACTCTGGTTCCAGAGCAATGCCTGTGCCGGCCGCGAAGCCAGCCAGAACAGGCCCTTGCTGCGCAGGATGCTCGTTGGATAATGCTGGTTCACCCATTTCCAGAAACGCTGCGGGTGGAAAGGGCGTTTGTCGCGAAAAACAAAGGAAGAAATACCATATTCTTCAGACTCCGGTGTGTGACCCGGTGCTTCGGCTTCTTTTACCCAGGCTTCATGAACGGCAGCTTCATCGGGATGATACAAGCCGGTATGCAGAATCTCCGAAGGGCTGATCTGCCCCCGAATGGCCGGGACGATCCGGGCAGTTGGATTGAGTTTGGCTAGTGTGGCTTCCAGAAAACGGCGATCTTCCTCGCTGATCAGGTCCACTTTGTTGAGAACGAGCACGTTCGCGAATTCAACCTGATCGGTCAGCAATTGCACGATAGGTCTGCGGTCTTCGTCCCGGTCGTTCAGACCGCGATCGGTAACGGTATGGCTGCTGCCGAAGTCCTTCAGGAAGTTGAGCGCATCTACCACGGTAACCATGCAATCCAATTGGCTGAAACGGCTAAGGTCTATGCCGGTTTCTTCGTCCACAAATCCAAAGGTCTGGGCTACAGGAACTGGTTCGGATATGCCCGTGGACTCAATCAACAGGTAGTCGAAGCGACCTTCCGCTGCCAGACGTTCCACTTCAACCAGAAGGTCCTGTCGCAAGGTGCAACAAATGCAGCCGTTGGACATCTCCACGAGCTTTTCCTCCTGCCGGGAGAGTTCAGTCTCCCTGGCTACGGTGCCGGCGTCCACATTGACTTCGCTCATGTCGTTAACAATGACCGCCACGCGAAGACCATCGCGGTTGTTGAGCACATGATTGAGCAGGGTCGTCTTCCCTGCGCCCAGAAATCCGCTAAGCACGGTGACAGGCAGTTTTCCCGCGCCAGCGGGGGAAGGGGTTCGGTTCATTTCGCGATTGTCTTTTTGCAATTTAATTGCAAATGTACAAAAGTTGCAGAAAGAACGTCCCCTTTTCGCCCGAATACCATAACCTGACCAAAGAGAGGTTTTCACGCGCCCGCCACCGGCCACAACGCCACCGCGCGCTCGGCCATGGCTGTGATGGTCAGCGAAGGGTTCACCCCTACATTGGCGGGAACGGCCGCGCCATCGAACACAAACAGTCCCGGATACCCGTGTACCTCATGGCTGGTGCTGATGACGCCGTCGTTGCAGGTGGCCCCGATGGCTGCCCCCCCAAGCAGGTGCGCCGTCACCGAAAGGTTGCCCAGGCTTTCGGGCAGGGCGTTAAAGGGAAGGCCATCAATGGCCCGCGAAAAGTGCCGGGTAGCTTCGTTGGCCGCCGCCAGGTACGACGGCGGAGCCGCGCTCCCCGCGGCGGTCTGGCTGACCAGGCCCCGGCGTCCGCCAGTCCAAATCGAGCGGCCCAAGGCAAACGACAGGCGGTTGTCTTTCTGCTGCATGGTGGTGAGGAGGGTTGTTCGGCGCTGCCAGCCCTGGTCCGGGCGCAGGCGAAGCAGCTGCCAGGCATGGCGGGGCAGCGCGGCGAGGGTGCGCATGGCCCGGGGGAAAGGCCTGGTTCCGTCGGTCAGCGGTCCGGCATAGGCCCGCATGAAGCCGTAACTCGGCGGGATGCGGTTCTGTGTGATGTGCGTTTTGAGGTCCGGATGGAAATGCGACGAGATGGCCGGGCCCTGCAAGAGGTCGGCTTGTTGGTCCCGGGCCAGGACGCCGGTGATGGCCTCGCTGTTGGTGCGCACGTTCTGCCCCAGGCAAGGGGAAAGGTGGGGAAGGGTCCCGTGCTCGTCGCGGGCGCGAAGCAACAGGCCGGTCGTGCCGAGCACACCGGCAGCCAGAACTACCCGGGCGGCGCGCAGCAGGGGCTGCTTTCTGCCGCTGACGGGATCGCGGCTGAGCAAGGCGAAGCCCCCACCTTGGAGGGGTTCGATGCGCTGCACCTGATGCAGCGGTTTAACCTGTGCGCCCAGGGCTTCGGCCAGGTAGAGGTAGTTGCGATCCAGGGTGTTTTTGGCGTCGTGGGGACACCCGGCCAGGCAGGCTCCACACAAACGGCAGCCCTGGCGCTGCGGACCCCTTCCCCCGAAGTAAGGGTCTGCGGTGGGCTGGCCCGGCGTTCCGAAGTAAATGCCCAACGGCGCCGGACCAAAACTGGCTTCGGCGCCCATGGCGCGGGCGGTTGCCCGCAGGGCTTCGTCCTGCGCATGGCTCGATGGACAGTCGTTTCGGCCCAGCATGTGGGCAGCGGTCTGGTAGTGCGGCGCCAACTCGGCCTGCCAGTCAACGCCGGTTCCGCGCCAGGCGGGATCGCGGTAAAAGGCCGGACCCGGAGACAGCAGGACGGCTGCATAAACGAGGCTTCCGCCTCCCACCCCCACTCCCCCAACGGCGGTCAGGTGCCGGAAAAAACGCTGCACGAAAAATCCCTGCATGCCCAGCTCGGGCATCCAAAACAGGTGGCGCCAGTGCTCATGAGCGCGCGCGATGGCTGCAGGAGTTACACGCCGGCCCTGCTCGAGCACGGTAACGCGGTAGCCTTTCTCGGACAACCGAAGCGCTGCCACGGAGCCGCCAAAACCACTTCCCACGATGGCCACATCGGTGTCAAACACGGCGGCTGGGATGCGGTTCATGCAGCGGCTGCGGGTGATGCAACAGGAAAGGCAAAGGCAGGCGAAGGGCATTGCTCCCATCCAGATAGGTCATGCCCAACCAGATGCCCCCCTTCCAGTCTCTAAGTTCATCGACAACCTGGTACCAGGGCCAACGGGCATCGGGTTGGTAACGGATCTGTAAGACCGGTTTTCCATCGAGGGCGGAGGATTGCTCCGACCAATGAAAAGGCAATGCCGGGCGAAGGCCTTTGCGCCCCCGGAGCAGGTTGATCCCTTCCCCTTCCGCCAGGAAGCGCTTGCCCGTCCACCCGGGCAAACCGAGGAGAGCGAGCCCGGGCGGTCCAAGTGTCCGCAACCACGCAGGACCGGCGATCTGCGCCGCATAGTCCGCTTCCGTTGGCCGGGCTGGTGGCAGCGTGCGGAACAAGGTCCGAAAATGGCCGAGGCTCCCTTGGGCCTGATGCAGATTTTCCATAGGTCTGTTCAAGATAGCCTGCCTTGAACCCGCCGGCAAAATTTATACCCCGGGAGTTTATGCCTGTTGATAAGTACGGCAAAAAAATTGGCATCACCCGGCCCTGGCTCATTTAGCCATTTGCTGCAAAAAACAGAGGCTTCCTGGTAGGGGAAGCCTCTGTCAATAGCACGTGAAACGAATGTTCGGATCAGTACCCCTGGTTCTGTTCCAGATTCGGGTTGGCGATGATGTCGGAAGCAGGAATCGGGTAAAGGTTGAGGTAATCGGGAATAGAGGTTCCTTCCGGAGCTCCACCCTTATAGGCCCAGACGTATTCGTCGCCGATGAACTTGCCAAAGCGGATCAAGTCCGTGCGGCGTCCGATTTCCCAATACAATTCCCGGCAGCGCTCCGCCAGGAGGAAGTCGAGAGTCATTTCTCCGCCAGTAATGTTGCCGGAGGCGTCCCCGTAGGCGCGCTCGCGAAGTTCATTGACGTAGTTGACACCCAGCCCCACATCGCCACCTCCGCGCACAGCCGCTTCGGCGTAAATCAGGTAGGCGTCAGCCAGCCGGTAAAGCGGGAAGTCGGTGTCCACGAAGTCTCCTACCGGATCAACACCCGGGTTGCCATCGCGGTCGACGTTCTTGAATTTGCCTACGGCGTAGCCGTTCGTGAACTGGGCGATGTCCAGGATCTCGCGGGTTTGCCCCGTTTTCACAAACAGGTAACGACCGTCACCGACCGAGTCCGTGAACTGGTCTACAAACTCCGGCGTGGCGCGCAAACCACCCCAGCCGGAATTCACCCCGAATTCGCTCGCCGGAATGGTCCCTCCGATGGAGGCGTGAACCAGGTAGGTGGTTCCACCATAGGTTTTGGTATTGTTTCCATTGAAGGCAATCGGGAAGATGATCTCGTTGCTTTGGTCGTTGTCCGTCAGGAACAGGTGCTGGTAATTGGACTCCAGCGAGTAAACGCCGGCGTCAATAACGCGCTTGGCGTAAGCAGCTGCGTCCGCATAGCGGTTTTGGCCTACATAAACCTCGGCGTTCAGGTACAACTTGGCCAGCGTCATCCACACAGCTGCTTTGTCGGCACGGGCGTACTCATGGGTTCCCGGATCGCGCAGCAGGTCTGCCGTGGCGAGTAACTCAGCTTCGACCCAATCAAACAATTCGGCACGGGTAATCTGCTCGGGGAGAAAAGCCCCTGGCACATCGTCTTCCGTAACAAAAGGTACGTTGCCGTAAAGGTCCAGGGCGTGATAATAGCTCAGGGCACGCAAGAAGCGAACCTCATTGCGCATTTCGCGAATCCTTTCCTGGTCCGCTGCGGAGAATCCACGTTCATCCATTTTGGCATCGGATGCCTGGCGAATGAATTCGTTGCAGAGCGAAAGCTGGAAGAACACACGGTAGTACATGGCCTGGTTCCACTCGTTCAGGGCCGTTATGGTGACCCGGTTCAGCTCGGGAATACCCGGATCCTGCTCCCAGGCGCAAATGGCCTCGTCCGTGGTTAAAACCTGCAGGTTCCAGAGCACTCGGAGGTAACTGGAGAAGCCTTCATCAATGCCGGCAATGTCGCCCTGGCCGGCGGGGCCGTCGTTGCCCGTTGTGGCCAGACCGGCGTACACTTTAGCCAGAACATTGATGTAATTGGCGGGGTCCGAATAAACGACCTCTGCGTTCAAGCCGTAAGGGGGCTCCAGGTCCAGATCCTGAAAACAGGAACCCAGGGTAAGGGCGAGACCCAGAAGACCGGCGTAAAGCGGTGCTGTTCTAAGTTTCATACGTTGGCTTTTTTGGGGAAGGGGGGTTAGAGGCGGAGATTCAAGTTAAGGGAATATACCCGGGGACGCGGATAGATGTTGTTGTCTATGCCGCCGGCTACCTCCGGATCAAGACCCGAATAGCCGGTAATCACAAAGGCGTTCTGGACAATGGCATTCAGGCTCAGGCCAATGTTGCTATTGCCCAGGTTTCCGAAGTTATACCCTACAAACATGTTATCCATCCTGGCGTAGGAGGCATTTTCGATGTAATGGTCGGAGAGCAATTCTACGCCTTTGAAGTTGGTTTCGTAGTAAGCCGTGCTCAGGTTGTTCAGCGTGTTCGGACCAAAGGCTGCATCGCGGTAAGAACGCTGGCTGGCTACGTTGTTGTACAGATAGTTGCCAATTTCCGCGCGCATGGTGAACCCGGCAGACCAGTTTTTAACCCGCAGGTTGGCGTACAGACCGGCAAAAACGTCAGGCTGGGGATTTTCCGTCCGAATCCGGTCATCGGCGGTGATGTTTCCATCGCCGTTCTGATCCACATAGCCAAAAATGCCGTTGGCTACATCGTTTTCAATGGGGTTGCCATTGTCATCATAGAGTTGCTCAAAGGCATAGAACGTAAACGGCGCAAAACCGACCGTATGAATCTGGATCGTGTTGCCAACACCGCCTGCCACACCACCGACCAGAACACCGGGGTTATTCGGATCTTCCACCAGGCTGAGGTTGGTAATCTCGGTGACGTTCCAGGTAGCGTTCGCACCAATTTCCAGGCTGACATCGTCTTTCTCAATCGCCAGGTAGCCCAACATCAATTCAATACCCGTGTTCTCCAGGCTGCCCACGTTGGTCAGGATCTGGTTGGTAAAGTTGGTTCCTGCCGGAACGGGAACCGTGGCAAGCAGATTTTCGGTGATCTTCTTGTAGAAATCCAGGCTGCCGTAGAAACGGTTGTTGTTGAAGCCAAAATCAAGACCGGCGTTCCAGGACGTGGTTTCTTCCCACTTGATGTTAGCGTCGTACCCGTCGGGGCGCAGCACGGTGTAGAATACGTCGCCGAACTGGTAGGCGGCCGTTCCGGTACCCTGCGAGTAGTTGGCGATGTAGGGGTAATCGTTGAAGATGTCCTGCTGACCGGTAACCCCCCAACCCAGACGGAGCTTCAGGTTGCTGAGTTTTTGCGAACCCTTCAGGAAGCTCTCTTCGCTGATCCGCCAGGCAGCAGCCACTGAGGGGAAAAGGCCGTTGCGCGTATCGGGGCTGAAGCGCGAAGAAGCGTCATTCCGCAGCGTGGCCGTTAACAAGTAGCGCTCTTTCAAGGTGTAGTTGATACGACCGAAGAAAGAGATCAAGGTGTTTTCCGTTTCAAAGGGGAAGGGATCTGCCACGTTCACCGTGTCGCCGGCGACGTTGACGTCGGGGAAAGCCGGGCTGAAGGTGAACCAGTTCTGGTAGCTGTAACCTGCCGTGGCATCCACTTTGTGAACCCCGAACGTCTTGGCGTAATTGAGGTAGAATTCCAGGAGCTTGTTGTTCTTCTCCTGCTCGTACTGGTTGTCCACCCCGCCTCGGAGGAAGTTCGAAGCAGCTTCTTCCGGGACAAAAATGGTGCCGTTAGAGCGGCTGAAGTCGCCACCGACGTTCAGGTTAGCGCGCAGTTCAGGCAGGAAATGGAATTTGTAGTCCACGGCGATGTTGCCCAGGAAACGGTTGACGTTCGACTCATCATCGCGCTGGTTGAGCAGGCCTAGCGGGTTGCGGGTGGCCAGCACGTTGGGCTGTCCGGTTGCGGTCAGCCATTCGTAGTAGCCGCCGTACAACTCAGAGTCGGAGTTGACGGGTTTGGTGGGATCAAATGCTACGGCTGCACCAATGGCTCCTTGATCGGCGAAGAAGTTGTTCGTGTAGGAATACTTTCCGTTGACATCAAAGCTGAGGTGATCATCAAAAAATTTGGGGTTGAGGTTCAACGTGGCCCCGTAACGGTCCAGTGCGGACCGCTTCAGAATGCCATCTTCGCCGTAGTATTCAAGGCCCAGGCGGTATGGGAGGTTTTTGATGCCCCCGGTAAAGGAGATGTCATTGTTGGTGGCAAAGCCAAGGCGGTAGATCTCTTTCTGCCAATCGGTATTGGCCGTGCCGAGCAACCCTTTTTGCGTTTCCGTGCCAAACTCATTGACAAAAGCCCGGTACTCATCGGCGGTCATCACCTCCGTGTATTGCGCAATGGCGGTTACGGCGTTGTTCGAGCTGAAATTGACCTGGAAATCGCCACCGGCTTTACCTTTTTTGGTGGTGATCAACAACACCCCGTTGGCTGCGCGCGATCCGTAAATGGCGGCTGCGGAAGCATCTTTGAGCAGCGCGATGCTCTCAATGTCATCGGGGTTAATCAGGTTCAACGCGTTGGCCGAACCGGCAATGCCGTCGTTGTCAACCGGAACCCCGTCGATGACGATGAGCGGGTCGTTGGAGGCGTTCAAGGAACTGCCGCCGCGGACCCGAATCCGGCTTCCCGAACCGGGAGCCCCACCATTGGAGGTGATTTGCACCCCGGCTACCTTACCGGTAATCAGCTGCTCTGCGGTGTTGACGTTTCCACTGAGAAAGTCCTCGGTGCTGAGTTGGGTCACCGCACCGGTCAGGTCCTTGGTCTGGGTAGTGCCATAACCGACAACCACCGCTTCATTCAGCAGCAGCACGTTCTCGGCCAAAGCCATATTGACGATGAGGGTCTGACCACCAGCCAGGGTTACCTGGCGGGAGTCTTTCGTGTAGCCTACGTAGGTAAAAAGGACGTTATACGTGCCAGCCGGAATGTTGCTGACCGTGTAACTGCCATCGACGTCCGTAATACCCCCGATGGTGGTTCCTTCCAGAAGAACCGTGGCTCCAATGAGCCCTTCTCCGCTTTCATCGATGACCTTACCGGTAAGCGTTGCTTGTTGGGCCCATGCCAGAGATGGCAACACCAACAAACAGAGGATCGAAACTAATGTTTTGATTCTCAAGTAATTGTAATTCATTGCAAAGGTTTTGGCTGAACTGTTCGGGGTTGTCCCTTTTAGCGTTGGATGGATTCAGAGAGACGGAACCGGGAAAGAAATGGGCACTCTTAGTGTCGAAAGTACACAATCTCAGGGTTAAAAATACACCTTTCACGTTGCAGCGACAAAAGGACTTATTGTGATCGTAATCAGGTTGCGCGAAGACCTAAGTCCTTCGCCCGAAAGGCTATTAACTTTACCCCCGATGCTGTCGCGACTGCTCCATTACGGCCTGATTCTTCCCCTCTCCCATTTGCCTTTCCGGGCCCTTTACGTTATCTCTGATATAGGATATTATTTTTTATATTATATTATTAGATACAGGCGAAAGGTCGTTTTTGGCAACCTGCAGCGGTCTTTCCCCATCAAAAGCCCGTCGGAGATCCGCCAACTGGCCAAGTGCTATTACCACCATCTCTGCGACCTGGGTGTGGAGAGTCTGAAGATTTTCAGCATCTCCATAGAAGAAGCTATCGCCCGTAACCGCATCGTCAACCCGGAAGTGGCCGGTCGTTTTTATGACGAAGGCCGAAGCATCATCTTCTCTGCAGGCCATTACAACAATTGGGAACTCTGCGTTTTGGCTTCTGACGCTCAGTTAAAGCACAAATCCGTGGGGGTGTATACCCCCATCCGAAATGCCTACTTTGAACGCGTGATGCGAAAAACCCGCGGGCGTTATGGCATGGAACTGGTTCCCAAAAAGGAGATCAAGGCGTTTCACGAAAAGAACCGCCACCGACTGACCGCAACCATTTTGGCTAACGACCAGGCCCCTTCGCCCTCGACTAAACGGGCTTACCGAACGACCTTCCTGAACCAGGAAACGGACGTCATGTACGGCACGGAAAAATTTGCGCGCGAGTACGATTATCCGGTGGTATTCGCAGCCATCACCAAGGTGCGAAGAGGCTGGTACGAAACGCGCTTGCAGGTTATGGAGGAGCACCCGAGAAACACAAACTATGGCGACATCACGGAGCGCATGACGCGCCTGATTGAAGCGCAGATCCTGGAAGAACCACAATATTGGTTATGGTCACATAGGCGCTGGAAAAAGCGCAACTATGCGGTGGACAGTGCATCAAAGGCTTGACCAGCAGGACATCCCATGGAGCAGTGCTCGTCCTAAACATCCCGGTCCATGGTCCTCTCCGGGCAATGAAAGCCGAGTCACTTTTTCTTTCGCGGTTCCATCGCACGTGTTAAGTAATCGACCAGGATGGTCCACAGTTCCGGATATTGGGCTAAAGCCAATATAATCATTTCCCCAAAAACTTCTGCTTCCTGCAAGGAACCTGGAGCATAACCATCAGGCAAGTGTTCCGGGAAAGACCGCTTGCCTGTTAGAAACTTTTCTACATAAGGGTTCTGTCCTCGCGCTGCCTGCATGCCCAATACGAACCCATAATGATCTCCACAAAGCAAACGGTTTAGAGCATAAGCATAAGCAAAAACACAATTTTGGGTTAGATCTGCAGGGTATTTATCAAAGAGATTTTGCAAGTCATTTGGGCGTCCTAAAGCGATGTAGCAGAGAGCGAGGGGATAACGGCAACCCTGATTGTCTGTTTCATTTAACTTCAACATGGCCGAATACTCCTTCGAGGCTTCAAGAAACAGCTCATTTTCAAACAGGACCTCCGCCAATTGGTAACGCACAGTCATGTATGGTCTCGTATCCACATCAAGCCAGAAATGAGGGGGCTTTGCTTTAAATCTGGATTTACCTAACATGGATTCTCCAAGGCTTACCAACTCGCGCAACGAAGCTATGTAAGCCGCTTCCGTCAATTCCTCACAATCCAAAAGGGCTAAGCGAATATCAAGATTTGTCGGATCAAGCGTCAGCGCTTCTTCTAACAGTCCTTTGCTCTTTTGCACGTTGGTCGTGCGCAAAGCCTGCTCATACAAATCGAAGGCCCGATCCATATCTTCCAGGACATCAGGAAACGGCAACTGTTGTCGAGAACGCTTCGCTGACTTTGGTTTTGGGCCTTTGCCAGAATCCTGGATGGATATTTCTTTGGCCATATGCTTGTATTTATCCGATCAATCCTGCAGGCAGCACACCGAAAAGCCGCTTTTCTTGTTCAGGTTGTCCGGTGTGGTCCCGGTGCCCGAGAAATCCAACCGGCGGTAGCGTCCGTTGGACGGGCTGAACTCCGTAGAGGACCAGAAGTACCCCGAGCCGTTGATGTTGAAGAAGGCGCCGGAGGAATTCCGGAAACCGCCCGGCAGACCGGTAAAACCGCTGCTGTTGGTCGCACCGAAGTTGGGCGGAAACCACAGCGGAGAATCCAGTTTCATGGCGCCGCCGGAAACAGCAGTACCGCCCAGAAAATCCGTCAGCACCGTCCATTCGGCATCCGTGGGAACGTGCCAACCCGTCGGGCAAAGCCCGCGCGCATCGGCGGCGGCATACCAGTTGTAGAGTTTGCCGTAGATGGCTTCTAAAGCCAGGTCGCTGTTGTAGAAAGCATTTGCGGGTGCTTCGGTGGACGCCCATTCGGCTGGCGTTAAACCGGCTGGAAGCACATCGCCGTTGCGGAAACGCGTGGTCTTCAGGTTTTCGGCCATCCAGGTCTGGGTACCGATCTGAACCACGTCATACACATTGCCATCGATGTCAGTAACCGAGCTGGCTCCCACGGCAAAACTCGTCGTCGCAGAATACGGCGTCAGTCCGAAGGGAGCGGTGGTGCTGCAACCGCACTGAACCCGCCAGGTATAGGTTCCCGGGGTCAGAAAGGAAATAGGCACGAAAAGGCCATCAGGCTCCGGGCCAAAAATGTTGCGCGTCAGGGTCGGGCCGGCAGGGAGCGAAACCTGCAAACGACAGGCCACGGAACCCGGGATGCTGTCCCAGGTTAAAAAAGCCCCCGAACCTGTCAGGTCGGTGGCCAGGTTGGCCGGAGCCAGGGCGGAACTGCAGGCGGTTTGTGCCTGACTGGTAATCGGCAGCAAAGCCAAGGCTGCACCGACGCAAAAAGCAACAAGGGAATTGCGAAGGGCCATCGTGGAACAGAAGATTTTTGGATCAATAAAATACCGCGTACACCCCACTCTTCAAAAGCCCTTAACCTTTCAAGCCGCTGACCGTCATGCGCCAGCCCGGAAAGATGCGGCTGATGCCAGCAAAGGCCTGTTGTTTCCACCCGCGGGCGGGTCTGGCCAACGGGGGAAAGGCGGTCGTCCCCTGCGCAGCATGGGTACCCGCCATACGGGAGGCAGCGGTCCTGGATGCTCCGGCGGCTGGAGCCGATGCCCCGGCTGCCGGCGATGCTGCTGCGGGAGGAACGGGGGCCCTTCCCCCGTTGCGGGCATTCAGCACATTCAGCAGAAACTGGGGATAGTACCGGCTGAGCTGTACGTCCCGGAAGCCGGCCCGTTGCAACTCGCGCACCAGGACACCCGGCGTAAAGTGGTTCAGGTGGCGGGGCAAATCGTGGCTGAGCCGGCGGCGCTCGGGATTGCCGAGCATGTCAAACGAGGTCAGGTTGGGCACTTCGGCGATAAACACCCCACCGTCGCGGAGCAGCTCGCGGCTGCGGGTCATGACAAAGCGAGGGTCCGGCACGTGCTCCAGCGTCTGGTACATGCAGATCACATCGTAAGGGCCCTGACCGGGAAAGTCCTCCAGCGTGCCCTGGTGGATGGTCAGGCCTAAATGTTGCCGGCCAATAGCCACGGCATCGGCGGAGATTTCAATGCCCTCCGCCTGCCAGCCGCGGTTCTGCAGCGCCTGAAGGAAAAAACCCCGGGCTCAACCCAATTCCAGCAAGCGGCCGCGGGCCTGCACCCTGCTTTCCACATCTTCGATGCGGTTGTGATAGCCCTCTCCCGATTCCATCCGGATGCTGCCGTCGGGGTTGTAAAACTTGAGCCGATGGCGCTCATCGTTGAAATAACTCTCCTCGTAATACCGGGGAAGGGAGGCCATCGTCGGGCGAGGATTCGTGTAGCAGAATCCGCAGTTGCTGCAGCGCACGATGGTCCATTGGCCCTCGCGTACATGCACGCTGCTTTCCTTGCTCCGGCAAAAACAGCAACCGATGGTTTCAAGGTCAGCCATGATGGGTGGAGCAGAAGCAGTTTCCATCGGGTAAAAATAGGGTGCTTCTATAAACCCGATGTATTGCGTTTTGCCAAATTTTTAACATGCTCCCTGACGGCCATAAACTGCGGGGCCTATGGGAGCGGTTGCACGTGTACCACGGAAGAGCCTGCAGGCTTTTTGCTCCTGTGGTTGTCGCATCGAAGCCCGGGCGTCAACATCGTTCTACTCGGCGATGAGCAGGATCTGTTGGTCGGAAAGGGCTCCGGCTGTACACTGGATGGTGTAAATCCCTGGCTCCAGTAGAGGAAGGCGAAGGGTCTTTCCCCCGTGAACCCCATGCTCCGTATGCTCCCAGACCAGTCTACCCTGGGCGCTGATAACCTTGATTTGGACGGGGCCCTGCTCGCTGCCGGACCACTGAAGGGAGGCATAATCCTGCGCAGGGTTGGGAAAGAGCTTCCAGTTTCGCTGCGCAACAGGAGCTTCGAGACCCGATAGAACCGGTGCATCACCGAGGTAAAACTCTCTTTCGTACGCTTGGCCGTTGAACGTTGCGCGGAACAGGTATCGCCCTAATGGATCGCTGGCGCTGGTGGTCTGCACCCAGTAAACCCAGGCCGCCGAGTAGTTATCCCAGGGACTGTTAAAATCCCAGCTGTTCAGCAGGCTCCCATCCGGGCGTTCAATTTCAACTTCAATCAGGGCGCTGTTTAGCAGATCTTTCGCCCAGAGCAGCAGGTAAACATTGTCACCCGGGTCAAACTCCCGTTGCTCGTTGCTAATCTCCGGATCGGGACAGTTCTCCACAGGTAAGGCAGCATGAACGCTGATGCGGTTAATCTGAGGCTGCCAATAATCGGATTGGTCATTCCACCAAGTGTCCGGATTCAACAGGTTGCAACTTCCGGTGTAGGGATCAATGACCTCGTCATCCTTGTCGAATACCTGAAAATGAAGGTGGGGAATCGTAGAACTCCCTGAGCTTCCCGCTGCGCCCAGGTACTCCCCCGCTTCGACCACATCCCCAAAAACCTTGGTCGTCAGGGTGCCGGTTTTGAAATGCAGGTACCAGGAAATGGAGCTGTCTGCATGCAACAGGTAAATGGCATTCCAGAGGATGCTGCCGTTGAGCACGCAATTCCGGTCCGGGTTGCCATCCGCCCGGCGCACAATCACTCCCGGGGCCGCGGCCACGATTTCCATAACCTGTTCGTCCATGCGCTGCCACGCATAAGGCCATAGGATGTAATCGGTGCCCTGGTGGTTGCCGCTGGACCAATCATAGGTTCGTTGACCACACTCGTAATCGCTGAGTACTGAAGGAGCCAGATTGTGGTCCACAAAATTCGTCACGGCGTAATATCCAGGATCATCAAACTCGGCCTTGTGCCGTATGGGCAAATCAAAAGAAACATGACCCATTCCCCGGGCTTGTTCGCTCCTTGTGCGCAGCGCCTGAAACTCTTCGGGGTGAGCGGCGATCCAGGCGTTGGCCTCTGCCCGGATTCCAGGGAGAATCGCAGCTACCTGGGCCTAGGAAATGCACGTTCCCTGAGGTCCGTACAGATTGGTCCATGAGCCTCCATGGGCAGGATGTGCCTGCTGGGCCTGCACGTTGACTCCGGCAACTGCGGCAAAAAACACTATAAATAGTAAATTTTTTTTCATAGAATCTCTCTATTTATTAAAGGAAGCAAACTCATGGCCGCCAACCGATATCGGCCAATCGGATGCGGTACTCGAGGGTGACCTGGCCACCGGGCACTTCCACATTCCGGAAAAGCAGGTAGGGATCCTCGCTCCAGTAAATGTCCAGGATGGGCGCGTTGTGCAGGGTCAGGTCGGGGCCGGCTACGCGGTTGCGGGCCAGTCCGGGGCGCTCGGTCTGGTTGATGCCGGCAGCCATGATTTCGTAGGTGCGGTACGGCACTTTGCGGGCGCTTTCCAACACTTCCACGTAGTGCTGATCGCCGGAGAGGAAGAGCATCGGGGCATCGCCCTGGGCCGTTTTCATCAGGTCAAAGAGCCGCTTGCGCGAGTTGCCGACTTTAATCCACGCTTCCCAGCGGTTGGGTCTTTGCAGCAAAAACTGGTAGCCGTTGACCAGGAGCCGGAGATCGGCGGGCTGCTGCAACTGCTGTTCGAGCCAGGCCCACTGGGCTTCACCCAGCACATCGGCTTTGCGCTTGCGCGGATTGCCGCGGTGGTAACGCCCATCCAGCAAGATGACCTGAACCCGTTTTCCCGTTTCGGAAAGCAGGGTTTGCGCGTAGTAAACGCCCTGCTGCCCCGCCGGAATTTTGTCGGACAACTGCCAGAAATCGGTGTGAATGACCTGGCTCTCTTCGCGCAGCGGATAGTCGGCGCCGCCGTCGTTGGTACCAAAATCGTGGTCGTCCCAGGTGACCAAAAACTCCGACGTAGCGCGCAATTGCGCAAAACCGGGTTTGGCGGCCATAAGCTCCAGTTGCAGGCGAATGTGCTCCGGATCCGTTTCGGTATCCGC
>Ga0172372_10004940_pt1 | contig 18779 bp, 17 predicted proteins | sample LakKiv5m_2_FD_114544 | JGI IMG/M metagenome (GOLD analysis project Ga0172372, IMG submission 114544) | Freshwater microbial communities from Kabuno Bay, South-Kivu, Congo - kab_092012_9.5m | ecosystem: Environmental > Aquatic > Freshwater > Lake | place: Democratic Republic of the Congo...
CAATGATCCTCGATGAGATCCCAGCGGTCGGACAGCGTTGGCGCGGGCGGGGCCGCTTCGCCGCGGAAGGCGGCGGCGATCTCCTGGAAGATCCACGGACTGGTCATGGCGGCGCGTCCGATCATCAGTCCGGAGACCGGCGCCTGGCTCCACCGGCGCCGGGCCGACTCGGCCGAGACAATGTCGCCGTTGCCGACCACGGGAATCTGCACCGCCTCCGCGACCGACGCGATCACGTCCCAATCCGCCTCCCCCGAGTAACCCTGCGCGCGGGTGCGTCCGTGCACGGTCAAACGCGCGATGCCGGCCTCTTCCAGTCGTTTGGCGTTGTCGGCCGCATTGATCGAGTGCTCGTCCCACCCGGTGCGGATTTTGGCCGTGACCGGCAGCGGCGCGACGGCACGGACCACAGCCGAGGCGATGGCGGCGAGCAGCGCACCGTCGCGGAGGAGGGCGGAGCCGCCGTTTTTGCAGACGACCTTGTTGACCGGGCAACCGAAGTTGATGTCGATGAAGTCGGGCTGTTTCCAGTCGACCACGGCCTGCGCCCCGCGGGCCAGTTGCTCCGGGTCCGACCCGAAAAGTTGCACGCCGAGCGGACGTTCCTCCGGGGTGAAGTCGACGTAGTGCCCGGTGCGTTCGTTGCGGTGCAGGATGCCGTCCGCGGAAACAAACTCGGTGGTCAGCACATCGGCGCCGCGCGCCTGGCAGATGCGGCGGAAGACCGAGTTGGTCACCCCGGCCATCGGGGCGAGGAAGAGCACCGGGCGCTGCGGGCGGCGGCCGAAGCCGGTGGGGTTGGTCGGAGCCATGGAGCGGCCGGCGCCGGGGGCGGCGCCGCGACAGGATTCAAGCGGCTTCGCCGAGTTGGAGTCCGAGGAGGGCGGAGACCTCCTTCTGGACTTCGGGAACCTGCGAGAGGGCCAGGCGGGGGTTGGGGATGAGGAAGGTTTCGCCCGTGCCGGTGCGTTCGTAGACCAGCACATCGGGGTCGGTGCTTTCCACCGGTTTGAGCAGGCGTTTGCGCTCGAGCATGAGGGCGAGAATATAGCGCGCATTTCTGGTCGTGTCGGAATTTTCTTCGATCAGCTTGCGCAGGATGCTTTCGGCGTCCTGTTTGCCGAGCGGCTCCGGCGGGGGCGGGGGCGGCATTTCGAATTTCGAGCGCCACAACGAGAAGGGCGCGGGGTCGGACGGCAGGGCGGCGCGCGATTCCTCGCCGACGTCCTCGCGGCGGAAACCGTCCGCTTCGCGGTAAAGGGCGGTGTAGAAAAATTCCCCCTCGAGGAAGGGGCGTTGCGTGACGGTGCAATGGTCGGAGCGGCGGCGGATTTCCCAGTCTTGGTTCATGGCAAAGTCAGCTCAGGAGGTTCGGCAGTTCGCGGTTGGTGCTGCGCATCCAGATGAGGACGCCGCCGATCGCGGCAAAGAACAGGACGGGCGCCCAGGCGGCCACGGTGGCATTGATGCGGTAGCCTTTGCCCAGCGCGAGGAAAAGACTGCTCCCGAGGATGAGGAAGAAGAAGAGGAGGATGGCCAGGGTGATGCTGCCCATGAGGCCGCGGCGGGAATAGATGATGCCGAGGGGACCGGCGATGAGGACCGCCACGAAACAGCCCCAGGGCAGGGCCCAGCGGTAGGCCAGTTGCGTGCGGTAGGGCGCGAGGCGGGCCGCGGTGAAGTGGTCGTTGTTGCGCAGGTATTCGCGCAGCTCGGGGACAGAGAGGAAGTTGGCGTCGAGGACCGAACTGCTGATGCGCCACGGGGTTTCGGACAGGTTGCGCACACGTAGGACCTCGAAATACCGCTGCTCGCTCACGTCGCCCCGGGGGTTGAAGTCGACCACTTTCCCGCGGTCCAAACGCCAGGTGCGCGTGGCGTGGTCATAGGACGCCTGTTCCGCGTAATAATTGCGACGTGGGCTGCCGTCCGGCCCTTCCTGCATGATCTGCACGCGGTAAAGGCGCTCGATGCCCGGATTGAGCCGCGCGACATACCAGAAGCGCCGGTCTTCGCGGTTGCGGAACAGGTGCCCGCGCACCGCCTTGCGGTCCGGGTCCGCGCCTTTGCGCAGGTCGGTGAGGATTTCCTTTTTGACCGCCCCGGCGTGCGGGGCCGCCGCGTAATTGAGGGCGGTGGCCACGGCCGTGAGGAGGAGGCCGAGGACGAGGAGGGGCAGGAGGACGCGGACCACGCTGCGTCCGGCGCAGAGCATGGAGATGATCTCGTTGCGCCGGGACATCTGGGTGAGGGCGTAGAGCACGGCCAGCAGCAGGCCGCTGGGGATGCTCATGAGGATGATCTCGGGTGCGCGGAGGAGGTAAAATTCGAAGATGAGCGAAAGCGGGGCTTTGTTCTCGAGGAAAGCCGGTGCATTCTCGCTCAGGTCGAAGACGAGCCAAACGGAAACAAAGCCCACCACGCAGTAGATGAACGGCAGGAGCACGCGGAGGAAAATGTATCGGTCGAGGATCTGCATCGGACAGCACCGTCCGGGCGGGGCCGGATCGCGCATTATCCCGCAGCCGGCGGCGGGCATCAATGTCATTCCCCGCGCCGTCCGGGGGGCGGGGTCATGATTTCGCTCCTCCCGGAAGGCGGGGCGCGGACGGATCCCGGCGCGCGCATGGAGGGAATTTTCTCGCCCGGCGGCGTGCTCTCCGGCGCGGCCAACTACGAGTTCCGTCCGCAGCAACTGCTCATGGCGCAGCATGTCGCCCGCACGCTGGCGCGGGGCGGCCATCTGGTGGTGGAAGCCGGCACCGGCACGGGCAAGTCGCTGGCCTATCTCGTGCCCGCCGTGCTGTCCGCGGCGGAGGAGGGGCGCAAAGCCATCCTGTCCACCCACACGATCAACCTGCAGGAACAGCTCCTCTACAAAGACCTCCCGCTGGTGGCCAAATTGCTGCCGGTCGAATTCGACGCGGCCCTGCTCAAGGGACGCCAGAATTACCTGTGTCCGCGCCGCCTGCACAAAGCGCTGGAAAACCGCGCCGAGCTTTTCACCAGCACGGAGACGGTCGAACTCGAGCGCATCCTCGATTGGAGCCGCCGCACGCGCGACGGATCGCTGGCCGACCTCGATCCGCTGCCGGACCCCGCGGTGTGGAACCTGGTCTGCAGCGAAGCCGGCATCTGCACGCAGCGCACGTGCGGCGGGAAGGACGGTGCGCGTTGCTTCTACCAGCAAGCCCGGCGGCGCATCGACGCGGCCAATGTCGTGGTGCTCAACCACAGTCTGCTCTTCATCCTCCTCGGCGGACGCGACCCGCTTTCCGAGGAAGGTCCCGGTTACCTGTATCCGAACGATTTCCTCGTCATCGACGAGGCGCACACCATCGAAAGCGTGGCGGCCAAGCACCTCGGGATCCGTTTGTCGCAATACGAACTGCGCTACGCGCTGCAGCGGTTGTGGCATCCGCGCACGAAGAAAGGCCTGCTCCCCGCCTTGAAATCGAAACCGGGCGCCGCCGCCGTGGCCGCGGCGCTCGACGAAGGCGAACGTTTTTTCGCGGCGCTGACCAACGCCTGCAACTTCACCAAAGGGAAGGAAGTGCGCGTGCGGCAGCCCTTGGATCTGCCGGTCGATCTGGTGCGGCGTCTGCAGGAAGTGCGCCAGGTGCTGAAAGAGGCGTCCGCGGAGGCCGGCGAGGACCTGCGGGCCGAAGCGGGCGAAGCGTCGCTGCGCCTGCAGGCCTTCGTCGAGGGCGTGCCGGTCTTCACGGACCAGCAGGCGGAGGAGAGTGTCTACTGGGCCTCGCTGACCGGCCGCCGCGACCAATTCACCACCGCGCACGTCACGCCGGTCGATCTGGCCGGGGAACTGCGCCAGTTGTTGTTCCGCGAAGGCACCACGGCCGTGCTGACCAGCGCGACGCTTTCGGTCGGCCGGCCGGACCTGCTTTATTTCCGCGAGCGCGTCGGGGCGGACGACGCCGAAGCGGTGCAGATCGGCAGTCCTTTCGACTACGCGCGGCAGATGAAAATCAAAGTGGTGCGCAAGATGCCCGATCCGCGGGCGGACGATTACGAGAAAGAATTGGAAAAGTGGATCCGGCATTTCACCGCGGAGACGCACGGGCACGCCTTTGTGCTTTTCACCAACGCGCGGCTCATGCGCAGTCTGGCCGCGAAGATGGAGGGGTTTTTCTCGGACAAGGGATGGCCGCTGCTCGTGCAGGGCGGGGACCGGTCGCGCCACAAAATGGTGGAGGATTTCCGCGGCGAGGAAAATTCCGTGCTCTTCGGTCTCGACAGCTTCTGGAGCGGTGTCGATGTGCCGGGAGAGGCTTTGCGCAACGTGATCATCACGCGCCTGCCCTTCGCCGTTCCCGATCATCCGCTGGTCGAAGCGCGCTTGGAACAAATCGAAGCGCGGGGCGGTGATCCGTTCCCCGAATACTCGCTGCCGGAGGCGATCCTCAAACTCCGTCAGGGGGTCGGACGCCTCATCCGCACCGCCTCGGACGAGGGCATCGTCGTCCTCCTCGACAACCGCGTGGTCACCAAAGCCTACGGCCGCGCGTTTTTGCAGGCCTTGCCGGAATGTCCGGTGGAAATTTTGTGAGCCATGACGACGTCGCCCGTCCTGCGCATGTTTCTTGCCCTCGTCGCCGCGGCCGCGGTCTTGGCGCCTTGGTGGGTGGCGCGGGACGAAGCGGCAGCCTCGTTTCCCGGGTTCGCTTTGCCGCCAGCCCGGCCGGCGGCTGACCCCGTGCCGTTCTTCGTCAGCGAGACCGTCAATCCCGCTTCGCCCGAACCCAAAGCCCACTCCGGCACGCTGGCCGAATTGCCCGACGGACGTTTGGTCGCCGCATGGTATGCCGGCAGCGGGGAGGGGGCGCCGGATGTGGCCATCCAGATGTCGACGCGTGACCCGCAAGGAGAGTGGTCGCCCCCGCGCAGCATTTTCCGTCGCGGGGAGGTTGCGGTCTCGCTGCGGCGTCATGTCCATTCCCTCGGAAACCCCCTGCTGCTGGCCGATGATGCCGGAAGACTCGGCTTGCTGTTCGTCTCGATCGCGGCGGGCAAGTGGTCGGGCAGTTCGATGAACCTCTCGTGGTCGTCCGACGGCGGGGAATCGTGGACGCGTCCCGAGAAGCTCACGCTGAATCCGCTGGCCAATTTGAGCGCGCTGCCCCGCAATCCGCCCGTGCCTTTGCGCGGCGGCGGCTGGGCGGTTCCCATCTACGAGGAATTCCTCGGCCGCTTTCCCGAAATGCTCTGGATCCGGCCGCGCCACTCCGCGGCCTCGGCGGCCGTCTCCAGGATGGCCGATGGCATGTCTGTTTTCCAACCCGCGGTCGCGGCGCTGTCCGCCGATCGCGCCTTGGCTTTCTTCCGCGACGACAGCGGAGCCGGGCGCGTTTCCTTGGCGGACACGGCGGATCGCGGCCGCACTTGGAGCGGGCGACGGGCCTCGGATCTGCCCAATGTCGACTCGGGGGTCTGCGCGCTGCGTTTGCCCGACGGCCGGTTGCTCTGTGCGGTCAATGACTCGGCCAATCGCAGGCGCGAGAACCTGCGTCTGGCTCTTTCCGCGGACGAGGGGCGGACCTGGCGATACATCGCGACGCTCGCCGAGGAGGCCGGGGAGAATTTCGATTACCCTTACATGATCCTCGGCCGGGACGGACGCGTCCGCCTGCTCTACTCGTCGCGCGGCACGCGGATCGTCTTTGCCGAGTTCAATACCGCCTGGATCGATGCGCAGGCCGCGGGCCACGGGGAGGTGCAGCCATGACCGCCTCGGCTTATTGGTGGAATGCGGCCGGGCTCTTTCTCCTTATTCTCTGGTTGCTCCAGCGTTGGCGTCCGGGTTGGCGCTGGTTCCTTGTTTCCGCGCTCGGTGCGGCGGTGGCCGGGATCATTCCTTTTTTCGGACACGCGCCGCGTTACTGGCTGAGCGGCTTGACCCCGAATCTCAGCGTGCCGCTGCTCGCCGTGCTCGCGGCCTCCATCCTGCAACGCGCGGGCGGCGGTGCGGTCTTCCGTCCGCGCGAATGGCGCGCCGCGTGGATCTTCGGCGCCGCGGCCTCGCTGGTCCTTTATCCGAGCGCGCTCGGCCTCGGGTTGCGCAATCTCGACACTTATTCGCTCGGCTGGCCGTGGCTCGAATCATTTCCGTCCTTGGCGCTCTTCGGCGGCGTGGCCGTGACCGCCGCTTTTCTCGTCTGGCGCGGCAACCGGTTCGGGTGGGTCTTGGTCGCCGCGGCTGCGGCTCACCTGACGCGCCGGCAGGAATCGAACAACTTCTGGGATTATTTGCTCGATCCGCTTTTCGGCGCCGCCTCGCTGGTCGCCGTGTTGGTGTTACTCCTGCGCCGGCCCTGACGGTGCCTCGCGCTCCACGAGCAGCTCGCGGACGAACAAATGCCGCGCCACGTGGCCGCGCAGCATGTCGTTTGTTTGCTCACCGGTGAAATAGTCGTTCAGCCTCAGGCGGGTGCCCAGCACCCGGAATCCGGGGATCGCGGCCGGGGAGTCCAGCGGCACGGGCACGATGAGCAGATCGACTCCGGTATCGTGCAGGGCGCGAGGCAAGTCGTTCATCTTTATCCGCCGCACGTCCGCGCCGGGCAGCAGGAACCGGTAGAGTTCGTCCCGTGCCGTGAAGGGCGAGGGAACGGTGACCACCCGACCACGCGCGGCTTCCACGGCGGGCGGCGGGAACGCGCCCGATGGTCCGTCGAACGGACGCAGGAACGCCGCGAAGCCGAGATAAACGGCCAACACTGCGGGCAAAGTCAGGGCGCGGGTCCACTGCCTCCGCAGCAAACCGGCGAGGGCGAATCCGGGGACCAGAGCGAGCAGCACCCAGTCCGTCGCGCTGTAAGTTGAAGCGCCGGAAAGATTGATGGTTAGCAGACCGGCCCCGGCGACGAGCGCGAGACCGAGCAATGTGCAGACAGCGAGGGTGATAGCCAGGAGCCATCGCGGAATCCGCGGCCAGTAGACACCGCAGAGCACGGCCACGGCGGGCATGGCCGGCAGGAGGTAGCGTTCGTAGCGGATGGTGGGCAGGAGATGGAAAACAAAAAGGGTGATGATCCAGATCCAGAGAAGTTGCTCGGACGGGGCCATGGTGCGCCGTCCGCGCCACGCGAGGACGAAGACCGCAAGGACGGCGGGGGCGACGAGACCGGCATTGGTCAGCCATCCGAAGGCGTAGGCCCAGATGCTGTGCTTGCCCCACAGTGCGTCGGCCAGGTAGCCCGCGTCGTCCGCGTCGAATTTGCCCGCATTTTCTTTGAGGACAAAATCCTGCAGGATAAAATGGCGTTGCGGGTCGAGAAAGAACCACAGGCCGAACACAGCCAGGGCAAGGCACGAAACCAGCACGATTTTGGCGGCGTCGAACTTCAACCAGGCCGGGATCCGGTAGCCGCGCTGATGGAGCGTCCACCAAGCGAGCGCGCCGGCGGAGGGGATGATCATGGCGAACGACTTGTAGAGCAACCCGGCGCCGAAGATCAGGCCGAAGGCCAGAGCCGTCCCCCAGCCGAGAACGGCGCGCGGCTGCACGAGGAGGATGAAAAACGGCAGGAACAACCAGAAGGTCTCCGGCGCGCTGGTGAGGAAGACGCGTCCGTGCCGGTAGACGCCGAGAAAAGCAAGATAAGCCAGCGCCGCGACCACACCCGCGGCAAAGGTTCCCGTCATGCGGCGGGCCAGGAGGAGAGCCAGCGCGGCGGTGGCGAGGGAAAAAAGCGCGTTGGGCAGGCGCAGCCGCCACAATTCCCACTGCTCGCCCAACGCAGTCGAGGCCATGCCCTGCCAGAAAAGCCCCGGCGGCTTGGTGTTGCGGTGCTCCGCTTTCGCCGCCTGCAAGGGCAGCCATTGGCCGGTGTCCGCGGTCAATCGCGCGATCTGCAGATAAAGATACTCGTCGGGGTTGGTCGCGGCGTGTTCGCTCCCGGTGTTGTGCAGGTAGACCAATGCCGCGAGGGCGAGGCCAAGCGCGGCGAGCCAGCCGGTCAAGGCGAGTTCGCTTCTGTTCATGGCTTCACTTCAACCAGCAGATCTTCCTTGAAGATATTCCGCGAAACATTCCCGCGCAGCATATCCATCGTTTCGGCGTTGTTGAACCGGTCGATGAGTTGCAGGCGCGATCCGACGACGCGCAGGCGGGGGTCCGCTTCGACCGTCCGGTCGCCCAAGGGCACGGTGACGATGAAAAGTCCGCCGCCGTCGCGCAATTCCTCGAAGCCGGGAGCCTTTTCGATTTTGTAGGGCTGCGGATTGGAACCGGGGAGCAGGAAGCGGTAGATCTCTTCGCGCGCACCGAAGTTGACCGGGGCCGGGAAGGTTTTGCCGCGCGCGAAGTCCTGCGCGGTGCGGTCGAAGGCGCCGCGGGGCCCGTCGAAGGGAACGAGGAAAAGCGCGAAGGCGAGATAGAGCAGGAGAACGGCGGGCGCCGCGGTCGGGCGGATGGAGGCGCGGCGGCCGAGCGCGATGAGGACCCAGCCGATGAGCGCGGCAAGAAAGGCCCAGAAATACCAGGGGTAAAGCGGCCCCTCGGCCAGATCGCGGGTCAGGAGCAGCGCGCCCCAGCCCATACCGAAGGCAATCACCGCGACCGCGACCAAGCTGATGCCGAGCAGCCACGCCGGGATGCGTGTCCAATAAAGCGCGCACAAGACCGCGAGCGCCGGCATGCCGGGCAGGAGGTAACGCTCATCGCGCTGGTTCGGCAGGGTGAAGACGACGAAAAGTGTGATGAGCCAGAACCAAAGCAACTTTTCACCGCCGGGTAAGGCCTTGCGATGCAAGAAGCCGAGGACGAAGACCGCGACGACCGCAGGCGCGAGCAATCCGGCATTGATCGGATACGACACGACATTGCGCCAGACGCTTGATCCGCCCCAGAGCAGGTTGACGAAATAGTTTTCGCCCTCCGTGTCGAATTTCCCGACGTTCTCGTCGAGGACGAAGTCGGCCAGGATGAGATGGCGTTGCGGATCGAGGAAATACCAGAGGCTGAAAACTCCGAGCGAGAGGAGTCCGGCCAGCGCGATTTGCGGAGCATCGGTTTTCAGCCACGTTCCCACCCGGTAGCCGCGCGCTTGGAGCGTCCACCACGCCAGACCGGCGGCACCGGGCAGTGCGAGGGCGAAGGATTTGTAAAGCATGGCCAGTCCGAACATCAGACCGAAGGCGGCGGCCCATTCCCAGCCGAGTGGGGCGACCAGTCGGTTGCGCAGCAGCAGGAAAGCAAAAGGCAGGAAGAGCCAGAAGGTCTCCGGAGCAGAAGTGAGGAAGACGCGTCCGTAGCGGTAAGTTCCGAAAAACGCCAGATAGACCAGCGCCGCGAGGAGGCCGGTCGATGCGGAGCCACCGAGTTTGCGTCCGACGAGAAAGACCAGGACCGCGGTGGCCAGCGTGTAAAGCACACTCGGGTAACGCAGCTTCCACAGCTCGTAGCGCGCGCCCCAATCCGTGGAAACAATGCCCTGCCAGAACAAGGCCGGCGGCTTGGTGTTGCGGTGCCGTTCGACCTCGCTCTGCAGCGGCAGCCATTGACCGGTGTCCGCGGTCAGGCGCGTGATTTGCGCGTAGAGCAACTCGTCGCCATTGGTCGCCGCGTGGTCGCTGCCCAGCGCGAAGAAATAGGCGGCCACGGCCAGGGCCAGGCAGAGAAAAGCGGTCAGTCCGGTGAAACGGACGGCGTCAGGCGGCATCAGGAGAGCATAGGGGATCAATCGGGGGATTGTCAGCAAGCGACGATCCGGACATGAATGGCGGGTGCCTTGCCTGGTTCTCATCGGCCTCTTGCTCTGCGCCGGTTGCTCGCCGCAACCGCGGGCCGATCTCGTGTTTCTCAACGGGGCGGAGCCCGAGACGCTCGATCCGGCGCTGATCACCGGCCAACCCGAAGGCCGCGTGGCCAACGCGCTTTTCGAGGGACTGCTCACCTTCGATGAGCATGGCCGGCCGCAGCCGGGTATGGCCGAAAGCTGGGAGGTTTCCGGGGACGGTCGGGTCTACACCTTCACTCTGCGCGACGGCCTGACGTGGAGCGACGGGACGCCGCTGACCGCGGACGACTTTGTGCGGTCCTGGCAAAGGACCCTGGATCCGTCCACGGCCTCCGAATACGCCTATCAGCTGCACTACATCAAAAACGCGAAGGTCTTCAACGAGGGGGAAATCACGGACTTCGCCCGCGTTGGCGTGTCGGCTCCGGATGCGCGCACGTTTCGGGTCGAACTCGAAAATCCGACGCCGTTCTTTTTGGACCTGTGTTCTTTCGTGACCCTGCTGCCGGTTCCTTTGCACGCCGTCGGAAAGCACGGCGACAACTGGATCAAACCGGGCAACCTCGTGAGCAATGGGGCCTATGTGCTCGACTCATGGCGCCTCAACGACCGGATCCGCTTGCGGAAAAATCCCCGCTACTGGAACGCGGACAAGGTGGCGATGGAAACCATCGACGTCATTCCCGTCAGCAAGGCCAACACGGCTTTCAATCTCTACGCTTCGGGCCAGGCCGACCTCATGATGGACAAAGGCCTCGTCCCGCCCGCATTGTTGTCCGAGATCAAAAAGCGCGGCGACTTCCATGCCGCGCCATTTCTCGGGACCTATTTCCTGCGCTTCAATTGCCGGAAAGGGCCGTTCACCGACGAACGGGTGCGCCGCGCTTTCAGTCTGGTCATCGACAAACAGTCCATCGTCGACCGCATCACGCGGGCCGGCGAGTTGCCGGCCGACAGCTTCGTGCCGCCCGGTGCCGGGGGCTATGAACCGTTCGGCGAATGCGGGGGGAGAAACGTCGAGGAGGCACAGCGTCTGCTGGCCGAAGCCGGCTTTCCCGAGGGGCGCGGTTTCCCCATGGTCAACTACCTCTACAGCGAAGGCGAGCTGAACGAGGCCATCGCCGTCGAATTGCAGAGCATGTGGCGCCAGTTGCTCGGGGTCAACGTGCAGTTGCTGCGCCAGGAGTGGAAGGTCTACCTCAACTCGATGAGCCGGCTCGATTACGACATCGCGCGGTCCAGTTGGGTCGGGGATTACCCCGATCCGAACACGTTTCTCGACATGTTCGTCACCGGCGGCGGCAACAACCGCACGGGCTGGAGCGATCCGCGTTACGACAAGCTGATCGCCGACGCCGCGGCGGAAACCGATCCGGATGCGCGGTTCGGGATCCTGCGCGAAGCGGAGGAGATCCTGGTCTGCGAGCAAATGCCGGTTTGTCCGCTTTATTTCTACGTCGGCATCCAACTCTACGATGCCGGAAAACTCGGCGGTATCGCCGGCAATGTCCTCGACGAACATCCGTTGAAGGCGATGTTCTGGAAAAAGCCGGGTGATTGATGCGGATGGCGTCAGTCGGCAGCCTTCCCGCTCCGCGCGCCGAGGTCGATGGCGAAGGTGTGCGATCCGGCGCCGTGCCGCCAAAAGCCCTCCCGTTTCGGATCGGAGTAGTCACGACCGGAATCGGTGCCGCGGCTCGGCAGCGCGAAGGTGGCTGCGAGGGTGAAGGTATTGTCGCCGGTGATGTGATAGCCGTAGGGCCGCCCGGTCACGGCATCGTTGAGCGTCCGGATGAAAGTCCCGGGGTTGGTATTGCACTCCTCGAGGGTGGCGGGCAGACGACCTTGCTCACGGCTGAAAGAGCTGACCGCGCGGTAGATCGAACGCAGATCGTCGATTCGCTCGGCGTCTTGGGTATGCAGCCGTGCCTGCAAAGGCCCGCCAGTGACCCAGGCCGAGACGGCGACCATGCGACGCTTTATGCCGCGTCCGGCCGGTCGATGGCAAGCTCCGCGGACCCGAAGGCGGGCGACGGTGGATCGCGGTGCGTTCTTGCCGATTGATCGCAACCGGACATCGCGCGGCACCGGTTGCTTGGCGCGATGCGACACGCGTGACACACGGTCATCACGCCTGCCGCCATGCACCGCAAATTCCGCGAGGGTGCGATAACGACGAAAACGCTGGGCGCCTTGATCGCGCAATTCGGCGAGGATTGCGCCGCAGGCGAGTTCCACCGGCTTCCGCTGAACGACGTGTCGATTTCCGGACTGGCGGGGGACTATGCGGTATTGCCGGGCACTTGTTTCTTGCGCGCGGCCGACGCCCTGCATCTGGCGTGCGCGCGGGATCACGGCTTCAAGACCATTTATTCCAACGACAAGATCCTCCTGGCCGCAGCGCGGCATTCCGGGGTGCAGGGGCGCAATGTGATCGCGAAGCCCTGAGCGCGCGCCGGCTCAGAACACGATCGCGAAAAAGAGTATCGTGCCGAGCAGCAGCGCCGCGTAGACGATCGGGAAAATTTTTCGGCAGCGGCGGTCGAGGATGTCCGCGTCGGCGGACCGGTTGCTGCGGTTGAGTTCGCCGACCACGAGGTTCACCACGATGCTGGCGCACATGATCATGAAGCTGAAGTTGACGAAGACGTTGACCGGGGTGAGGTAGGAAATATGCGGCAGGATGTCGCCGAGGACGATCTGGTAGGCCACGGCGGTGAGCAGGCCGACAAAGGACACGCTCATGCGGTCGCCGACCGAAGCGTGGTCCATCCAGAAGACCGACCACGAAAGGACGACCACCAGCAGGAGCGGGCCGATCACGAGGCGCATGATGAAGGCCCCCTCGCGCTTGACGTCCATTTCGTAAACGAAAGCGGACGTGCCCCCGTCGCGGCCGGGCGAAGTGGGCAGCACGGTCTCGCCGCCGGCGCGCATGCCGCGTAGCGACCACTGCGGGACGCGGATGGCGCGGGGGGCGGGCGCCGGCATGGCGAGCGGTTGCAGGACGAGTTCCGACGCGGTGTAGCCCGGGATCCCGAAGACGAGGCGCAAGGTCTGGCGGTCGAAGGGGTAGTGCCGGAGCATCAATTCGGATTTGGCGGTCGCGTTGACCGGGGTGACGAGCAGGCAGGTGCCGTCGGGCCGGACGCGGAAAAGCGGTTCGCCCTTTTCGAACGCGCCGACCGAATTGAGCAGGGAAATTTCGGGATACCAGGAAGGCGAGATCTCGTTGAACTGGAAGTTGCCCTGGTAGAATTTCTCGGCGACGCCCTCGGTCGCGGGGTCGAAGGCCTGCCTTTCGTCCTTCCACCGCGCGTGCAGGATGCCGCTGAACTCGAAGGTCTCGGTCTGGTCGTCGATGAGGACGATATCGACAAGTTGGAAACCGGTCTCGACCACCAGTGGTCCGCCGCCGGCAGCGGGCGGCGTCAAGAGCGCGGTTTGCGAGGGGGCAGTGGCCCCGTTCGCGGCGGAGGCGGCAAGCAACAAGGAGGCGAGGAACCGGCAGGGCGTGGACATGGTCGTGTGAGTAACCGGTCGGGCGGCGCGGCGCCACGCCAAATTCCGCGGACGGATCCTCGCCCTCAGGCCGCGAGCACGAGCCGCAAGGCCGCGGCGCCGGCGAGGGCGATGGTAATCCATTCGAAAAGGCGTTGCGGGACACGGCGCAGGAGGAGGCGGCCGGCCACGGCGCCGGCCAGCACGATGGGCAAAAGCAGGGCGTCGAACCGGAGCGAGTCGGAGTTGATCAGTCCGAGTTGCGCGCTGAACGGGACTTTGGCGAGGTTGACGATGAGGAAAAACCACGCGGCCGTGCCGACGAAGGTCATTTTGTCCATGCGCCGCGCGAGGAAGTAGAAGGCGGCGATGGCGCCGGCGGCGTTGGCCAGCATGGTGGTGACGCCCGTGGCCCAGCCGGCGGCGAGGCCGAGCCGGGGATGGTTGCCCATGCTCCCCATCATGGACGGGCGCAGGCGTTGCGCGGCGGTGAGGGCCATGAGCCCGAGAATGACCCAGCCCAGCAGGGCGGTGAAGGTGCGGTCGGGAATGTGCGGCATAAGCCACCAACCGCAGACAATGCCGGCCAGCGTGGCGGGCAGCAGCTTGAGCAAATCCGGCCAGTCCGCGTGGCGGCGGTAGAACCACACGGCGATAAAGTCGGCGAAAATCATCAACGGCAACAGTGCGCCGGTGGACTCCTTGGCCGGGAACAACTGCGCGAAGAGCGACACGGAAACGATGCCCAGTCCGCCTAAGCCGGTTTTGGACAGTCCGACGCAGAACGCCGCCGTCGCGGCGAGGGCCCATACCCAGGCGGAGGAGAGGTCCGGCATGGAGTCAGGCGGGCGGCCAGTGCGAAGGCGGCAGGCCGGCTTGCTTGCGGAACCAGCGCGCGAAGTAACTCGGGTCGCTGAACCCGAGGGCCTCGGACGCCGCGGCGACGCGGAGCCCGCGCTTGAGTTTGTCTTCCGCGGCGCGCAGCAGCTCGCGGTCGCGCCATTGCCCGAGGGTCAAACCGCAGGCGCGGCGCACGAGACGGTTGAGATAGTCCTTCTGCAAACCGGTGCGCCGGGCCAATTCGCCCGGACGCGGCCAACGACCGTCCGCCCCGGCGCGCCAGGCGCGCTGCAGGCGTCCGAGGATGGCCGCCCCGGAGCCCGGTGCGGAGGTTTCACCGGCGCAGGCGCGTCGGCAGGCGTCGAGGATCAACAGCGCGGCGCCGCCGGCGGTGAGGTCGAGGTTGCGCCTGTCCTCGGCCGACAACCCGGCCACTTGCTGCCGCACGAACGCGAGGGATTCGGCCGAGAGTTGTCCGCGGCGGAAACCTTGGCGTTTCGGCGCCGCGCCGCCGAGATCGGCGACGAGGCAGATGGCGCGGCGGGGGGCTTGTTCGCGGAATTCATGGATGCGTCCGGGCGGGATGAAGAACACCGCGCCGGGTCCGGCCGGATAGCGCTGGCGTCCGATGCGCTGCTCGCCGTGGCCGCGCAGGTAGAGGAGGAGCTGCCCGTGGGGGTGGCGGTGGGGCGCATAACGTTCGAAGGGCTGCAGGTGGCGGTTGACCCGCAGGGCGCGCACCGACCAGTCGCCGCAGCGCAGTTGAAGCCGCCGCAAGACGATGGGGGCCACGGGGGCGGGCGGGGCTTTCGGCATCAGCACAATAAATAAAGTCGTTTTTGTGCCGGATAAAGCGTTTTCGCCCATGGCGGCGGGACGAGTTCCGTTGCAATCTGGGGCCATGTCACGCCCCGTGGTCCTCGTCACCGGTGCCAGCCGCGGTCTCGGCCGCGGGGTGGCGTTATCCCTCGCAAAGGAAGGCTACGATCTCGGCATCCACTACGCGAACAACCGCGCGGCGGCCGAGGAAGCGGTGCAGTTGTGCCGCGGGGTCGCCCGGCAGTCGGATCAGAAGTTTTTCCCGGTGTCCGCGCAATTGTCCTCGGCGACCGAACGTCAGGCCATGATGGACGCCATGCTCGGCGAATTCGGGCGTCTCGACGGCCTGGTCAACAATGCGGGGATCGCGCCGAAAGTGCGGGCGGACATCACGGAGGCGGGCGAAGAAAATTTCGACGAGGTCATCGCGGTGAATTTGCGCGGTCCGTATTTCCTCAGCCAGCTCGCGGCCAGATGGTGGCTGGCGCATCCGGGTCAGTCGCGGCTGCCCGGCGGCTACAAACTCGTTTTCGTCACGTCGATCTCCGTGCACACGGCTTCGGTCAACCGCGGCGAGTATTGCATCGCCAAGGCCGGACTCGCCATGGCGGCGCAATTGTGGTCCGTGCGCCTCGCCGCCGAAGGCGTGCAGGTCTACGAGGTGCGTCCGGGGATCATGAAGACCGACATGACCGCGGGCGTGACCGACAAATACGACAAGCTTATCGCCGACGGACTGGTGCCGCAGAAGCGCTGGGGAACGCCGGAGGATGTGGGGCGGTCCGTGGCCGCGTTGTGCCGCGGGGATTTTCCGTTCAGCACGGGGACGGTCATCGACGTGGACGGCGGATTCCAACTGCGGCGGCTCTGAGGAAATTTTATGACCAAGATCGACCCGAACCTCACGGCGCGGAGCCTCGAAAGACCCGCGCGCGACGTCTTTGCCGCGTCCGCCCCGAAAATCGCCGCGTTGCAGAAGCGCTGGAAAGACTCGGACGGCACCCCGGTGTTCACCATCGAGGGCCGCTACACTTCGCGCGGGTGGACGGAATGGACGCAGGGATTCCAGTTCGGCGCGGCCATTCTGCAATTCGACGCGACGGGCGACGAGGAGATGCTGCGCATCGGCCGGGAAGGGACGCTCAAGCTGATGGCCCCGCACGTCACGCACATCGGCGTGCACGACCACGGGTTCAACAACGTGAGCACCTACGGCAACCTGCGGCGTTTGCTCCGCGAGGGGCGGTTGCCGGCGGATGCTTGGGAGGGTCATTTTTACGATCTCGCGCTCAAGGCCAGCGGGGCGGTGCAGGCGGCGCGCTGGACGCAGCTCACGCCGGAACTCGGGTATGTTTACTCGTTCAACGGACCGCATTCGCTCTTCTCCGACACGATCCGCACGATGCGTGCTTTGGCTGTGGCGCATCTGTCGGGTCACCGCTTGATGGGGGAGAACGACAAAGCGGTGTCCCTGCTCGGACGCATCATCCAGCATGCGGACACCACCTCGCGCTACAATGTGTATTTCGGCAAGGGGCGCGACATTTATGACGTGCGCGGTCGCGTGGTGCACGAGTCGGTTTTCAACACCAACGACGGCAACTACCGGTGTCCGAGTTCGCAGCAGGGTTACTCGCCTTTCACGACGTGGACGCGCGGGCATGCGTGGGTCTTGTGCGGCTATCCCGAGCAGTTGGAGTTTCTCGAGACCTTGCCCGCGGAGGATTTCGCTCCTTTCGGCGGCAAGGAAGCCGTGCTGGCACGTTTTCTCGAAACGGCCAGGGCGGCGGCGGATTTCTATCTCGAGCACACGCCGACGGACGGCGTTCCTTACTGGGATACGGGCGCGCCCGGATTGGCCAAGATGGGCGACTATCTGGATCGGCCGGCCGAGCCGTTCAACGAGCACGAACCGGTCGACAGTTCCGCCGCGGCGATTTCCGCGCAGGGTCTGTTGCGCCTCGGGCGCTGGCTGGAGAACCATGGTGAAGCGGAAGCCGGTCGCAAATACACGGCGGCGGGTCTGACGACCGCCAAGACACTTTTTGCCGAGCCGTATCTCAGCAGCGATCCCGACCACGAAGGCTTATTGCTGCACACGGTTTACCATCGTCCGAATGGCTGGGATCACATTCCCGCCGGGCGCAAGGTGCCCTGTGGCGAAGCGGCCATGTGGGGCGATTACCACGCTCGCGAACTGGCGCTCTATCTCCTCCGTCTGTCCGGCAGCGGACCTTATCTCACCTTCTACTCATGATTATCGCCGACCTCGCTCAAATCGAAGGCCGCACGTATCCCGCGCGGCGCCGCACGCAAAACCTCGTCGGGGGCATGTCCCCGATCCAGGCGACCAACTTCGCCATGGGCCATGTCACGCTCGAGCCGAACGGCGGGCAGGTCCCGTGGCACAACCAAGAGCAGGAAGAAATTTATTTCATCGTCGAGGGCGAGGGGGAAATGTGCCTCGGCGAAGAGCGTCGCACGATCAAAGCCGGTCAAGCCGCTTACATTCCGTCGGGCATTTTCCATCAGCTGACCAACACCGGCTCCACCCCGATGCGCATGATCTATGTCTACGGACCGGCGGGCGACGCAGCCCACTGGAAGCAGGAATTGGCCGGGACATTGCCGGTCGCGGGCGTGGACGTCCCGCCGCTGCCCTCCGGTGCGCAGCCGCAATGCACCAAAAAGCCGGAGTGAAATTATGAAAGAACACAAAGTCGGAATTATCATGAACGGCGTCACCGGGCGCATGGGGACCAATCAGCACCTGATCCGTTCCATCAAGGCCAGCATCGATCAGGGCGGCGTGAAAATCAGCGATGACGAAGTCATCGTGCCGGATCCCATCCTCGTCGGCCGCAGCGAGGCCAAACTCGCGGCTCTGGCCGCGCGCACCGGGGTCAAGCGCTACACGACCGATCTCGAGGCGGCGCTCAAGGACAAACACAACATCATTTATTTCGACGCCACGCTGACCGGTCAGCGTCCGGTCGGCGTGCGCAAGGCGATTGCCGCCGGGAAGCACATCTATTGCGAGAAGCCCACCGCCACCACGTCCGCGGAAGCTTTGGCGCTGGCCAAGGAAGTGGAGAAGGCCGGGCTCAAGAACGGGGTGGTGCAGGACAAGCTGTGGCTGCCGGGCCTGCTCAAATTGAAATACCTCATCGACACCGGCTTCTTTGGCAGAATTCTCTCGGTGCGCGGCGAGTTCGGTTACTGGGTCTTCACCGGCGAGCACGAGAAGTTGCAGCGTCCGTCATGGAACTACCGCAAAGAAGACGACGGCGGCATCATCGTCGACATGCTCTGCCACTGGCAATACGTCATCCAGAACCTTTTCGGGGACATCAAGTCGGTCAGCTGCCTCGGGGCCACGCACATCCCGCAGCGCTGGGACGAAAACGGCAAGCCCTACAAGTGCACGGCGGATGATTCGGCTTATGCAACGTTCGAACTCAACAACGGCGTGATTTGCCATTTCAATTCGTCGTGGGCGGTGCGCGTCAAGCGCGACGACCTGCTCACGCTGCAGGTCGACGGCACGGAGGGCTCGGCGGTGGCCGGATTGCGCAACTGCACCGTGCAGCACGCCTCGGCCACGCCGCGCTGCGTGTGGAATCCGGACATGGACAGCCCGGTCGATTACAAGGACGGCTGGGTCACGCAGCCGACCAACGATGTTTTCGACAACGCGTTCAAAGTGCAGTGGGAGTTGTTCCTGCGCCATGTGGTCAAGGACGAACCGTTCCCTTGGTCGCTGCGCGAGGGGGCCAAGGGCGTGCAACTCGCCGAACTCGGCTTGCAGTCATGGTCCGAGCGCCGCTGGCTTGATGTTCCGGCCCTGAAGTAGGAGTCTCG
>Ga0172372_10004941_pt1 | contig 18778 bp, 21 predicted proteins | sample LakKiv5m_2_FD_114544 | JGI IMG/M metagenome (GOLD analysis project Ga0172372, IMG submission 114544) | Freshwater microbial communities from Kabuno Bay, South-Kivu, Congo - kab_092012_9.5m | ecosystem: Environmental > Aquatic > Freshwater > Lake | place: Democratic Republic of the Congo...
AGTTTGAGTAATATTAGTATTTGTTTTCCATGTTAATCTTGCGCACCAATTAGTTAAATCTATAGGATTATTATTATCATCTTTATATACTAAACTCAACTTAAAAGAGGACCCTTGTTCTATACTAAAATCATATTTAGATGCTGGCATAGTCGGTGCCTCGTTGCTTTTTACTTATATAAGATAATACACCTATTTTGAATATATCAACAAAAAAGGCTGGCGAATGCCAGCCCTAGTTGTTAACGTTAGTTAGTATAATCTAATCATAGACTACCAAGAAGTACTCTACGGTTGTCTAATACAGCAAAGCCCTGTTCACTCCAACCGTAGAAGCCGGCTCGCTTTTGACGATGTAATGTATCATCTTCAAAAACTTGTACTTCTTGACGAATTGGCATTATGAAACTATCTCGCTTGCGAAGGTCTAAACCAACAACGAGTTCGGTATCGCTAGCTGGTAGTGTACCACTAAGCACATTATCATAGAACTCTTGGTATTCTTGACTTTCGCCAAGTTCATCAAGATCATGAAGATTAACACCAAAAACTCTGTTTAGAGTACCATCAGCAGCGGTATAAATCTCACGACGAGTAATTTCGTCAACTTGATCTACACCCCAGTTTCTGATATCTTCCATAGCTTCTGGAGATACATAAAGATCTGTAAGAATACCTCTGTTATTACTAGCAGAATTACCGCCACCATTTCTACGCATAACAGTCTTCATAAGACTTACTAATCTTTTTGTAAATTGACCAGCATCAGCATCACTATCATAAACTACGATGTTACGATCAACACCAGCAGCAAGAAGAGTATGCCAACCATCATCATTCATTTTCTTAACAAACTGAGCTTCTAGTACTTCCATAGCACGACCAACAACATCCCAACGAGCATCGCGAGCATACTTTAAGAGATAATCAATGCTAGCGCCAATATCATATGTTGGCACCATCACATAATCACCCTCAACATGACGCTCTGGAATATACCCGTGATTAGGAATAGTATAGGCCACAAAGTCTTTTTCAGTACCGGGAGCAAGAAAATCTAATGGAAATTCTGGAGTAGCACTTTGAGCCAATCTAATTGGTTCAAAAATACCATTAAGAATATCTCCATTTAATACAGCTTGACGTAAAGGAAGTTCTAGTGCTTTAGCGAACTCTCTGTTAGCAGCAACGGATTGCTCCTTTTCAGCAGAGCCCGATTTCACTAAAAGATCTGTAAGTTCTGGAGTTGGTTCGAATCTAGTATTAGCCATGTTATTTTATCTCCTAATTTCAGGTAATATTGATGTCTACTTTAACGTAACCTTCGGAATCTTTACCGCTCAAAAATGTACCTACGCGTACACTATTGGTTGAAGTTGTAGTAAAGTTCCCATCGCCGTCATAGTAAGCAGCATCACCAGCAGCTGGTGTGTCACCAGTAGCAAGCATATCTGTTGTTACTTGACCTCTACGAAGAAGTGTAACCTTGCCTCCAACTTGGGTTTCATCTTTATGCCAATTGATATGTTGTCTTGTTAGATCAAGATTAACAACATCATTTAATAGAACACCAGCTGGCGATGTTCCCGAAGGTGTGCCAGTTGGATATGCCACCACAGCGTCAGCATCATCCATAGCTGCTCCAACACCACTGGTGTTGAAAACAACCACACCACCGCGATCACCAGTTGTATTCATGAAATAGGAAATATCTGTGAAACTTTCGACACGATCTGGTTTTAAAGCCATGTTCATTCTCCCTTATTAAGTTGTGGTTTGCCTAATCTAGAATATACAAAATTTATTAGAGATGCTCTAGTATTTTGTACTTCCGAGTCATCTTCACTACCAACACTGAGATCAACAGATGGTTCGACTTCGACATTTTCTAAAACTTCTTCAGTAACAACTGATGATTCAGTTTTCTCTTCAACCTCCTGAGTTGTATCATCGGAATTTGATGATTTTACCCAGTCCGGCATATGAGAGAGTACCAAAGTTTTGATAGTAACAAATGCCTCGTCATCTAGCGATTCAAATTTATTCACAGTTGCTTCTGCAACTGTCATATCTATACCAGCTTGAACAAGTTCATTAACTCTACTCATAATTTTATTTTGTTTAATCATTTCTGCTTCTTTTGTTTTGTATCCTTCGATAACTTCATTAGCAGCAGAAAGTTCTGACTTTAGAGTTTCAATTTCTGAATCTTTAGCCTTAACCATTTCTTCATGTGAAGCCACAATAGTTTGTAGTTCGGAAGTTTTGGTTTCTTCAACAGCAGCAACATCATATTGCATTTTTTTCTTGTAATCTTCCATCTCTTTGTCTTTGGCTGCCATCTCTTTGTCTTTTTCGACCATCATTTGGTCTTTCATAGACATTTCTTCTTTCATTTTATTAACCATGCCTTCGGCATCTTTCATCATAGCTTCTAGTTCGCTAACGCGACTATAGGCTTCTTTGACTAAAGCGCCACATTCACTCATGGCTTCAACTTTTTGTTTTAATGATTCGATATCTTTTTCTAAACTCATTTTATCATTCTCCTGGTTAAGGGATTCTGTTATACTAGATACACTATTTTTATCGATTTGGACATTTTTTTCTTCAATAATTTTTTTTGTTGTTATAGCATCAAAAATTATACTGTCTGGATTTGCTGGTTTATTCACAAAACCCTTTCCAGAAAAATTAATATTTCTTAGTACTCTACCTATCTTATAGTTATCATATTCGCCTAATCCACCGTATGCTCTTAAGTGTTTAGTTAAATAAGATGTACTATCATTTCTAGGTAATATTTTATATTCTCCGGTACTTTTATCTACTAGACCATAATCAAAATTATCAAAGAAACACTCCATACTAACATATTTTTGTCCAGATTTAATTTCTGCTATAAGTTTTTCTGATCTTTCTTTGAGTTCTGATGAAGCAAAATTTCTATATATTACAGAACCTGTTACTATATGAAATTTATCAGGTAAATTATTAATATCAATATTATCAGATATTTTATTTCCATCTAAATCAATAGGCCAATTAGATATAATATGGCCAACTATTTTATCTTCATCATGTTCTAAGTTTGTTGGTTTATCTTCTGGAGTAGATCTAGCCGCCCATACCTCTTTTTTATCAAAAATATCGTCATTTTTATTCCAAGATGTTGACACTAGTATGGACTGAACATAATATAGATCTTCATCATCAAAACTACCTATTGTTTTGTCCAACTCTACTAAGTTTGTATTTGTTAAATTAAGATCTTTTTTTGTGCAGAGTTGAGCTTCTGAAGAGTATGCTACCGAAGCTGTGGATAGAATTTTTTCTGCTATATCTAGTTCTGCTTTATATATTTGCATAATATTTACTCTTTTTCATGTATTGTGGCGTAGAATATAGACTTGACTATTTTTTGTTCGTCTAGAGTTAAACTTCTATTAATATCATTAGCAATACTTTTTAACCAATATTCATACCCCAATATTAAATTTTTGGCTTCATTTTCCGAAGCCTTAATATTAAATACAATTTTATTTTCATCAATTGTGCTTAATGGTTCTATAGAAAAAAGAATTTGAGTTTTTAAATTTTCTAGATATTTTGATTCGTCGCTAGATAATGATCTTAAATTTTTCTTTTGAAAATACTCTAAAATAAGTGGATTAATAATTTGACTAATTTTATCTTGAGCATCTTGTGCCCAAATATTGATTGTGGCCCCGGTGCGAGGCTTAAAAGTTTTTTGCTTTCGTTTTTCGGAATCTTTAGATAACTTGGGCCTACCCTCACCTGGAACTCCAGGTAAAGATTCTGACGAATCTTTTACCAACTTCGTTGTGGGACCAGCAGAAGGAGAGGGACCAAGTGGTTTTGGAGCACTTTCTATTTTTAGATCGTAAAGAGTTTTTTCTCCTTTCTTTTTGTCTTCTAGCTCTAGTCCAACTTGACTAGGAGTAGCAACTCCTGATTGTAGTACAATCTTTTTGAGACTATTATCAAATTGAGGATCGTGCCATGGACCGGCTTTTGGAATTCTTCTTTCTGATTCTCTCTCTTTGTGTTCTCTATTAATTCTAATTTTTTCCATGTCAGAATCAAATCCAAATCTAGTCTGTAGTAATTCATCACTAATAAGACTTCTATCAGCTAATTGTATTAGTAGTGCCTTTTCTGTATCTTCATTACTCAAATCCATTCTGTCAAATTCTATTTTAGCTGGATAAGTAAAACCCATAGCCTTTTGTAGTATTTCTATTTCTTTAGTCCAAAATTCTACTAATACTTTTCTACCATATTCTAATCTTTGTGTTAATGTTTTTAGACTAATAAAGTTATTAGTAGTACCAGCCGCCCCGTATGTGCCTGTGAGTGTTGGAGGAATGCCTAAACCAGCATACACACTATTTAAGTGAGGTGTATATTTAGCTTCTCCTAAAAATTGATGTACATTTGTTTTACTTTCTAATAACTCTATATCAGGACCCCATATAAGATCCATTGTACCCCCACCAACATTATTTTGTAATATGCTTGATAGTTTAGCGGCAGCAGCTTTGGTTGGAGCTATTTTGTGTTCTAAACTACCTAATTTAAATATACGAATATTACTTATAGCACCGTCTAGTGCTGCTAAATCTGCTAATTTAAGTTTTTCAATAATATTAATATCATCCATAATAGCATATATCATAGGATATGCCCAAGTTTGCCAATCATCTTTTTTATAGTGAAATACTAATGTTTTACTAGTATCTAATAAGTATAAAGTTTTATCTTTAGCTGCTTGAATAATATCTTCTGGTAATTGTGCTATAATATTTTTTTCTATATCATTTTTTGGACTATTAATAGTTTTTCTTAGATGTCCGGGTAAAGTTATGCCATATATCTTAGTTCCGACAAAAGATGATAAACTCTCACCGGCCACATCAACATAAAAAGGATCTATAAAAGTATACTTCCATGGAATTTCTCTTTTTTCTACATTTATTTCATCATTATATAAGATAATATCAGATTTACCAGATGCTTTATATAAATTATCAGATGTTTTTTTGTTTATTTTAGCTGTTTGACGATTAATAACAACGTTTCCTACTCTGTACAAATTATTTAAAAATCTTTCGCTTCTTTCTTGTCCACGAACTTTAACAAACCAATTTCTATAGAATCTCTCTATTTTTTTATTGCTATGAACTAGTCTAATTCCTTGACTAGCAAAGTCACCCATTAAATCTATAACATTTTTAACTAATCCTACTCTTTGATATATTATATCAGCATTTCTGATAATATGTTTAATTTGAACTGGTACAGCTTCATTTGGCCTAAAATAATCATAATCAGAACGAGTTAGTCCTGGTCTACTAGATGTATTTTCTGATAAGTTAGAAAAATCTCTGCTATATCTGGCATATCCTGTAGTTCTATGAATACCTTCATATTCGTTCAGAGATGCTGATGATTCATTAAGGGCTTGTTTTTTGGAATCTAGATCATCTCCCCATGCTACATAAGCATTGGTAGGTTCATCATTTTGAGCATTCTGTATAATATTTTTAGGAGATGGTTTTCTTTTTGCCATAATGATATTGTATTTCTATTGTAATCGTATTAGATAGTGATGATGGTATATAATACACTATTTTTTGTAAATACCAAGGTAAATATCTTGATTAGCCGATTCTATAAACCACGACGGACCCCTATACAAAGTCTTTTCCTTGGATGATGCACCCTTTTTAGTGGATCCTATAACATCATAAGCAAATGGAGCATCTGTTCTACTTATTTGTCTTGCTGATGCATTAGCCATTAATAATGCACTATATCTATCTTTTCTTAATCTTCCCTTTTTTCCATTAGATATTTTAGTTTCTGGAGTATCCCATCGTTCTCTAGACCCGGAACTATTACTAGTTTGAGTCATAACAATAGTAGTTAATTCATTTTTTAATTCTTCTATCTCTAGAATACATTCTGTTAAATTATCATAAATAGGATCTAAATTATCTGTTATAATATCTTTAGAGTCTAAGCTCATAGCTATTCCAAGTGTTAAATTATCAAACGCTGGAAATAGTAATATTTTATCTTCAAAATCTTTTCTTAGTCCGTGATTAGCATGACTCGTCCATTCTGCTCTAGCAAACTGTACTAATTCTAGTATGTGTAGTCCAGCTTTATGGTCTGTATCTTTTGGTTTATCTTCTATAATAGGCCATATGGGTAATTCATTAGGAGCAATCTTAGTATTATCATGTAAAGCTTCTTCAATAGCTACTCCACCACCCTGAGCATCCATTACTATCCTATCACACGGAAATGTTTTCATTAAATTTCTAATTTTTCTAGCACAAAAGCCATAAAAATCATTTTCGTTTATTAGTCCTGTTTTTTGTCTTTCTTTAAAATTATTTCTATTAGTTGTCCAACAGTAAACTATTCTAGAGTGTGTAGGATGAATTTCTAGTATAACTATACTGAAATTATCTTGTTCGCTAGCGGGATCTATACCATAGATATATTTTTTATTAATGTCTCCAGTAACTATAGCATCAAAAATTATATGTTCATTATTAATGATTATTGGATTTTTATGATTAGTGACGCAACTTTCTATTAAACTACGTCTAAAAAATCCACTACTATCTTTAGTAAAACAAGCAGCATATTCCATATTATATATACCGCTATGTATAGTCGCTTTAGCTCTTGCTACTTGTCTATCGTCCATAAAACCTTTTGGTATTAGTTCATATGGAATTCTAATAATAGAATAATCTTGCCAGTTAAAATTATTGGGTACCTCTCCTTTAAAAATATCAGATAGTTTGTGAGTATCCCCTTTGCTATGAATAATGGTTTTATATCTTTCCCAGTATACGGCAAAGTGCTTAAAAGAATAGTCTGCTGTACCAGCAATAATAGCCTGATTACTTCTTCTAGATTGTAATTGTTCTATTTCTTCTGACCATATACCAAGTTCTTTCATAAGTTCTTTTTTTGCCTCTGCCTTAACATTACCAATAGGATCAGCAGAAACTGCTGCAAAACCAGAAACTACTGTTTCATATACTTCAGGAGATATTGATGCAAATTCATCAGCAATAATAATATGTGCTCTTAAACCTCTAATTTTACTACCATCTCCTAATGGAATAGCTATTGTCCAACTATCTCCGTATCTCATTGTGCATCTATCAACATCACGACGAGGACCATCATCATTACCATTAAAAATACTACGAATAATAGAAGATTTTCTCCAAATAGTCTCCATGTATTCAAAAATTACTTTACTTTGACGAAAAGCTGATCCAACAATAACTATCTTGGTTCCTGGAACAAAAATACATTTAAGTGTTGCGTATAAAGCTAATATCCAGCTTTTACCAAAACCTCGACTAGCTATAAACATAGGAAATGGCCTATCCCAAAATTCTTGTAGTATAGCTATTTGTATAGGATGTAATTCTATATCCATTAATAACTTAGCTGTCATACTAAAATTATCTGGATTTTTAATAATTTTTATTAGATGTTGATCAGGATTTTCTATATCTTTTTCAGATCTCCTGATCATTAAGTTTGTGGATATTTCTATATTATCCGTGTTACCTAAATTTAACCAAGCATTTTCTAGTTGACTATAGTCCATCATTGGTAAGGCAATTCTTTGTTTTTAGTATATAATTCATTAACTCTTTTTATGATAGAGAAAGCCATTTCTTCAGCAGCTATAGGGTTATCACAAAAAAGAACATGAATATTATGTATAGTTTGTAGTTCTGTTAAAAACTTAATAATATATGGTGGGCGAATTTTGATCTTGTTCCATAGTCTAGAAGGAACAGATGATCCTCTAGGATAATTCAATACGTCTTGTAAATTAAATTCTAATAGAATAAATTTGTAAAAATAATTGCTCATTCTTTTAATTTCATCTTTAAATCTATCTTCACAAATATTATTAGCTATCTCACTAACAGAATTTTTTCTTTCTATACATAAAACATTTTCTAATCCCTCTATAGAATAATCTCCTGTATCTAATTTTTTCTTGATAGTGTTACAACTAGCAAATGCCCATGGCTTTTGTTCTCTAGTATCAACTATTATATTAAATGAATATTTATTTTCCATAACATAATTCCAGAATATATACTGATTTTGACTTTATAGAATCTGAACTAATGATGTTATCTGGTGTTGTAAAATTATTTTTGGATATATCTTTTATTAATTTTCTAATAGTAGATTTGGTATTAATGCCAAGCTTTAATAGATTAGAAAAAACAATATTTGTTCGTATTTGATCTATATAAATAGAAGATAATATAGCTATATTATATATATTGTCTATTTTAAATATATTAGAATATTGTAAAATTTCATAGGATATAACATTTTCTATAAATGGTATATTGAAATTTAATCCATTATATGGAATAGTAATAAAATTATTATTAACTTGTACAAAATTGTGTTCCGAATGGTTATAAGTATATATAGTATAATTAAATCTGTCTAAATAGTTAAAGTTAATAGAATCAATATTCTGAACAATATTTGTTATAGGGGATATATTATTGATTAAGCTAGAACATATATTAAAAAAAAGATAAGAATCACATAGTATGGAGGCTTTATGAAAAATATAAGGATATTTAAAAAATAAATCTTTAGAATATGTAAATAAATAAAATGGTAAAGCTGATTCAAATCCTAAAAGTGGAGAGTAATTTTTATGATAGTCTAGAAAATATGAGTATAGAATAAAATTGTATAAATAAGCATTATTTGTTTGTATCATTATTAGTTAGTATTTTCAAAAAAAATAACTCATAGTTTTCTTCATTATTCTTAATTAGGTCATGATGATATTTGCATAAAGTTATACCATTTGATGGATGAAATCTTAATCCTGGATAATCGGACCATTTTTTAATATGATGAGCATTGAGTTTTTTGTGCGGCTGGTTACAGTTGGGCCACTGACATTTATGATTATCTCTAACAAAAATACTTTTTATCCATTCTTTATATTGCTTATCATATAGTCTACGATTCATCTTTTAACACCGATTCCGAATTAAGTATTGGTCTGTCTAGTTCACCATCTTGATATGAATGAAAATCATATAATGCATTTTTAAATTTACTTGTGGCCATTTTAATAATTTCTAATTGCTTGCCTTCTTTTTCTCGAATATCTTCATCTTCCAACATGCGTATTAGTCCTGTCCAAGAACTTTTGCCGTCTTCTATTCTTTTTATACGCTGTTCTCTTGTAGCTTTTAAGTCTTTACTAATTTTTTGTTGTTCTGATAATAGTTTTGTATATTCATTAGTATAACTAGCAATACTATTACGAACAAAACTTAATTGAGTTTCCATATTAGCAAGCTTTGGAATATCTCTTTGATCTTCACTTTTTTCATATTCTTTATCAACAGCGGCTTGTAATTTCTCAGTTTCTGTAATATGTCTTTTTCTTTCTTTCATACTGCGATTAATTAGAATATCTATAGTAATAAATTGTTTGATCTGAAGTTCTTCCGCTGGTAATACATCTTCTCTAAATTGTTTAATCAGATTAATCCATATATTTTCAAAATACTCTAACTCTCCGCTATCAATATCAAACTGTTTACAAACCTCACCCCAAAAAGACTTGGACCTTAATTTAAGTTTTAGAATTTCATTTTCTTCATAAGATCCTTGAGGTTGTAATAATGCTTTTTCTTCTATATATCTTTTGATAGGAGCGATATTACGATTAAGAGATAATGCTATATTTTCTAAAGTTTCACTATGAATATTATCTTTAATATATTGTTCTTCTTCTAAACTTAGTTGTCCTCGTTTTTTACTCATATAATTTTAATCATTTAGTTTAGGAATAATATTATTTTTAATATAGTTTTGAAGTTTGATTCTTTCGTTTTTTGATATTTTTGTTCCATACTTTAGCTTTAAGTAAATTTCTCTATATTTGGTTGGTAAATTATCTTCCAAATAATCTATAATTTCTTGATTACTAATATTATTAACAAAGTTATACATATGTTCGGGATCATTATTTTCTATATATTGTGGTGTCATAATATTTTTTTTATTATTATTTCTACTATACCATGATTTATAAGCATAACAATTTAACTTATCATTAAACTGCATACAATCAGATGATCCAGTATTTGGTCTATATAAAGGACAGGTTAAACATGGCTTGTCTGGTCTTTGGTAATGATCTCTTTTATAGTTAAACAACCTATTTCTAACATGTGTCCATAAGAAATTTTCTAAAGGTCTTGAATAATCATATTTTTTTAAACCCTCAAGAGCAAAAATAGCAGCCTGTTGTTTCATATCGTCTATATCATGATATCCGAACTTAAATTTATATACTAATTTTTTAGTAATAATATTTAATGTATTAAGAAAATCTTCTTCGGATACTGTTTTATTAATCGGCTTGGTTATTTTTTTCTTTTTCTTTTTGCTCATTAATTAATTCTGCTATTGATTTATTATTACTATTTTGTAAATCCTTTGAAACATCTACTTTTGATGATGCTGTAGTTTTCATTGCTGATCCTACGATATTATATATGATATGTGCCATAAAAAACCTAATTATGAGTTGAGCTTGCAAAAAAAAACTAATACTATATAAGTATTATAGGTAATAAGTACACCGATGCCAACTAGGATATAATATAATGAAAAAAACTTATATAAAATGGTCTGATAATGATCTAGATTTTATTCGTCAAAATTATGATAAATTAACAGATAAGGATATGTCCGAAACACTATCTAAAATTTCTGGAAATAGTATTAGCATTGGTATGATAAGAAGACAAAGACGTAAGCTACAACTAGGTAGAAAAAGAGGAAGACCAAAAAATACTTCTGTATAAATTATGGAATCATATCTAAAGAGAATGGTCCTATACGATCATACGGAACACAAGCACATCCACCATCTGCAGTATCTACTAGTTTTTTCTGAGGTTTACCAGTTCTTTTATCCTTACCAACATAACATGGTCTACCATTTGGACCTTTTGGAGAAGGAGGGCTATCTGGATAGTGTACATTAGATGTTTCTGTTGTATTAACCGTATAATACAAACATCTACATCCAAGTGAATTTCCTGTTGGACTCTCCACACAGTCGTGGCCCGTTTTTCTACACCCACACACACATACACACCCACCATCTAGTCTAAGAAACGGTTCACTATTGGGACAAAGTGAATAAAAAGGCTTAACATCCTCTGGTAACGCTTCGTAAGTTGCTTTATCATTCGCTGCTAATAATGGACAAACACATTCGTCGTTTAGGCATATTCTAGGAGGAGATGGACAATCCGTAGTCGGCGCACAAAAATCATCACCATCAGTTAGTCTTTTACAATATTGACAATCCGGACATTTAACACATCTTCTAACGCATTTACTAAGTTCTCCTGATGTTTCACAGTTAAAAGTATACTTTCCGCGTTGTTTAGGGCTCTTATCGTTTTGTTCTTGTGCTTCATCACATTTATTATTTATTTTCTCTCCAGTTTCATTGTCCGGATCGTTATCCACTATACATTCTAGACATTGATTTGTTATCGGTATTCTAGGTGTCCAGGTTGCTGTTACTCCATAATAGCCAGGCTGGCCGGGTGGTTTGACAGAGACTACTGCTTGTGTGCATCTTTTACATGGTTTCTTCACTTCAATTAGTTGTTGGTTTCCTTTTTCACATTTCCAACACCCACTTTGATCAAAGTTTACTAGTCTCTTGTATGTACCAGTACCAACCTGACTACAATCAAGCCTAGCAATAGGTATGTAACCGGCAAATGCATTAATACATACTTGACAATTATCGTTTACTTTATCTGGTACACCACCTAGATCGGTAGAACTTACATTATTACATTCATCCGGAAAGTGTTGTTTACAAAGTTCTACTGGTGTTTTTTTTGCCATTATTTATTACCTTATAAATTTTTATGTGAAAAATATAATATATTAGGTTGTCCAAACTGTATTTCTACTTCTGGTTTTGGAGCAACATCTCCAACATAAGAAAAAGATTTTGTAGTATGAAGATATTGTCTATTAAGACCATCTATACTTGGACTTGGACAACTATTAGTTAATGGACTTAAAAAAAATTTCCAAGTATATTTATTATTGCTAATAGTTTCTGATAAAAATCTAGGAACTAAATCTATGTCCTCATATTCTTGACCTGATGAACTAAGAGAATTACTTTTATTATATCTATCTTCTAATCTAATATATCCACCACGATTATAACATACATAGTTATTCATAAATTTATTCTTTTGATTAGGTTAAAATATAGTATATAACATATTACACCAAAAAAAATAACCGCCCATAGATTATGAGCGGCTATTCTTTAGTAATACGTATAAGTATAATTATATTATTCGTTATCTAATTCTTCATCATTTTCTGGTACTGGTTGGTTAGCCAATAATTTTCTAGACTTTTTAATAGCCCTATTAACCATAACTTTACCAATCATATCAACAAATGGTAATCCTCTACGCTTAGATTCTTCTCTTAGCCAGCCTACTACAGTATCAATATTTTGTTCACACCAGTCATTACCCTTTTCATTCATAGAAATAGCATGACGACGACACGAACAACTATCGCTCATGTGTATGCCTAAGCTTTTAATCATTGTGGATAGTACGGTACCAGGACCGTTAGGGTCTTCTTCCATAGTGCGCGGAAATAATGATCTTAAAACTAAACTAGGATTAGATCCTAATAATTGTAAAAGCTTATTCTCTAAAAGACTTTGTTTCCAATCTCCATTAAGTTCATCAAAAGAATCTTCCATAAATAAAAATAGTTCTAATGGAAAATTTTCTATATGTACGCCAATAGTTTTTTCTTGAATATTTATATCAAAAGTTAAATTTAATTCATCAGTTATTATTGGTTCTGGACGAGTTACCTTACCGCTATTATCAGAGAACGGAGGAGGAACAACGTTAATTTTTTCGGCTAATTTCATATTCTTTCCTTTGATAGAGTATAAACCGGCTAATAATTTATATTATATCAAAAAAGAATACTGTCAAGTAAAAATTTATGGTATCATATCTAATGATAATGCCGCCGGAGGAGTATAACATTCACATCCACCATCATTTGTCTCTTTAATCTCGGATGGAGGTAAACATTCGGCTAATGTAATAGTGCATACGCATACCTCATCCTCACTACATATTTTTCGCTTTCCACAATCGTCTTTGCATGTCTCTATTAACTGACCAGTTGCTTTATCCAATTTCTGTCTTACTGTTTGACAAGCTAAACATCTCTTACAGGTTTTGGTACATCCAGTTTTTGTATTAGCGAATGAGCTTCCTGGGTTACATTTCCATTCACAACCCAAATCATCTTTATTCCTCTTTTTTAGATCCTGGTCATTGCTTTCTAGTATATCTTTTATAACTTTATCTTTTTTTGCGCAATCATCCACACATGCATATGTCGAGCCACCTCTTTTCGTGGCTGTACATATTTCACATTTTTCTGAATCACAAGTGCTTTGTCCCCATGCCGCTTTCTGTCCATAATATCTAGGCGGGTGACCCGCGTCATGTGGGCTTCTCCGAGATCTTAGGTCGGCCTCGATGGCCTGAAGACTCGGCGCTATTTGGCCTGGTGACCCCCAGCCATCGGGCACAGATATGCATTTTGCGCAGTTCGTATTAAGTTTATCAGGATCAGGTGGGATCCATTTTTCATTAGGACATTCACCACAAGGATCCACCTTTTCTCTACGAACTAGTTGCTGTTTATCACATACTATAAGTGTACCTGGAGTGTATGTGTTGTTGCCACACTTATACAAGTAATAAGCTGTTTGCTCTATGTAACATGAGTGTATCTTTTTACCTGGAGGTAATGCTCCAGGTGGACATGTACAAGTTTGTTGTGGCATAATATAACTTTCTTTTATAAACTTTTATGATAAATAGATAATCTAATATTTAAGTTATCATCGAGATAACTTTTATATGAATTTTGTGGAGAAAAAGTAAAATTAGGAGGATCACTAAAAGGAGCTGTTGCTGGTAAAAAAACATGATATATGAAATATCTGTTATATGCATATGGGTCAGATTCTATATTATGGGCATATCTTTTATAAGTACGGTCTTGATCAACCCTATTATTCGATTCATCTATCAAAAATTGATCATAAGTAATTAAATAATCTAAATTAGTAATACGTTCAGGTTTAAATCTTCTGTCTTTAACAAGTATTTTACCGCCACTATTTAATCTAACAGGATTTCTCATAATATTTTCTTTCTTTATTAGAATTATGGTATCGTATCTAATGATAATAGTGATGGTGGAGGCTGATAACAATTACCTTCGCCATCACATGCTTTTCCTGGTGGACATTTAGAATAGCACCCAAATACACCATCTCTTTTAACACATGTTTCGCATTTGTTAGGATCACACGGTGGATCACACTGTGGTTTACACATACATGCTTTTGCATCAAAAACTTTAGATTGATCTAAACATGTTTGTGCTGTAATGTTGCATCGACATTCACATCCAGCATTGGTTGTGATTCCAAAAATTTCATTAACAATGTCTACGACACTAGGCTTATCCTCCGGACACCTTTGTTTTCCTGCCGGTGGCGCGCCGAGTGCAAATGGAACTAACAGACACTGACATCCGCCTAACTCCTCGAACCCTGGAGGAGAGTAGCATCCATAACCTGGTAATGTACATTCGAGTAGGGACTCGCAGTATGATAGTATGCATTTTGTACTACCTGGTCCTCCCCTCTTTTTACATTCACATTTTTGACAGAGTGTATTACATGGAGGGTTACAATCTGGTTCACATTTTCCGTTTCTACACGTTGTATTATCAGGACATTTAAGCACCCATTTTTCGACCCCGCCGACATCCTTACATATATAACAATTTTCTGTACTCCGGTGTCCTCCATCCTCGCTGGTATCATTTAGTTTATCGGTCCACAGGTTTGATTTATTAATTTTTATACTACCATTGGCAGTAACTTCTAATGCTCCATTTTCAATTGTTGGAGGATTGCATGTTTTGCATGGTCTCGTTTTACTAGATATAACGCCGTTTTTGCATTCTTGACACGGATAATAACTTGTATAGTTTACTGGTTTTGAACAAGATTCACCTCCAGGACCGGTATACTCAAGACAGAACTTACAATCTGCCTCTAAATTATCTCCGGGTTGACATTCTTTTTTGCACATAATAACTCTTTTATTTTAATAAGAAATAAAATTTATGGTACTAAATCTAATGATAGCGCTGCTGGTGGATTATAGCAGTTACCTCCACCATCACATATTTGTGGCGCAACACACTTATTTTTACACTCAAACTTGCCATCTATTGGGAAACAATCCATACAGTTTAATGTATCACATTCTGGATCACACCTTGACTCACAACGACAGTTCCCAGGGTTGAACTTTTCATTATCTTCACAATCATCTGGTTTCACTAGGCATCTGCACTCACATCCGGCTGGGCCGTGGGCGAATTTATATACTTCTACTACAAGAGGTTGACCTTTAGGACACTCACCCGTTTGTCCCGGTTTTGGAGTAGTTCCAAAATCAAAAAGCTTACACTCACAACAACACGCGTTGTTTGGCCATTGTGAAGGCTCCCCTGGTTCTTCTTCATGTCCTATGCAACCATAACCAGGTAAATTACATTCTGGTTTGTATACGCACCTCCAAGTGCTAGGCTTTTCTGTTATGGCTTTACATTCCTGACAATTATTACACTCTTCAGAACAGCCTGGCACACATTCCCCATTAACACAAGTGAAATTTTCACCACAATCTTTTTTCACCCATTCTTCTTTACCTGATTTCTCTTTACATTCATAGCAATTCAAATTATTTATTGGTTTGCTATCTGGTCCTATTTTTCCACTGTCAGTTATTTTGTTCCAAAAGTTTTTAGGGTGCAGTGAAATATCCGCACCCCAAAATATCCTATCAGGAACTATTGTAGCTGCTGGGGGCGTGCATCTAAAACATGGTCTCTCTTTGTCGGTTATTTTACCTTCTTTACATTGTTTACATGGATAACGTTCTTCGTAAGACTTTATTTCGCCACATCTCACAATACCTAACAAAGCAATATAGTTCCATGTAGCACAAAATTGACATTTTTTTGCTAGATCTTCTTGGTCCGATGAGTCACACTCTTGTTTGCAGTATATTCCCATAATTATCTTTCTTTCAATAAGAAATTATACGGTTAGAAAAACTATGAATTATAGATTTTGTAGGACCACCAAAAGATACAGAATAATTGTTGGTGGTTCCTGCTCTGGCTGTGGAGGTATCTGGATAAATATATTCAATATCCCTAAATGAATTGCCGAAATTATATTTTTGAGGAGTTTTATTGCTATATGTTATAGGATATTCTAATATAGATCTTGTAATAAAATCTAATGCTTCTCTTTTAGAATTATTAGCATTAGTTGTATAAGCTCTAATATCCTTGGGAATGCTTCCGCCGCGCATATAATAAATATTATTCATGTATTATTACCTTAAAAAGTGGAATGAATATACTATATGATTACACCAAATTGTAAAATAATAGTTACTGGAGGAGCAGGATATATAGGGTCTCATGTTGTATATGATTTATTAGATTATGACTATAAAGTTTTAATTTTGGATAATATGAGTAATAGTTATAGTTTAAATATTGATAATATACTAATTAAAAAAAATGTAAAAAATAATCTATTTGTGCTGCAAGAAGGATGTGAGAGTGTGGGCAAATTTAGTCCTGAAAATATCGGGGGCATAATTCATTTTGCAGCATATAAGAATGTGGGCGAAAGCGTGAAAGATCCATTAAAGTATTATAACAATAATATTAATAGTTTATTGAATGTGTTAAATTATGTAAAGAAATATCATATTCCTAATTTGATTTTTTCTAGTAGTTGCACAGTATACGGCGAACCGGATAAGGTTCCTGTGAATGAGAATGAATCTATAAAAGAGTCTGCTAGTCCGTATGGTCAAAGTAAGATTATGTGTGAAAGAATACTCAAAGATTTTTATGCAGAAAATAGGTGGGCTAATATACTAAGTTTAAGATATTTTAATCCTATAGGGTGTTATAGTAGTGTGCCGATAGGGGAAAATCCAAAAGGAAGTTGTGAAAGTTTAATGAGTCGTTTGAATAGGTGGGTTTTTGAGTTAGATGATTTTAAAATATATGGCGATAACTATGATACTCCGGATGGTAGTGCTATACGAGACTATTTGGATGTGGGCGATTTAAGTAGGTGTCATGTTGAGTGTTTAAAATATATTATGCAGAAAAGTGGATTTTATGATTATTATAATGTGGGTACTGGAGTAGGAGTTAGTGTTAAAAATTTGGTAAATAAATATCTAGAAGTAAATAATGTACTAAATAAAAGTATACAAATTACAGACAGAAGAAAGGGCGATGTTTCTAAAATTTTTGCTGATCCAAGTAAAATACAAAATCATATTGGTTTTAAATGTGTTGTGCCATTAGAACAAAGTTTAAAAAATTCTTATGAGTATGGTAAATATTTATTAAACAAATACTAAGGAAATATCATGAGACCAAAAGGATCAAAAGATAATAAAAAAAGAAAAATTAAAAAGATTTTAAAAGGGCCTGAAGAAATAGAAATTATTAAAAGATACAAAGAAGGACTAAGTTTAAATGATTTGTCGAAACTGTATAATGTTTCTAAGGCGGCACTAAGCTGTATGCTTAAAACTAGAAATATAAAATGTAGAGTTAATAATACTGATGTGGCAAAATGGACAAAAATACATAATGTTGATCAAATGAAAAATAATGTTTGTGGAATTTATGTTATATACTTTATAAATAATACAAATTATAATGATATAAAAGCATATATAGGAAGTAGTACTAACATTAAAATTAGATTAAAAGCACACATAAGAGATTTAAAAACTAATAAACATGATTCTACTAAGTTATTAGATTTTTTTCACAATAGTAATTATACTATGAATATAGGCATTATGCAGGAATGTGAGGCTGTGGATGTTTTAGAACAAGAGTCCAAAATGTTGGGGGAATTTGATTCATCATGTTTAATAAATACATGGAAACCAACTAAGCAAGAAGATATTCTACCATGGTTAAAAAAGGCGGTAACTCTAAAATCATATAAAAATTATACGCTAACAGATACTGGATGCTGGGAAAGTAAACATATACATAAAAGTGGGTATGCTAGATTAGCTGTAGTAGCTTTTAAAGACTGGGGACCTGGTGAGAAAAAGTATATGTATTCTCATAGAGTTGCTTATTGGGAAAAATATGGAGAATATCCGGAACTAATAAGACATAAGTGCGGTAATTCTAAGTGCAAAAATCCTGATCATTTGGAAAAAGGCAATTACAGAGATAATGCTCTTGATAAAAGGGGCGATTTTCCAGATTTATTTGAAAAAAAGTGGTTGGAATTTTGTGGCGATCCGGTAAAGTTGAGCGAATATTTTTCTGATAGGTGGTCAGCAAATCAGAAATGGAAAGATACTAAAATATCGTACTCAATATATGATTGGGAAAAAAAGCTGAATCTTAGAAAAAAATATCCTGAAGTATTAGATGCTAATGATTCTAGAAGATTTAGTATACA
>Ga0172372_10004944_pt1 | contig 18769 bp, 17 predicted proteins | sample LakKiv5m_2_FD_114544 | JGI IMG/M metagenome (GOLD analysis project Ga0172372, IMG submission 114544) | Freshwater microbial communities from Kabuno Bay, South-Kivu, Congo - kab_092012_9.5m | ecosystem: Environmental > Aquatic > Freshwater > Lake | place: Democratic Republic of the Congo...
AAATAGGGCGCCAAAGATGCTTTCTAGGTAGTCAGCATAGACGCTGTCTGAAAGTAGCTCGAGTTTCATGCCGCGACCGAGTTCGAAATAAGGCTCTATTTTCCAAGCTCTCAGTATGCTCGCCAAGGATTCTTTGCGGGTGAGGTGGGAGCGAAATTGAGACATTTTGCCCTCATTAAAATCAGTTTTTGCGACAAGATAAGAGGCGATAACCATTTCTAGGCAGGCATCGCCTAAAAACTCCATGCGTTCAAACTCACGACCACTTTGTCCGGCAGAGTCGTGTGTTAAGGCTTTTTCAAGCAGAGACCACGATTGGAACTCAGCACCAGTGTGATGCTTGAAAATGGCGTTGAATTCGTTGAGCTTTTTCATAAAAAAAAAGTTGCCGCTTCACGCAGGAAACCCTACGGCACACGCCTCATCTCCTTATGGCTGCTACTTTCCAGTCCTGACCAGGTTCGAAGGGAAACGTTGCATAGGGGCCACGTTAGGCGACAACCAGTGTTGGATCATAATCTGCTTTAGGATAGCGAAACCTTGGCGATTAAGTTGATTGGGCGAAATGAATGGGAGATGAAAGCAAAGCACAGATTCGTCAAAAATGTCTTTGTGCCTTGAAGTCCATGAGCTCTCAGCAAAGGGAGACGGAGCAAAAAGATATTGATGAGCAGGCCTTTGCGATCATCAAAAAGCGTGGTTTTGTCGTCAGTATTTACGTCTCACAAAGCTGGGAGGTTGCAACGTTGGCGTTGATAGATCGAGGTTTAGAACTAGGGTTGTTGGTTTGTTGCCCTAAAGTGTTTGGCCTTGGAGAGATGCGTCATTTTCAGATTGAGTCAAGGTCTGATTTGAAGGCTTCAAAGGTGGGAATTTTGGAGCCCAAAGTTGAGGCAGAACGTTTTATAGATCCTATGGATATCGATTTAGTGTTTGTGCCAGGGTTGGGATTTACTCCAAAAGGGGACCGTTTGGGATATGGGGGTGGTTATTATGATCGTTTTTTGAGTCAGACGAATGGATATAAAATTGGATTGTCTTTCAGAAATCAATTGATGCCAAGCCTGCCCGTAGAAACTCACGATGTTCAACTCAATTGTGTGCTTAGTCCAAAATCATCATTTTGATAGTGTCATCTAGAATTGCACAAAATCTCTAAAACCTAACATGCCGACTTGGCTTTTTGCCAATTCCTTCGATAGAAACTACATGTCTGACCAAAGTCAAAAAAAGAAAAAAACTTCAGAAAGCAAAGAGCAAAACTCAAAGAGAAAAGAGAAAGGCTTGAAGAACACAAGTGAACCCAAAAAGCCTTGGAGCATTTTGTTTTGGCTTTCTCTTGCGTTACTCCTGTTTTATTTGCTTCCGCTCAATAATGATGATTTTTCAAATGCTGAAAAGTTAACGCTTAAAACGCTCAGAAGTGATCTAGAAAACTTCAACGTTGAGCGTGTCATTTTTAGCAATGGTGAAATTTCTTGGAAGCTGTCCAAAGATGGTTTGCCTCCTGACCGTAAGGAAAGCAACAAAGCCAGATTGATCACAGATTTGCCAGATGACATGATGAAACTCATCGACGAGAAAGTGGAGAATGGATTAGAACAAGTGCCTCCGGATATCTGGGTGATCATGTTGCTCAATTGGGGGCCTTGGATTATTTTTTCAGTTTTGCTTTACGTGTTTTTCTTTCGACAAATTCGTTCAGCAGGGGGAGGTGGCCTTTTTAATTTCGGAAAATCTAAAGCGCGTTTGGTCTCTCCTGAAAATATCAATAAAACGTTCGCCGATGTAGCCGGAGTGGATGAGGCTAAAGAGGAGCTGACCGAGATTGTGGAGTTCTTGAAAGACCCCGCTAAATTTACAAAACTCGGAGGTCGTTTGCCTCATGGGATGTTGCTTTATGGACCGCCAGGAACGGGAAAAACACTTTTGGCTAAAGCCATTGCCGGTGAAGCTGGAGTGCCTTTCTATTCAATTTCGGGCTCCGATTTTGTCGAGATGTTTGTCGGTGTGGGAGCTTCTCGAGTGCGAGATCTTTTTCATCAAGCCAAGGAAAACAGCCCAGCTATTATTTTCTTGGATGAAATCGATGCCGTTGGCCGTAAGCGTGGCAGTGGTTTGGGTGGTGGTCATGATGAACGCGAACAAACGCTCAATGCCATTCTTGTGGAGATGGATGGCTTTGGTTCTGACGACGGCGTCATTGTGATCGCCTCTACCAATAGGGTCGACGTGCTTGATCCAGCTTTGTTAAGGCCAGGTCGTTTTGATCGTCATGTCGCAGTGGGGTTGCCGGATATTGAGGGTCGCAAAGAGATTCTCAAAGTCCATTCTAGAAAAATCAAGTTAGCTGAGGATGCAAACTTAGACTCAACCGCTCAGGGAACTCCGGGTTTCAGTGGTGCTGAGTTGGAGAATTTACTCAATGAAGCTGCTTTGATTGCCGTTGCAAAAGACCACAAAGCTGTCTACACAGAGGACATTGAAGCTGCTCGTGACAAGGTGGCTTTTGGAAAAGAAAAGAAGAGCCATGTGATGCATAAAGACGACCTTAAAATCACTGCTTATCACGAAAGTGGTCATGCTCTAGTAAGTTTAAAAATACCAAAGGCGACGCCATTGCACAAGTTGACGATTATACCAAGAGGAAATTACTTGGGTGCGGCATTTTACTTGCCTGAACGCGATGAGACCCATCGCGGCAGAGATTTTTTGCTTGGTCAAATAGCCATAGCTTATGGTGGTCGTATCGCTGAGGAAACCTTTTGTGATGACATTACAACGGGAGCCTCGAATGACATTCAGCAGGCGAGCAACATTGCTCGAAAAATGGTGATGGAATGGGGCATGAGTGAAAAATTGGGCTTGCTCAATTATGAAACCAATGAGGAGCGCATGTTTTTGGGTGGAGAGATCTCTCGTTCAGCTTCTCATTCTGAGAAAACATCCGAATTGATTGATAAAGAAGTCAATGACATCATGAAAGCCTGTTATGAGAAAGCTAAATCCATTATTGTTGAAAATCAGGAGGTGATGCATCGCATTGCCAACCATCTATTGGATTACGAAACGTTGACAGGTGATGAAGTTAGATTGCTTGTTGAAGGCAAGGAATTAGAGCGTAAGCCTCCCGTTAAGCAAGTGATTCGAAACGCAGAAAGTGAAAAAGCAAAAGCTGAAAGTAGCAGCGCTGAAGAAAAAATCGAGGGCAAGGAAAAAGGCAGCGCCGTTGCTTTAAAAAATGATAAAAAGGACTTGGGCACCAATTCAGGGAATATAGAAACCTCGGCATGATTCCTTTTAGCAACTTCCGGCGATCTGTCAGAAGGGGTTATTTTAGAGTACTTAGACTATTCTTCTATTCGGGAGAATCTAAGCATAAGATAGCTCTAGGTGCAGCATATGGCATGTTTTGGGGTTTGACTCCAACGGTGGGTTTGCAATCAACCGTATTGATCATCATGTTCACTTTGGGCCTGTTTTTGAGCAAAATCACCGGCGGTCGTTTTAGATATTTGGAGTTTAATTTTCCTTTGGCGATCACGTTATCTTGGATTTCTAACCCATTTAATGCTCCGGTGTTGTACTTTGGATTTTACTATCTAGGTGCATTGTTGATGCCTGGCTATGAGCCATTGGGTTTTCAAGAGTTTATCAAGTTATTGTCGCCATTGTTGAATGTGGGTGATGTTTTGGGTTCGCTTAGCAATTTGTCGGATTACTTTATAAATTTAGGTGTGATGGTGGTTGATTTGGGTGTAAAAATCGTCTACCCTTTAGTGATGGGAAGTTTGGTGTTGGCCATTCCAGCTTCTATTGTCGCTTATCTATTAGCATTGCGCATGATCGATCGTTTTGAACAAAAGAAGAGGAAAAAAGTACCTTTAAATTATTTCAATATACATAAAACGTAGGTTAGATTGAATTTAATTTATTACACCTTTAGTGTAATTGACTTGTGCCGTACCGGTGGTGAGAATTGGGTTACAAAAAGTATTGAAACGCATGAAGAGGCAAATCCGCTACTGAAGGATTTTAAAGTGTTATTTTTTGATATAGACGACACTTTGAATGCACACGGTTTGGGTTTAGATGAGTCGTGCTGTGAGACGCTAAATAACTATGCTAAAAGTCATTTTGTGGTGCTGCTGACCAATTGTTCGCAGAAAAGAGCGCAGGAGCATGGTGCTAATTTAATGCGTTATCAATGTAACGCTGAGTTATGGCCCGTGGGTCGTAAACCGAACTATAAGTGGTTGTTGACCAGGGTTTTAGAGAGAGGGTGGGAACCACGACAATGCGCCATGTATGGCGATCGACCAACCATGGATTTGTGGTGTGCTTATCGGGCTGGCTTCGGTGCTCGATTTTGGGTGCAAGCTTGGGCAAGAAAAAATAAGTCCAAGTCTATGATGGATGCAATTAAACGGTGGGAGTGGCGACAGATGCAATCTCCACAGGTAAACCCATGAGCAAACTGAATATTGCCATATCGCCTTGTCCAAATGATATTTTTATTTTTGGTCATTTGATTGCCGGCAAGATCGATTGGAAAGGGCCTGAGTTGGTCTTTAGTTTTATGGATATTCAGGCTTTGAACAAAGCTATTTTAGCTTCAGAATCGACTTATGAGTTGATTAAATGCTCTTATGCTGTTATTCCAGAAGTCGTTGACCGCTATAATATTTTTAAAGTTGGCGCGGCCTTGGGGATGGGTGTAGGGCCTTTGTTGGTGGGTTTGCCTGATCATCCCCTGTCGGAGAAACGCGTGGTGTATATTCCAGGTTACGATACCACTGCTTATCGTTTATTTAGACGTTTCGGGCCTAAGCATCTTGAGGTGAAAGAGCTTCGTTACGATTTAATGATGGGACAATTGCAACGCAATCCTGACTCTGTAGGTGTGATCATCCATGAATCGCGTTTTACTTATGCAACACAGGGTTTGAAGCTTTTTTTAGATTTGGGCCAAGCTTGGGAGGAGGCAACCCAACTTCCTTTGCCGCTGGGAGGGCCGATGGTGTCTAAATCACTATCTGATGAATTGGTTCTCGATTTGGAAAAAGCTGTTCAAAAATCACTACAACGCGCATGGCAAGATAGACAGTCTATAGAAGCGTTGCTTAAATTTCACGCCCAAGAATTGGATATGAAAGTGATGGCGGCACACATTCAACTCTATGTCAATGACTATAGCTTGAATTTAGGATCAGAGGGTGAACGGGCGATTCAAACTCTTATCAAGGGTAGCTAGACTAGAGATGCTCCATGCTTTTAAGCCAATGTTCAAGCAGTGTTGGCCACATGCTAACGGCATGTTCATTTTTTCTTATACCAAAACCGTGTCCGCCTTTTGAAAAGACGTGGACTTCAGAGGCGATGTTGAATGACTTTAGTGCAATAGAGTAGAGCATGCTGCCGGTGGCGCTGTGTTTGTCATCATTGGCGTGAATCAATAAGGCGGGTGGTGTGTTGGCATCAACTTTAAGTTCAAGCGCCAAGTTGTTGTCTTCAAGCATATAAGCGGGATAAATTAAAACACTAAAGTCTGGTCTTGCACTGAGTTGATCTACTTCATCTATGCTTGAATAACTCTGGGTTTGATGCAGAGTCGAAGCTTTGGCAGCTAAATGGCCGCCAGCAGAAAACCCCAAAATCCCAATCGACTTATCATCGATAGACCATGTTTTAGCATGATGGCGCAGTAGGCGCAGGGCTCGTTGTGCATCTTGAAGTGCGGCTTCTTTTTGCTTGGGAACTCGATATTTTAATACTGCGGCATGAACGCCAATGGAGTTTAAAAATGAGGCCACTTCAGTGCCTTCATGCTGAATGGCAAGGCCATTGTAGCCTCCGCCGGGACAAATTAAGATAATTGGACGATCCCCTGTCGCGTCAGTGGGATAAAAATTCAGGCTAGGTTGGGTGACGTCGGTGATGCGCCTTGCAATGATGCCACTTGTGCGTTCAGGCAGCACGCGTTCATCCGCGCTTGCCGAGGCATCTTTAAGGGTTCCCTTAGGCCATAGCAAAATGGTTTGCTCAGCCAAAAGAGGAAGGTGCAACAGAGTGAAGAAAAGCAGCGTTTTTGAATAAAAGTTCATAGTGAGAGGTTAGGGATAAATCCTCTCTTGACAAGAAAAATCAAATGAACTTAGATTTGCCTACCATCCAATTCGATGGATGCCTTTAAGTTCTGACAATTAGAACAAATTAAAATAGATAGGAATGATATGCTCTTCATGTAGCATTTCTAAAAATTCAAACACCCCAATCAGCCAGACAAACCATAGGGCATCAAAAATATGTCTTTTTACAAGCTGTGGTTTAATCACGTATTCTTTAGGTTCATTCAAGAGCGACCAGTTGGGAATAATTTGGGGTGTGGACTTAACGTAGTCACTGAAAGCATTTTTGTAAAGACCGGCAAGTTTGAGTTCTTCCTTTTTAATGGTAGACGGGTAAGAAATGACAAATAATATAAAGATTAAGATGGGAAAACTAAACGTTTCGGTGATACAACCTGCGCCCACGGCACCAAGTAGACTGAAAAAATACAAGGGGTTGCGACTGATGGAATAAGGGCCTTGTGTGATTAAAGATTGATTCTTATAACCTGCGATGTAAATAGAACACCATATGCGGCCCATTGAACCTATGCCAATCAAGACGGTTCCCAATAAAAAGATGGTCATTTCAATAATGGGACTGTTCTTTTCCCAATAACTCTCATTTAGAGCGATCACGATGACGAGCAAGACTGCCATGACTTGTGACGACAGAATTCTTGCTTTCATAAATGGCTAATGTGATAGAGCGAGCTATGATGCTTTTTTGGCGGTATCTGTCAATCTATGGAATAGTTATTTTTAGATCAATACAAATATGAAAAATGAGGGTCGTTATGAATAGTCGAGAAATTTATGGTTGGGGTTTTCTTTTATGGCGTAATTTTTTTCCCATTTATCGACAAAGAGCACCATGAGCCGTCCCAAACGATCTTTGACTATTTTTGAACTATGTGGCTTTTTAAACTTTTCAATATCCCCTTGCACCCAAGAGCTGCAGGTGTAGGGCAAAGGTTGTAGGTTTGTTTTAACATCGTACTCGTATTCGAGCCGATACTGTAAAACTTCAAATTGGAGTTTGCCGACGGCAGCAAGATAAGGCGAACCGAGTTCGTTGCCATACTCCCACATGATTTGGATGGCGCCCTCAGCGATCAATTGTGCCAAGCCCTTGTCGATGGATTTTCTTTTGCCCAGATCTTTTGGCTGGATGGTGGCAAATAGTTCCGGTTGGAATTGGGGCAGGGGTTTAAAATTAAATCCGCCTTTGCTCGAGATGGTATCTCCGATTTGAAATAGACCTGTGTTCATCACGCCTATGACATCACCGGGGAAGGCCTCTTCAAGGCTTTGGCGGTCGCTGATTTGCAAGTTATGAGGTCGCGAGAGACGCACTTTTTTTTGTGTGCGTTCATGTTTTACCATCATATCTTTCACATAATGGCCTGAAATGATTCTGAAAAAAGCAACGCAGTCACGGTGCTTGGGATTCATATTGGCTTGCAGTTTAAAAACGAAGGCACTGAATTCATCTTCTTCAGCACAGATGTTGACTTCATGACCATCGAGATCGTTGGCCACGCGATCAGTCGGGGCTGGCGCCAATTCAATGAATGAGTCGAAAAGGGATTCTATGCCAAAGTTGTTCATGGCGGATCCAAAAAAAACAGGCGATAGTTTTCCGTCGAGGAAATCTTGCTGGTTGAATGAATTTCCCGCTTCGCGCAATAGTTCAATGTTGTCTTGCAATTCATTGAGTTTGCCATCTGGTAGTCTGGCGTGATAAGCAACATTGAGATGAGCGAGCTCTCTATTTGGCATGGTGCTGCCGCCAGAAGATGTTTTGTCGTAAAAAATCATTTCATCTTTTTGGAGATCCACTAAGCCTTGAAATTCCCTCCCCAAACCGATGGGCCAATTGATGGGAGCGCATTTTATCTTTAATACTTTTTCAATCTCTTCCATGAGGTCGATGGGATCTCTTGGAGGCAAGTCCATTTTGTTCATGAACGTGATCACTGGAATGGATCTCAAGCGGCAGGCATCAAATAACTTTAGCGTTTGAACCTCGATGCCCTTTGCGGCATCGATCACCATGATGACACTATCGGCGGCACTGAGCGTTCGGTAAGTGTCTTCGCTAAAATCCTGATGGCCGGGTGTGTCTAAGACATTCACCACATGGTCTTTGTAGAGAAATTGCATGGCCGAGGTTGTGATGGAGATGCCACGTTCTTGTTCCATGCCCATCCAGTCGGAGGCGGCACCTGCGCGCCCCTTGCGTCCACCAACCATACCGGCAGTACGCAACATTCCGCTATAGAGTAGTAACTTTTCGGTTAAGGTTGTTTTTCCAGCATCTGGGTGAGAAATAATGGCAAAAGTCCTACGTTTTTGGGTTTCTCTTTTGACTTTAGCGAGAATTGCGGGGTCCATAAATGCTCTTGGAGGTGGGTTCTAAATAAGAATTTAAAAGATCATATTAATGGGACTGAGCATCTTTCAGGTGATGCACACAGGTGTATTTTGGATAACTCATCTTTCTATACGAGATTTGTATGGAGGAAGATAAATAATCTTTTCATTTTCAAGTTTCAGATGTAGACTGCACTCTAGATTTTTTCAAGTTGGATCAAGTGAGTAAAGTCAAGACCCTTTTGATTGCACACCGTGGCGGTTCAGCACTGGCGATTGAAAACACTCAATCAGCTTTTGATAATGCGTTGAACTATCCCGTTGATGGCTTGGAGTGTGATGTTCAGCTCACTAAAGACGGTGTGCCTGTTTTATTTCACGACCGAACCCTATTTAAATTTGGGTTGAGACAGCTAAGAGTGAAGCAATTGACCTTTAAGCAGTTGAGACAATTGGGGGCAAATGATTATCGCGACTGGAAACTATCAGGTAAAAGTATTTTGCGCTATGATGATTTTTTAGAGCGCTATCTGGGGAAAACCCACTTATGGATAGAGATTAAATCTAGAGTGGGAGATAGAAAAGATGGCACGACTGAAAAGCTATTGACGGCTATGATAGCAGTGCAAAGTCAAGTTAAAAAGCGCATGCAGCAGTGCCATTGGATGAGTTTTGATACAGCGTTGATGAAGCTTGCGGCGAAAGAATTTCCAAAGTCACAATTGTTACAATTGGCGGAGTCTTCTGCGGAGATAACGCCTGATATCGATAAAATGAATTATGCAGGCGTAGGTTTAGCCTTGCAACAAATTGATGGGAAGGTGGTGGATAGATTTCATCAGAATAAACAAATTGTGTTGGCTTATACTTGCAATGGCCCCAGACAAATGAGCGCTTTAAAACGAGCCGAGGTAGATGCTGTGGTGTCAGATAGACCTGATTGGTTGTGTGCTGAGTGGCGTTGAATAGATCGTCACAAAAGTTCGCCCAGTTGGCGGAACAAACTTACGATCTCTGCATCATCGGGGGTGGGATTTACGGTGCTTGGGCAGCCAGAGATGCCGCATTGCGCGGTTTGTCGGTCATACTAATCGATCGCGGCGATTGGGGCGGAGCGACGTCACAGTCTTCTTCTAAATTATTGCATGGTGGCTTGCGCTACTTGGAACAATTCGAGTTTGGATTGGTGCGAAAATCGCTACTTGAAAGGGAATTGCTTTCTAAACTAGCCTCACACTTAGTGAAGCCACTTCGTTTTATGGTACCTCTTTACGATGATTCTCGATTGGGGCCGTTTCGACTTAGATTAGGTTTGAAATTATACGATGGCTTATCGGGTCATGGAAAAATTGCATCACCTTCGCTTAAATTAAACGAAGGTGATGTTTTTAAATCTCATCTATGGCTGCGGCGTGAGGGCTTTAGGGCAGCGCTAGAGTATAGTGATGCACAGACGGATGATGCGCGTCTAGTTTTTCAAGTTGTTGGGGCCGCAATGGTTGCAGGTGCTGAACTTAGAAGTTACACCGAAGCTACGATCACACATGCTGTAGAAGAGTTGAAGAGGGTTGAATTGCAAGACGTGCTCACTCATGAAACAGTCCATGTGAAATGTCGTTCCATTTTAATGACAACGGGCCCTTGGTTGGATGCACAAGTAGGCAGGCAGGCTAAAGCACGAGAAAAATCGCGATTGACCAAAGGGGTCCATTTAATCATGCCAGACTGTGGTTTAAATAGGGCCCTCACCCTGATGGCACCTGAGGATGGTCGAGTGTTTTTTATGATTCCTTGGTATAAAAGAACATTGTTAGGCACGACGGATTCAGATTATCAAGGTGAAGTGAGTGATTGTAAAACGACTCAAGCAGAGGTGGATTATTTATTGCGAGCATGCAATGCATTCATGCAGGCAGACTATTGGAAACGTGAAGATGTGATTTCAACGTTTTGTGGTTTACGAGTGTTGCAAGCCTCCGATTCGGAGCATCCATCGCAAGCCTCACGTGAATGGAGTTTGCCCGAAATTCGTCCGGGGGTATTTCGTTCAGTGGGAGGCAAGTTGACCTCTGCACGTCAAGATGCAGTGACGGCGGTGAGTGAAATTTGTGCCGTACTTGGCAAGCAGGAGCTTAAATCGTTGAGCCATGAGGTTGACTTGCCGAGTGTTCCCGAAGCAAGTGGCGACTATGCCGAACTATTGAATCGAGAGTTTGGCGCTTTGAATTTGGACGATGAGGTGATCGATAATTTGGTGTATCGTTATGGTAAAGCGGCTCGAGGTATTTTGCTAGACTTACAGGATTCGCCTGAACGGGCTCAGCGCATATGTGAAGAGTTGCCTTTTATTGAGGCTGAATTCGACTATATATTGAATAATGAGATGGTGGTAAGACTGGAGGATCTTTTGCGCAGGCGTTTGCCACTGATGATTCTAATGAGGTATTGCGAGTCGGTTTTAAATAAAAGTGCCGAGAAAGCAGCTCAGATTCTGGGTTGGGATCAAGCTCGGATGGAACTTGAAATGGCTCATGTCAAAGAGCAATGGCAATGTACCACGCCATAGCTATCGATTTAGGCACGACGTCCATCAAGTGTTCTGGATTAAAGGCGGATGGAGAATTTGAAGTGTTGTTCAGTCGAGAAGCGCCGCCATTGCAATTTGATCACCTGAAGGTCAGGGGAGACGCGGAAGCGTACGTTCAGTTGGCGTTGCACTTATTGAGTGAGGCTAAACTCAAAACGACGAAAGGGTGTGTTTTGTCGATAACCAGTCAACGCTCAAGTTTTGTGGTATGGGATCGTCAAAGTGGCCAAGCGCTGAGCCCGCTTATTTCATGGCAAGACAGAGAGGTGAAGGCTCCTATGTCTACACATTTGTCCCAAGCGGCTTTGCAACAAAAAACAGGTTTGATAGCTTCGCCGTATTATCTGGCAAATAAGTTTAGATCGTGGTTGAAAGATCATGCTCAAATCAACTGTCAATCTTGCTTAGTTGGAACCATGGACAGCTGGCTTATTTGGAAGCTGAGCGGTGGTGATGTGCATATCACCGATGCTTCAATGGCCGCGCGCACATCGCTTTACGATTTAAAACTGGGCGACTGGTCGCAAGAGTTGTTACAACATTTTGAGATACCAAAATTTTATTTACCCGAGGTGGTCAATTCATGCGGGTTATCTTATCAGTTAGATCAGCATTGGACATTGGTCGCCATTAGTGCCGATCAATCGGCTTCATTGTTGGGGCAGGATGTTGAAGAAAGCACGGTATCGGTGACATTGGGGACAGGAGCCTTTGTGTTAAGTTATGATGCTATAGACTTTAATACTCCAAGTGGCTATCAACACGCTTTGCTTTTTCGAGATCAAAACAGTCATTATGCGAGTGAAGGTGCCATCAATGGATTGACGCGATTATTGGAAATCAGTCAAATACAATGGTCGGGAGACTCTTTGTTAAAGACAGCTTATTTTGCGAGACCAGATGCAACCGGTCTGGGAGCTCCTCATTGGCGACCTGAATTGAGTTTTTATAGCGATTGTCCTGATTTTTTTAAACAGAGTGATGCAATACGGCGTTCTATCGTGATGGAATCAGTCGTGTTTAGGCTACAGGAGATGATTGAGGCGTTAGCTTGTGAACAAAGCCAGATTCTTGTGGCGGGAGGTCGCGCTTGTGAACCTTCGGTTCTGTCTGCTTTAGCTTCATTGAATGAACGACCAGTTTTTTTGTCAGGAGTCGCGGAATCAACTTGTCGTGGCGCTTTGCGGTTGACCGGTCTTGAAATGCCTAAACTTGCACACCAATTGATTAGAGCGAAAAAAAATGAAGCGTTTAAAGAAAAATTTTATAAATGGAAAGAATGGCTGTCATTACAAATGCAATACTCTTCATTAGTCTAATAAAATAGTATGAACTCTTCCTTCGCACACGAACACAATCGCAAGGCTTGGGACGCCATGGCCAAAAAGCATTTGCGTTTTACGCAAGCGGCGACAAAAGTCGACTATCAGCTTGCGACACAGAAGTTAGCCCAACAAGATTGGTTGGAAGGTGACATTAACGGTCAAAAAATTTTACTTCTAGCTTCTGGTGGAGGGGCACAAAGCGGATTGTTAGCCTCACTCGGGGCAAAAGTAACCGTGGTGGATATCAGTGCAGAAATGTTGAGGCGCGACCTTGAATTGGCCAAGGAATTGCGTTTTGATATTCGAGTGATACACACGTCGATGGACGATCTTTGTGCCTGTGAGAGCGCATCCTTTGATGTGGTGATTCATCCGGTCAGCACTTGTTATGTTCCAGATATTCGTCCTGTCTATGCTGAAGTTGCGAGAGTGTGCAAGTCAGGTGCCATTTACATAAGTCATCACAAACAGCCTGCGAGTCTACAAGCTGCTGCTTTGCCTGAGAAGAAAGGTTATCTGCTGCAAAGGCCATTGGACCTAAAAGATCCATTGCCCGAAGTTAAAGGCGCTTTATTTCGTGAAGAGGGCACCTTGGAGTATGTTCATAGTCTTGAAGTGATCATGGGAGAATTGTGTAGGAATGGTTTTAGCATTGAGGATGTGAGAGAGCCATGGCATGGTGATCCGCATGCAAAACCCGGAGATTTTGGGCATCGCAGCCGCTTTTTGCCGCCTTTTCTTTCCATAAAGGCAAGGCGCAAAGAAATGAGGAAAACACAATTGATTTTTTGAACACCGTGGTGAGGGTATTTTGAAAAATGATCACGAGCAAAAATCAAGTAGTCGAAGACCGAGCGCTGAATGGACTTTCATAGCAGCTTCGATTATTTTGCGCGATCATTCGTTTAACTCCTCCACTGCTCTGTGCACATCTGAGCCCTCTATGGTTTATAGAAAAGAGGCTTTGCATCATCTCTTTGGGTCAACATTATAAGACGCGTCAATTGTGGCGACCTACACTAGAGAGCTTTATGAGGGGAGACTTTTCATCAATTGAGTCATGGTCATTGATTGGAGCGCTTGAATTCTTTTGCGGGCGAGAATGGTTTTTTGTTTAGCTTCTTGCGGATGTTGTATGAGATTTAAAAGAGTGGGAGTGATTGACTTTACTTCATCTTGATGATCCATATCGAAGAGCCAGTCTCCTAAACCTATGTCTTTCCACATCGTGCCTTTGCTGGTTTGTTCTTCCCAGCGACAAATGACGGCGGGAATATCGTGTCCGATGCACATGATTGCAGAATGGAGTTCATGTCCAAACAAACCTATGCTTTTAGTATAAACACTAATGGCTTCGTCTGTTAGCCAGTAAGACTCACGCCATACGACTTTGCTTTTGATGCTTGGCGGCAAGCGATCGTAAAGCAGTTCTTTTCCCAATTTGATTTGGGTCACGTCCTCTGGACAGATGAGCACTTTAACGTCAGTATGTTCGACAATATTTATGATCGCCTCCCTGAGAGGAGCGTGATCTTGTTCTTTCATCGCTTCATTTCTCTGATGTCGGATAGGATCAAAGGGGGAGTTTTTATTTGGAATCTCCCATGTGGGGGTATAGCGCAGCCTAGGTATGCAGCATATAAAATTGTTTTCTTTTAGACCTGTTGAGGTTAAAAATTTTTCGGCGGCGGCGTCATTTTTTAAATCACAAGCAAAAGCAGCGTCAGGTGCGAAGGCCATGTTGGGTATTGAAACGCCTTTGTCCTTAGCTATAGCTAGGGATATAGAGTCTCTGAAATACACAAAGTCAGCTTTGTTGAGCAGTTCTACTGAAGAAGACATTTTTTCTTTTGAAATGGGATGAGCCTCCCATGATTTTTTTAGAGGGAAGGTGATCCCATATACGCCAAAGGGTTTGCCTGTCGATTTTGACCAATGGCGAACATCTGATTCGGCCACAAATGAGGCTCCTGAACCATGCAATAAGAAGTCACATTCCAAAAAGGCCCGTGTTAAATCATCTTTTGATTTGATGATGTTAAGTTTCTGAAACCGCGTGCAGAGCATTTCCGACACACCGTTGTCAACACTGCTTGGCCATAAAGTGACTTCTACATTTGGAAAATAGAGCTCTAGCAGGGTTAAAATTCCGGGGGTGTGGCCGATGTCTCCGATATTGATGGTTTGCCATGAGGATCTGAGCAAGATTTTTTTTCGGAGGGCGAAAGCTCCTTCTAAAGAGTGGATTAAGGAAATGAACGCACTCGATTTTAAGAATGAATTTTTAATGAAATCTTGACGTTGGAGCATAGTGAACCTCTTTTAACCTTAAGTGTGGTTTGCGTAGGTAAAGTTCTAAAGGTCACCTGATTGGACAATTGAAGTTGCCTGTTTTTAATTTTATAGACCTAAAAGATATAGATTTTGCACTTCTAGGGCGTTCAAGGCTTTGTTGTAAATTCTAATGTCATCCATGGAGCCATTTAGGGTATTTGCGTTATTTAGCGCGGTGCCTATCCTCAAACTTTGAGAGCCCGTTTGAATGCCGTTCCAGTTTTTGGTGTTAGAGTTATTCAATAAGCCATCTATGTAAAGGAGAATTTCATTGTTATCAGGATCTAATACGGCACAGATATGATGCCAGTTGGCATCGATGATGGCATTGGTGGTTCCTGCTACCCAATGCATGGTTGAACCATCATAGCAAAGAACCGAAATCGTATTTGTGTTATTTCCTCCAGCGTCAGCAGTAGCTGACACTGCGTCGTCAAACCAAATGAGCAAAGGTTGTTGTGTGGTGTGAATGCCTTTGGTGATGAAGTCGTAATCTTGTGTGGTGGTGTTGATTCTCATCCAAAAGGAAAAGGAGATGGTCGTCAATTCAATTTCATCGACATCTCCAATGGAGATGTATTTTGAACCATTGAAGCTATAGGATTTGTAGAGTTTGCTGTCGATGCTGTCTGTAGGCAAAACAAAATTTGAGAGTGTGCCCTCCCTAGCATTTTCAGTTGAGTCATGAGCTGTTGAACCGCTTTCATCATCTAATTTCCAATGGCTGATTAAATTGCTCATTGCGATGGCGTCGATAGTGGTGAAACCGTTGCTTTGATTTAGGATTGACCATGAATTGCCATTGCTGATGACCGACAAATAGGGCAGAAGGGTCATGTTCGCAGGCATGTTGAGACGTTCGAAGTTGTCAATAAATCCAAATACTCTTAAATCATAAGCGTTGGATTTTTTCTTAATTTGAAAAAGCCTATTTGTGTAGTCCTGAGCATCGGGAAGAAAAATATCGACATTTGCTCCGGCTGTGGTCATGTCCGCATAAACAATAGAGTTGTCTTTGATGCAGGTGTTTGAACTAATCGTTTCAAAACTCATGCCAAATGAACCTGAAGTGTTTAGGGTCGAGACTGCATGGTTGGTTCCTATCATGAGTTGTCCGTTTTCAATAATGGCATTGCCTTGAACATCTAAATTTGCGGAAGGACTGGTCGTGCCAATTCCCAATCCGACTGAATTTAAAGTCATTTTGTGAGATTCATTTAAGGTGGTGTCGAAATGAATAGTGCCATTTAGTCCGCCGACATCAGCATTGAGTTGGAATTGCACAAACGCAAATTTTAGGAGTATCGCGAAAGTAACTTTGGCTATGAATAGGCTTTTTACGAGCAAGGATTTATGAGTTTTTATATGGCCAATGCAACCAGTTTATTATAGATAGTAACAAATCAAGTTATTTGGAACAAAGAGATGATGGTTGATATCCGCGTGTGACAAGCTGCGCAGTGCAGGTATTTAATTAAAAATTTAAAATAAAATATGGCTGTGCAAAGCAGAAGCGGATGATGGCTTTGTTGGAAGTCGAGTGAATCATGACTAAACGTCTGCGTCCGAATAAGGTTTAGTTGGGTTTAATCCTTGACGGGATTGTTTTCATTCATAATTTCTTTGTTATAACTTAATTTCACTAAATTTAGTAGGAGCTTTTTGATGATGAAAGTTTTTGGGAAAGCGAGTCTTTCTGCACTTGGCATGACGATGGCCTTGCAAGGCAACGCGATGGCAGTGGATTTCCAAAAAGATGTCTGGCCCATCTTGTCTAGCACTTGTTTGAAATGCCATGGACCTGATTACGTTGATTCACGTGGTAAAACAAAATCGGCTAAGGGCGAATTGAGAATTGATAACAAAGAAATGTTGCTTAAAGGTGGTGAGAATGGCAAGGCTGTCGTTCCAGGGAATCCTGAGAAAAGCCCCATGTACAAATCTACAGTTTTACCCGAAGGACATGATGACATCATGCCTCCAAAAGGCGATCCTTTGAGTAAAGCTCAAACGGATGTTATTAAAAAATGGATTGAAGGTGGCGCGGATTTTGGCGCTTGGACGGCTGCAACCAAGGCCGAAATAGATAAGGCGCAATCTTCTAAATAAGATTAGATTTAACTGAAGTATGAATCTCGAGCTCCCTTTGGGAACTCGAGATTTTTTTTTATTTCAAAGCGCCCCCTTCACATAAATCACCCCTCCGTTAAACTGAGAGTCCACACCATCCTTTTGGGTCAGATATGAGTGAATTAAAACCCTTTACGCTAACTATTTTTGGTGCATCGGGGGATCTTGCGAAACGAAAGCTTTATCCTGCTGTGTATCATTTGTTTGAAGACGGTTTGATCGGAGATCAATTTGCGTTGATTGGTTATGCTCGGTCTGAAATGCAGGCGGATGGAATTATAGGTTATGTGCAATCGGCCTTGACGGAGTTCATAAAAGGGTTTGACCCCAATGGTGAATGTTGGCAAAGATTTAAAAAGTTGCTTTACTATGTTCGTGGTGACTACGATAAGCCTGAAGGTTATCAAGAGCTTAATAAGCTAATAAACCATTTGGAAGATGTGTACAAATCGCATGGCAACAGGGTTTTTCATATTTCTACGCCACCTTCTATTTTCGATGATATATCAACACAATTGGGAAGCAGTGGCATGGCGACTTGCACGACCGCTGGACTTTGTTCCCGTATTGTGATAGAAAAACCTTTTGGCCATGATTTGAAAAGTGCTCAAGAACTCAACCGAAAATTGGGCGGTTGTTTCTTGGAAAAACAAATATACCGTATTGACCACTATTTGGGCAAAGAGACGGTTCAAAACATTTTGACGTTGCGCTTTAGCAATATCTTGCTTGAGTCGGTTTGGAATCATCGTTACATAGATCACGTTCAAATCACGGTTTCTGAAGAGTTGGGAATCGGTAAGCGCGGTTCGTATTACGATGGCGTTGGAGCCATGCGCGACATGATGCAAAATCATTTGATGCAACTGTTATGTATCACAGCGATGGAGCCACCTAACAATATCGATTCAAATGAAGTGCGCGATGAAAAAGTAAAGGTCTTGAAATCGCTGCGCCCTTTCGATATGAAACATTTGGAAGAGTGCGCTATCCGGGGTCAATATGGTCCTTCTACTGATGGTCGTATGGAAGGTTATTTACAGGAAGAGGGTGTTCCAGCAGATAGTTATACAGAAACTTATGTCGCATGCAAAATCAATGTTGACAATTGGCGTTGGGTTGACACGCCTTTTTATTTGCGCACAGGCAAAAGGATGAGTGGACGTTATAGCGAAATATTCTTGCAATTCAAAAAAGTGCCAAGCAAATTTTTGGCGACATCAATGGTTTGCGTCCCGATGGTATATTGGTTCGGATTCAACCCAATGAGGGAGTTAGTTTGTACATGAAAGCAAAAACCCCGGGCGCATCAACGAAATTGCAATCGGTTTCACTTGACTTCAATTACAATAGTGCATTTAGTGAAAGAAGCCCCGATGGATATGAACGACTCCTCTATGATGCGATTTTAGACAAACCGGCGTTGTTCATTCGCGCTGACGAAACAGAGACGTCTTGGTCCTTTTTTCAACCTCTGTTAGAGCATTGGGCGAAAGAGCGTCCCACCGATTTCTCAAATTATCCGGCGGGAACAATGGGCCCAGAAGCTGCTGAAGAATTATTGCGTCGTGATGGACGCGCTTGGCACGATTCGAAGTTTTAAGTAAGAAAGATAAATAAAAAAAGCGCCGTTGAGTGAAGCTCAACAGCGCTTTTTTTTTATAAGTCTAAATTTATTTAAAATTGACTTTTATTCTTGCCGCGGCAAGGTTTGCGGCCATGATTGGCACGTTTTGTTTTTCCATAGACCAAAGTGTGATTGCGGCGTTTTTTAGCCATTTGTAGTCCCTCAAGGTTTTGCTTGGGACGCAGGATAAAGCCACTTTTAATCCCTCAATGAAATCACGGGTCATTCACCTCAGTTTTGAGCCAAGTGCCAATTTTGGGTTTTAAAAATTTGGCAATCTTGG
>Ga0172372_10004946_pt1 | contig 18763 bp, 14 predicted proteins | sample LakKiv5m_2_FD_114544 | JGI IMG/M metagenome (GOLD analysis project Ga0172372, IMG submission 114544) | Freshwater microbial communities from Kabuno Bay, South-Kivu, Congo - kab_092012_9.5m | ecosystem: Environmental > Aquatic > Freshwater > Lake | place: Democratic Republic of the Congo...
AGCTTTTTTTTATTATTCCTTTGTTAGTTAAAAGAATTACGTTATCTTTGCACCCCTAATTTCAGGGAAAAGTATAATTTTTTAAACAAAATTTACCGTGAACACATTAAGTTACAAGACATTATCGGGTAATACTGAGACAGCTAACAAAAAGTGGTTTGTTGTTGATGCAGAAGGACAACCTGTAGGGCGTTTAGCTAGTAAAATCGCGAAAGTTATTCGTGGAAAATATAAAACATGTTATACTCCTCACGCGGATTGCGGAGACAATGTAATTGTTATCAATGCTGAAAAAGTAGCTTTTTCCGGTACAAAATTGATAAACAAAGAGTACGTTAGATTTTCTGGTTACCCAGGTGGTCAGCGTTTTACTTCTGCTGAAGAAATGTTAAAAAATCATCCGGAGCGTTTAATTGAAAAAGCAGTTAAAGGAATGTTGCCTAAAAATGCTCTTGGAAGAAAATTATATACGAATTTAAAAGTATACTCCGGAACTGCTCACAAACATGAAGCACAACAACCGGAAGTATTGAATCTTGATACACTTAAATAAATAGAATGGAAGTAATCAACGCATTAGGAAGAAGAAAAACAGCAGTAGCTCGTGTATACCTAACTAAAGGAAAGGGAAACATTTCTGTAAATAAAAAAGGAATGACTGAAGCATTTCCAATTGATGTTCTTCAAGCAAAAATTAATCAACCGTTTCAACTTACAAACACAGTAGGTCAATACGATGTTAAAGTAAATGTTGCAGGTGGTGGAATTAATGGACAGGCCGAAGCAATTCGCTTGGGAATTTCGAGAGCGCTTGTTGAACTTTCTGCAGATTATAAACCGTTATTAAAGGTTGAAGGTTTGATGACTCGTGATCCAAGAATGGTAGAGCGTAAGAAACCAGGTCAACCAAAAGCACGTAAGAAATTCCAGTTCTCTAAACGTTAATCGTTTAATTACTGGTTGTTTAGCATCCAAATACAGGAGCACCTTGGTTTTTTCCACCCTCCAGTATTGATGATTTAATTAGGAACGTAAACACATATATATGTCTAAATTATCATTTGAAACATTATTAGAAGCGGGTGTTCATTTCGGACACTTAAAAAGAAAGTGGAATCCAGCAATGGCTCCTTACATTTTTGAGGAGAAAAAAGGTATCCACATCATTGATTTGAATAAAACAATTGTTCACCTTGATCAAGCATGTGCTGCTATGAAGCAAATTGCGAAATCAGGTAAGAAAGTATTGTTCGTGGCAACGAAAAAACAAGCAAAAGAAATCGTAGCTGAGCGCGTTACTAAAGTAAATATGCCTTTTGTTACCGAGCGTTGGTCTGGAGGAATGTTAACAAACTTCCAAACCACAAGAAAGTCAATCCGAAAAATGACCTTAATTGACAAAATGAAATCGGATGGTTCTTGGGATACCCTTAACAAAAGAGAGAAGTTATTTAAGACACGTCAACGTGAAAAACTAGAGAAAACTTTCGGTTCTATCGCAGACATGACACGTCAACCAGCTGCTATTTTTATCGTAGATATTCTAAAAGAACACATTGCACTTGCAGAAGCTAAAAGATTGGCGATTCCAACTTTTGCAATGGTAGATACAAATTCTAACCCTAAATTAGTGGACTTCCCAATCCCAGCGAACGACGATGCAACAAAATCAATTTCATTGGTATTAGATGAAATTTGCAACGCGATTAGAGAAGGTTTGGAAGAAAGAAAAAATATGAAGTCTACAGACAAAGAAGAAGCTACCGTAGCAGCACCAGTTGCTGAAACTACTTCAGAAAGCTCTGCAGAATAATCGTCTAATTTATAAATACAGAATAAAATGGCAATTACAGCATCAGATGTGAATAAACTGCGCCAGCAAACAGGTGCAGGTATGATGGACTGCAAAAACGCATTGGTTGAAGCTAATGGTGATTTTGAGATGGCAGTTGATATCTTAAGAAAAAAAGGTCAAAAAATAGCTGCTAAAAGAGGTGATAACGAAGCAAAAGAAGGCGTGATTCTAGCTCAAGCTTCTTCTGATTCTAAAACTGGAGTGATTTTAACCCTTAATTGTGAAACAGATTTCGTAGCAAAAAATGATGGTTATGTAAGTTTGGTTCAGTCATTATTGGATTTAGCTTTGGATAAATTACCTGCTTCAGTAGATGATTTAAAAGCATTAGCATATGACGATAGATTATCTGTAGCTGATAAAATTACTGAGCAAATCGGTGTAATTGGTGAAAAGCTTGACTTGTCTAACTACGCAGTAGTGAAGGCTGAAAGAGTAGTTGCTTATAATCACCCTGGAAATCGTTTAGCTACTTTAGTTGGATTTAATTCAAACTCAGAGGCAGTGAAGGAAGCTGGACGTCAAGTTGCAATGCAAGTAGCAGCAATGGATCCTATTGCTATTACTAAAGATGGTGTTGACGCCAAAACAATTGAAAGAGAATTAGAAGTAGGAAAAGATCTTGCTATTCAAGAAGGAAAGCCTGCTGAAATGGCTGAGAAAATTGCTCAAGGAAGACTTAATAAGTTCTTTCAAGAAAATACATTGTTGAGTCAACAATTCATCAGTGACAATAAATTAACAGTTGAACAATTCCTTACGAACTCAGAAAAAGGATTAACCGTAACAGAATTCAAAAGATTTTCTTTAAGTTAAGAAACGTTCATTTAAAAAAGCTATCGAAAGATAGCTTTTTTTTTACCCTAGAGTCAATAAAGAAATTACATTTGTCTTAAGATTATTATGAAATATAAACGGATACTTTTAAAACTAAGTGGAGAATCCTTGATGGGCTCCAAACAATTTGGCATTGATAATCAACGATTGGCTGAATATGCAGATCAGATTAAAGAAGTACTGAGCACCGGAATAGAGGTAGCAATTGTAATAGGAGGAGGAAATATTTTTCGAGGTGTTCAGGCTGAACAAGGTGGAATGGATAGAACCCACGGAGATTATATGGGTATGTTGGCGACCATGATTAACTCAATGGCTTTGCAGGCAGCGTTAGAATCAACTGGAGTAAAAACCCGGTTGTTATCAGCTATTGAAATGAAAGAAATTGCGGAACCGTTCATCAGACGTAGGGCTGTTCGACATTTAGAAAAAGGAAGAGTTGTTATTTTTGGAGCAGGCACAGGCAATCCTTTTTTCACAACTGATTCAGCGGCTTCATTGCGTGCAATTGAAATAAATGCAGATGTTATACTTAAAGGTACGCGGGTAGATGGGATTTATACCGCAGATCCTGAAAAAGATAAAACTGCCACAAAGTATGATACGATAACTTTTGATGAAGTTTACGCCAAAGGCTTAAATGTAATGGATTTAACGGCTTTTACGCTTTGCAAAGAAAATAATTTGCCTATAATTGTTTTCGATATGGACACACCAGGTAACCTGAAAAAATTATTGGACGGAAAAGCAGTGGGAACAACAGTTTGTAATTAATTTTGCGACATGACGGAAGAATTAGAATTGATTTACGATGAATTTAAGGGGTCAAATCAAAAGACCTTGGATCATTTAGAGAATGAATTAATAAAAATACGAGCAGGTAAAGCATCACCTGCCATGCTTCAAGGAGTTATGATTGAATATTATGGCGCAATGACTCCATTACAGCAAGTTGCGAATGTAAACACCATGGATGCCCGAACAATTGTTGTTCAACCTTGGGAGAAAACCTTACTCAATGATATCGCCAGAGGAATCATTAATGCAAACTTAGGCTTGAATCCGCAAAACAATGGCGAGCAATTACTAATTGCCGTTCCGCCACTAACCGAAGAAAGAAGAAGAGATTTGGTCAAAAGAGCAAAGTCGGAAGCTGAACACGCAAAAGTTGGAATTCGCAACCATCGCAAAGATTCTTTGGATATGATCAAAGATTTAAAAAAAGATGGTCTATCCGAAGATATGGAAAAGGATGCGGAAGAAGAAGTTCAGAAAATCACGAATGCTTACATTAAGAAAATCGACGATTTAGTAGAGATTAAAGAAAAAGATATTATGACTGTCTAACAGTCTTTTTTATCCGCTTTAAATTTTGCAACCGCGCGAGAAAGTCTATCGTTAATAGCCTTACCTATTCCTTCATCAGGTGCTGACTCAATATAAATATGAGAGAATTCTTGTCTGTCCATTTCGTGTAAGGTAGCGTAAAGTTTCCTTGCTGCTTCGTTAAGATCTCCTGATTCCGTCAAAATGCGAACATTTCTAGCGGGGATTTCCTCTAATTTTTTGGAAATAAAAATAAAACCAACATTCTCCTCGTATGTCTGATTTGGATTATATAAACTACAAGGTGTTGAAGGTGCATAATGGTATTTTACCATACCGCTAGCAACAGGAATCTTGTCTTCATGCACTTTTAAACCCGGTAAATAACCGAGATGTTGTCCTAAATCTTCGGGTGTAATACTTCCTAATCTATAGATTACCACTTCATTTCCTTCAATCCCAATAATAGTAGATTCAATACCTCGTTCGCATTCTCCACCATCAAAGACATATGAAATCTTGCCATCTAATTGATCAACAACATGCTGCGCACGAGTTGGACTCAATTTACCGTATAAATTTGCACTAGGTGCAACTACAGGAAATCCTAATGATTTAATTATACTTAGTGTATTCACATTATCTGGAATTCGAACGGCAACTCTGTTATTTCCTGCTGTTATTAATTCGCTAACTATGGCAGATTTATTCATTAAAAATGTAAGTGGACCTGGACAAAACTTTGTCGCCAATTCTTGAAATATTCTTGGAAACTCTTCAACATATAAATGAATTTGTTCAATGGAATCCACATGTAAAATAAGTGGGTTAGAGGCAGGTCTTTTTTTTACTTCAAAAATCTTTTTTACAGCGTATTCATTGGAGAAAATAGCTGCTAAACCGTATACCGTCTCTGTAGGAATGGCTACTAGTTCTCCTGATTTAAGTAAGTTTACTACTTCTGTGATATCATTTCCAACCTTGGTCTTCACGATTACAAATATACGTCATTTCACTAGCTTCGAAAACTCATTTTTTTTCAATGCATTGAGTGATTTGTGCTATATTTGTTTGTTTAAAATCAATCTAAATAAGATGAAACTTGTGTTGGCAGATAGCAACGATTTGATTCGCATTGGATTACGCACTATTTTGACCAGTGAATCAAAAGCTACAATTGTTGGGGAAGCTCAAAATGAGAAAGAATTACTAACACAAGTAAAATCATTTGAGCCTAATCTTGTATTGATTGACTATACGTCTGATGGTTTTTCAATTGATGTTATTCCGAGGTTAGTTCAATTGAATAAGGCACTTAAAATTATTGCCATTACGCCTGAACAAAGCGCCCAAGTTTTGGTAGATGCGTTGCGCTCTGGGGTAACTAGTTATGTAAAGAAAGATTGTGATTTAGCTGAAATTCAAGATGCTGTTAAGGAAACGAGTAGGGGAAATAAGTTCTTTTGTGGTCAAATTTTGGAATCAATTCAGAAGGCAAACATAAATGTTGACGATTTAGATGTTGGATCCTTTTCATGTGAAGCAGTCGTTCTCTCTGATCGTGAAAATGAAATTATCGTTTTGATTGCAGAAGGTTTAACAAATGAACAAATAGCAGAGCAATTGTTCTTAAGTAAACATACGGTTAATACACATAGAAAAAACATTATGGGTAAATTAGGCGTGAAAAATACGGCAGGTATTGTGATGTATGCTGTAAAAACTAATCTAGTTTCTCCAAATAAGTTTTTGTTTGCTCCAACTTATTAAAATTGAACAATCAATTTTAAGTTAATTCTTCTGTTGGTCAGGTAATTTGGTACAGAAAAAAACGTCCCGTTCACATCTTGTATCCACTGTTTAGATAATACATTTCGAATACCCAGTAAATTGAAAATTTCCAAACTTATCTCTGCCGATTCAAATTTTCGCACCCAGTTTTTGTTGTGGTTTTTAACTTGTTGACCCAATAAGTCATATGCAAAACCTATGTCTACTCTAAAATAAGACTTCATTCTCAAAGTATCCTTGAAGCGTTCTTGATCAGGGGGGCCATATGGCAAACGAGAACCATATTGTAAACCCATCTGAACGGAAAATTGTTCCAATCCTGGCATTTGGTCTTGAATCAAAGTTCCGATTGTTAGCAATTGATCTGTGGGTCGAGGAATAAAGCCTGGGTAAATTATAGCTGAATCAACCACTATTTGATCTTCTGAATATCCAAAAAGGATTTTATCACCGGCAGCATTGTAATATTCTGTATATGAATCGCCTTCGATATCTTCCTTTACAGACATTAGCCCAATTTTAAAAAAAGATTCAATGCCAGAAACAAATTCTCCGTTAATGTTGGCATCAATGCCATATGCATATCCTCGTGCGTTGTTGGTTGCGTAATAGCGCGTACGGACATTGTCTATTTCGTATGGGTTGATATTCCACAAATATTTATAATAAACTTCCGAACTCAATTTAAAAGGTGTATTTCTTCCCCACAATTGAAAAAAGTAGTCGGTACCTAAAATAGCATGGAGAGATTTCTGCGATTGTACATTTAGTTGTAAGTTACCGCTAAAATCTCTGAATTCTCTGTAAAATGGGGGTTGATAATACAGCCCAGAAGCAAATCGATAAACAACTTGTCGCCTTATTAACTTATCATTTTGAACCATGTATTTTCTTGGAAAATATTGGATCGACATACGTGGTGTTATAAAAAGCTCTTGGTTAACAGAAGTGTAACCTACCCTTGATCCAACAGAAATAGCCCATCTGGCTGCAGATTCTTCCAAAGTGTCAATCCATATTCGTTTCTCTACTTGCTTATTGGTGAATTTTTTATAAGGAACGACAACTTTAAAATCTTTTTTAAGTGACGAATGAATAAAATTCCATTGTATAAAGGCGGTTGACCGAGAACCTTGTAAGTTTGCTCGGTTCTTAATGGTTTCAAATAACTCCACTACGTTCGGAGAACCTTGGGGTAAACTGTAGCCTGCAGAGTCGAGCAATTTCCACTCACTGAGCGTGTCAGAAAATTGATCAAGTTGAAAGTTCACACCCCATTTGAGCTGATGCTGCTCGAATGTGTTACTAGTTTTTATAGGTTTGAATCTGAATTCTCCTTCGTGATACAAATTTGCAATATTTGCCCTTAAGCGATTTCTACCGTGGTTCAAAAATGAGCCCACTCCCAATACAGCAATGGAATCACCAAATTCTTCTTTGGAAGGATCGGTTTCTAGTTGATTGATGTAATATTGACCTAGTACGTCAAAATATTCCCTTTCGTCGGAGTGAAATACAGTGGAATAGAAATCTAAATTAAGCTGTTTTGTTGGGCGATATTTCAGTGCTATTCCGCCCATACTCGTTTCAAATTTCGTTTGTTCTTGCCCCTCGAAATAAATCATAAATGTGTATGCCTCATTTGCTACACCAAAATCTGTTTTTTGAGTTTCAGGACTAAACCTAAAATTATTCGAAGAGTAATGTCCAAGTAGCACTAAATCTGTTTTTTCATTCAAGGCGTAGGTTCCGAGAAATTGTGCATCCATGAAAACAGGATTATAAGCACCTTTTGTCGGCAACGAATTCAAAAAATAACCATTTGATCGATACCGTGAACCAACTAAATAATTGAAGCGATGATTAACCCTTTGACCGACATAACCTTCAACGCCAAGCAATGAAACTATTCCACCGCTTTCAAGACTATCAGGAGATTTATAGGTAATATCTAAAACTGAGCTTAATCTATCTCCGTAATTAGCTTGAAATCCTCCGGCTGAAAACTGAAGAGATTGTACGAGCGAGCTATGAATAAAACTCATTCCTTCTTGTTGCCCACTTCGCGTTAAAAATGGACGATAAACTTGAAACCCATTAACGTAAACAAGGTTTTCATCATAATTACCACCCCTAACATTATAGTTAGAAGTCAATTCATTATTACTTGTGGCGGGTGTGCTGTAAACTAGACTCTTTTCCACGGAACCTGTAATTTTTCGGTAGTCTAAAGGTTTCAAGTATTCAATTTCAAAAGGGTCTTTTTTATCCTCTGATAGGTTTATTTGCCCAATGCTCGCAACGTCAAACTTTATTATTTCCAAAAATTTAACCTCATTTTCATTTACAATGCTTTCCCTTCGAATCGTTTGTCCATCGTAACGATACCTTAATTTCAAAGTGTCTCCTCGATTTGCAAAGAAAGAAAATGTTCCTGCTGAATCAGTTATAAAGGTGTTTCTTTTGTAAACGGATACATCAACCAGTACTCCAGGTAAGGGTTTGTTGTTCTTCGATATGCATTGGCCATTGATTTTTACAAGTTGAGCAAACGTCGAAAACGTCGAAGTAAGCATAATTACTAGAAAAATCTTAAATTTCATTACGTGCAAAATTAAACCTTTAACGTGTTATTTTCGTATTTATTTTTTGACGTTTTGTATGCCTTTTTTTAAAAGATTACCTTTGTATTAGTTAGCTGCCTAATTTGAAAGATGTACTTTGTGTAATCCGCTTCTAACAGACGACTAATTCAAAAAATAAATTTCAATTTGAATAGCCATGCAAACAGTTTATTCACCTGCGAAGCAAGCAAAGAAGTTAACCACCTATGAAACTATTATGGCGACCACCGGAGGTAGCAGCGAAGCTAATTGCAAATGACCGATAAAAAACAAATTAAATATATATGAAAAATACCTTGTTTGTACTTTCAATTCTCTTAAGTTTCAATACCATTAGCTTTGGTCAATTCAGTCCTGAGCGGTTTTTGGGTTATCCTGTTGGAACAAAATTTACGCGCCATGATCGTGTTGTTTCCTATTTTCAAGCATTAGAAGCTAATTTTCCGAAGGAAGTAAAAACTGAGTCTTATGGAAAAACCTACGAAGGAAGAGAATTACTTACTGTTTTTATTGGAACAGAGGAAACTATAAAAAATCTAGAAGGAATTAAAAAGAATCACGCGCTTTTGGATAAAGAAAATTTATCAATTGTTTGGCTCAGTTACAATGTACACGGAAACGAAAGTTCGGGAACAGAGGCTGCTATTGAAACTGCTTATCGGTTGGTAACGGATAAAAAAGAGTATTTGAAAAACGTGTTGGTTATCATGGATCCTTGTTTGAACCCCGATGGTAGGGATCGATATGTCAATTTCTATTACCAATATGGAAACGCACCTTATGACGTTCATTCATTCTCAGCAGAACATAATGAAACTTGGCCAGGGGGTAGGCCTAATCATTATTTATTTGATCTAAATCGAGATTGGGCATGGATGACACAAATTGAGTCTAAACAGCGTGTTGCAGTTTACAATCAGTGGTTACCTCATGTGCATGTAGATTTTCATGAACAAGGAATAAATGAACCATACTATTTTCCTCCCGCTGCTGAGCCATACCACGAAGTAATCACCAATTGGCAACGTGATTTTCAAAAGGAAATCGGTAAAAATCATGCTTCCTATTTTGATAAAGAAGGTTGGATGTATTTCTCTAAGGAAATTTTTGACTTATTATACCCAAGTTATGGGGATACCTATCCAACATATAGTGGTTCAATTGGAATGACTTATGAACAAGGAGGCAGTGGGCGTGCTGGATTAGCTGTTATTACTCAGGTTGGGGATACGCTGAAACTTACTGATCGAGTGCAGCATCATGTCACAACCGGCTTATCGACCGTTGAAATGGCATCGAAAAATACACCTAAGTTAATTAAGGAGTTTAAATCTTTTCACGGAAACAAAAATTATAAATACAAATCATTTATTTTGTCAGGAGAAGATCAACGGCTTGCGTCCTTGTTAACCTTACTTGATAATAATCAGGTCGAGTATAGTTTATCTGTAGAAAATAATTCCGCTAAAGGGTATAACTATAATTCCAAGAAACAAGAACAAGTGAAACTAACTGGAAAAGAGGTTATAATTTCGACCAATCAGCCAAAGGGTACTTTGGTAAATGTGTTATTTGAACCAAAGACATATTTGTCGGATTCACTTACCTATGATATTTCTGCTTGGACCTTACCCTTTGCTTACGGTTTGGAATGCTGGGCCTCCACGGACTACGTTAAAGAAGGAGGAAAAAGAAGTCATGTTAAAACGGTTATTACAAATTCACTTGACCCGACGGCATACGCCTATGTAGTGGAGTGGAATTCGTTTCAATCGGCAAAATTTCTTGCTCAAGCGCTCAAGGCGGGAATGAGGGTTTATTACAACGAGAAATCTTTTGAATCTCAAGATAAAAAGTTCAATGAAGGCTCGTTGATTTTTATGCGAACAGAGAACAAGGTGTCTGATTTTATCAATCAACTAACTAAAATTGCCAATGAGCATCAGCTAACAGTTAGCTCTATAAAATCTGGTTTTGTGGACAAAGGGGTAGATTTTGGTTCTTATTCAGTTAAACCGATTGAAGTTCCTACTATTGGTGTGATGATTGGTGAAGATTTCTCTTCCTTGAGTGTGGGAGAAGTTTGGCATTTTTTTGAACAACAATTGAAGTGCAGTACACACCTAATTTGGCAATCCGACTTAGATCGCTCATTAAAAAATATCAATACATTAATAATTCCTGAAGGTCAACATGGATTATCTGAAAACCAAACGTTTTTAAATTGGGTAAAAGATGGAGGTCATGCCATTGTGATGGGAAATAGCGCAACTGGATTTTGTAAAGAAGAATTTCGTATATCTGAGAAGGAAATTAAAGACTCAACAAGTGGTATAGGATATGCGCAATTGGAAAGAGAACAAATTAGTTCAACCATCATTGGAGCAATTTTTAATACGCAGCTAGACAATTCACACCCATTGTCCTTCGGATTGAATAAATACCACACCTTAAAACTTTCATCAACTGCTTATCAAATGAAAGATGCCGCCGTAATACGACTTGATAAAAATGCACAACCAGAAAATGGTTTCGTCGGATATAAAGTTTTAAATAATCAATCGAACGCGTTAGTTGCCGGAAAAACTTCTTATGGTCGCGGGAATATTACCTTTTTAGTCGATAATCCATTGTTCAGAGGATTTTGGGAACAAGGAAAGCAACTTTTCAGTAATGCCTTGTTTTTTGAATAACCAAACAATGTGAAATATGTGTTTTTGACTGCGCATTGTTGATAACTATAATTCCTTCAATAGTTGTTTACTTCACATTTTTAATTATATTTAACAAACTTAAATAAAACTAATATGGAAAATTTAATTAAAACGGTGACTGATGCTCCGAAAATGGCTGAAGGTATTCTTCAGGTAAACACAATTAATTCAACATTAAATGATGTTGAAGGTAATGCAAACAAATGGGTAGGATTATCTTACCAAGTTGCATCTCTAATATTTTTACTTTGTGCAGTTTATAATTTTATCGATCCGTTTATTCATGATGGTTTGAAAGACTTAGAGGGTAAAGATTCAGCAGGAGTTGTTTTAGGGTCGATTATTTGGCTTTATGCTGCGTTTCCAATGGCTCAAGCCATAAGAAATGCTGGAGAGTCTTTAGCTACTTCTACGGAACCTATATTGGTATTTGTTTTTAGAGATTTTATCTTGGCGAATATAAAGTTAGTTGGTCAATTATTGGCTCTTTCAGCATTGTTTGCGGCATTAACTTCATTGATTCATGTTGCTGCTGATATTAAAATGGATCGTGTAAGTTCTTGTATGGATGAAACAGTTATTAAGTGGATATATGACATACCTATGACAGCAGCTTCAGATTTTGCTTACTTTTTTGGTTTTGAAAATTTAGCAGATACTATGTTAAAAGGAATGACTTCTTGGAAAATTAGTCATGACGGCCACGTTCAAAGTATGTCAGGATTAGTAGAGGTTGGATATGCTTTTTGTTCGGTTATTTTAATTTTAGTTAACATGTACATCTCAATTGCTATTTATAGCGGATTGTACGGTTTAGGTTCAACTTTCTTAAACTTTATCAAAAATCCATACTGGCCGGTAAAATCAGTATAACTCAAATAAAATTGTTTAAGGCCTCGAGAGAGGCCTTTTTTTTTGAAAAAAAACACATATATTTGCATCGTATTTGAAAAGCTCAAGTACTACATAATAATTATTTAAAGAATATTGGAATGTATTTAGATTCAACAAAAAAGAAAGAAATCTTCGCTAAACACGGGGGTTCTGAAACTAACACCGGTTCAACCGAAGGTCAAATCGCATTATTTTCATTTAGAATTAGTCATTTGACAGAGCATTTAAAGAAAAATCGTAAAGATTATGGTACGCAAAGAGCACTTCAGTTGCTTGTTGGTAAGCGTCGTAGTCTTTTAGATTATTTAAAAGGTAAAGACATTGAAAAATATCGTGCATTAGTAAAGGAGTTAGGATTACGTCGTTAATTCATTCGCTAAGAAACGAAATGATTTTATTGAGAGGGGACATTCGGCTTTGGTCGGGTGTCTTTTTTTTGTTTGAATTGTATTGAAACCTATTACGTATCTGCGAAAAATTTTGCTTCTCTCCTTGAGGAGAGAGTGATTGAGGTGACAATAAAGTATATGCTTGATATGAAGAATAAATGAAATGAAAATTTGTAAGAGTCGGAAATTTAGTTGAGTGTTAGATAATAACATTATATTCAATTCATCCCCCTCTGCCCCCTTCGAAGGGGGAAACCCAATATCATTTCGAATTAAATAAGTAAATAAATAAAAATGAATATAGGTTTAAGAAAGTCAATGATTACCGGCGGCAAGGAGATAAGCGTCGAAACCGGAAAATTGGCAAAACAGGCTGATGGGTCTGTAGTGGTGCGCATGGGCGACACTATGTTATTGGCAACAGTAGTTGCGGCACCTGACGCGAAAGAAGGTGTGGATTTTTTACCGTTAACAGTTGATTACCGTGAGAAGTATGCGGCGGCTGGAAGATTCCCAGGCGGATTCTTCAGAAGAGAGGCGCGTCCATCTGAAACTGAAATTTTGGTGATGCGTTTAGTGGATCGTGCTTTACGTCCATTATTCCCAGATGATTATCACGCAGAAGTTCAGGTAATGATTCAATTGATGTCGTATGACGGAGTAAATAATCCAGATGCCCTTTGTGGATTGGCAGCTTCATCAGCAATTGCGGTGTCAAATATTCCATTTAACGGTCCAATGTCTGAAGTAAGAGTAGGGCGTGTGGACGGTCAGTATATCATCAACCCAACAATGGCTGAAATGGCATTGTCAGATATCGATGTGGTTATTGCCGGAACGATGAAAGACATCAACATGTTAGAAGGTGAAATGCAAGAGATTTCCGAAGCTGAATTGGTGGAGGTTTTCAAAATTGCTCATGCCGCAATTAAAGAACAATGTCAATTCCAATTGGACTTAGCAGCTGAAATTCCAACAGCGAATCCGAAGAGAGAATATTCGCATGAGACACACAACGAAGAGGTTAAAGCGAAGGTTTACGAACTTGCGATGGATAAATGTAAGGATGTTGCTCGCATGGGATTAGCAAATAAAGCGAAGAGAACCGAATTGTTTGACGAAATCAAAGCAGAAGTTAAAGCTGCATTTTCTGAGGAAGAATTGGCAGAAGTTGGAAAATTTATTTCTCCCTATTTTTCAGAAGTTAAGAAAAAAGCAGTTCGTTGGGTAATGTTGAATGATCGCAAGCGCTTAGATGGACGTAACTTTGATGAAATTAGACCAATTTGGGCAGAAGTTGATTATTTACCAATGGTGCACGGTTCTGCTGTATTTACAAGAGGTGAAACTCAATCCTTGACAACACTTACATTAGGTGGTAAAATGGACGAGCAATTGATTGACGGAGCGACATTTGCGGGAACAGAAAAATTTTTGTTGCACTATAACTTCCCTCCTTTCTCAACGGGAGAAGCAAAACCACTTCGTGGAACGTCAAGAAGAGAAATAGGTCACGGAAATTTAGCGTTGAGAGCTTTGAAAAATATCCTTCCTGATGATAATCCTTATACAATTCGTATCGTTTCTGATATTTTAGAATCAAATGGCTCGTCTTCTATGGCGACAGTTTGTGCAGGAACATTGGCATTGATGGACGGTGGAGTTCAAATCAAAGCACCGGTTTCTGGAATCGCTATGGGATTAGTAGCTGATGAAGGTAAATTTGCAATTCTTTCTGATATTTTGGGTGACGAAGATCATTTAGGTGATATGGACTTTAAAGTTACAGGAACAGCGAAAGGAATTACGGCTTGTCAGATGGATATCAAAGTAGACGGTTTACCATACGAAGTTTTAATTCAAGCATTAGAACAAGCAAAAGCTGGTCGTTTACACATTTTGGGTAAAATCACTGAAACAATGCCTGCGCCAAGAGCGTCTTTGAAACCGCAAACTCCAAGAATTGAAGCGTTTAACGTTCCGAATGAGATGATTGGTGCGATTATCGGACCTGGTGGTAAAATTATTCAGGCAATGCAAAAAGAAACTAAGACAACGATCACCATTGAAGAACTTCCAAATGGAGAGGGTAGAGTGCAAATTCTATCGAACAATGGAGATGACATGAATGAAGCCATTCGTAGAATCCGATTAATTGCTTTCCCTCCTACAGTTGAAGAAGGTGCAACATATACAGGTAAAGTGAAATCCGTAAAAGATTTTGGTTGTTTTGTTGAAATTTTACCAGGAACCGACGGTTTGATTCATATTTCAGAATTCAACTGGGATAAAGTTGCGAAAATGGAAGATGTTGTTAAGGAAGGTGATGTTCTTGATTTTAAAGTTGTTGGAAAAGATCCAAAAACAAAGAAATGGAAACTTTCAAGAAAAGTTCTTTTGCCAAAACCAGAGCGACAACCAGAAGCTCCACAAGCATAATTAACATCCTTAAATAAGTTATAAACAAAGGCGGCTTCGGTCGCCTTTTTTGATTTTCAATTTACACCTAAATCATAATGATTGGTTACCTTTGAAAAAAAAATCAAAATGCGAACACTTCTTTCCTTCATTTTAATCGTATCGATGGGGTATTTTTCATTAGCTCAAACCTTAGAGTCATTTAATTTTTCAGGAGCATTGAATGCAAATGGATGGTCTACACACAGTGGGATAGCAGGCCAATTTCAAGCCCTGACTACACTTTCTGATTGCCAAAACAGTTTGTATTTGCAAGGCTTTGATCCAGCGGCAGGTAATCGAACAACTTTTACTGCTGGTAATACTGAGGATGTTAACAAATCAATTTCAGGAATAACGGGCATTGGTTATTATTCTTTTTTACTCAAGGTTTCAAATACTACTGGATTATCAACGGCTGGAGAGTACTTTACTGGTTTCGGTGGGACAGCAGGAGCTTCTGTGACTGTTTTTGCACCCAGAGTTTTTGTTAAGGCAGGAGTAACGCCAAACACCTTTTCTTTAGGTGTTCAAAATACAACGGGAGGAACTCCAACACCGACTCCTACATATTCAAATGAATATCCCGTAGGAACTACTGTTTTGGTAGTTGTTAAACTAGATGCGACAACTTCTCCGATTCAAGCGTCACTATTTATAAATCCAACAGCAGGTGCATCTGAGCCTATTGCTACTGTTGCGAATTCAGCAGGTACTTTTTCTTTTGCCAATTTCGCCTCTATTTTTTTGAGGCAAGCTGGTTCCGCCACATCTGGAACTGGAAATCTTCAAATTGATGAAATTCGAGTAGGCTCAACCTGGGAATCTGTTACTCCAGCATGTCAGCAAATACTTACTTGGTATCCTGATGCCGATGCCGATGGTTTTGGAGCTGCTTCACCTATTTTACAATCTTGTTGTCAACCAGCAGGTTACGTATCGAATAACAATGATTGTGACGATAATAATGCATCTATCAACCCGAATTCTGTTTGGTACGCTGATTTAGATGGGGACGGGTTTGGTAATTTAAATTCCACTCAGACTTCATGTATTCAGCCCCAAGGTTATGTTTTAAATTCAACTGACTGTGATGATAATAACTCAGGTGTAAATGCACTTTCAACTTGGTATCAGGATAGCGATAATGATGGTTTTGGAAATGCAGCAGTTTCAATTTCGAATTGTGGTCAACCAACAGGATATGTTTCAAATAATACAGATTGTGATGATTCAAACAATCAAATCAATCCAAATGTAACTGAAATAGCCGATAACATCGACAATGACTGTGATGGACTTACAGATGAAGGATTCGCTTTGTTAACATGGTACTTGGATAATGATCAAGATGGTTTTGGTGGAACTGATTCTATTCTGTCCATTTTATCGCCTGGAGTAAATTATATTTTAATTGATGGTGACTGTAATGATCAAAACGCTCTTATAAATCCAAACGCTCAAGAAGTGTGTGACGGAATTGATAACAATTGTGATGGTTTTATTGACAATGGTTTAACTTTTACAACTTATTATGCTGATGTTGATGGAGACACCTATGGCAATCCAAATTCATCAATCTCGGCTTGTTCACCACCAACAGGTTATGTATTGAATAATACAGATTGTGATGATACTAATTCGGCAATTAATCCGGGAGCTACAGATATTCCAATTAATGGTATAGATGAAGATTGTAACGGAGCGGATGCTCCTTTAGTGCCATTAAATTTGGGAATGTACCAATTCGCAGGAACCGTTGATTGCGCGACACAAGATAATGCAGTAACTACACAACCGCAGGGTGCAACTTTCTCATTGTTTAATGGATTAGGAACTACTTGTGCAGCGGGTGGAGGAGTGTTTAATCGTTCGGGATGGAATGGTCTTAATACAGTTGAGTTAACGCAATATAATGAATTTTCAGTTGTAGCTCAAGAGTGTAAAAAGTTGAACTTAGACCGTGTGGCTTTCAAATTCAGACCAAGTGCTTCTGCCGGGTCACCAATTTGGCATCTCAGATCTAGTATTGACAATTTTGCTACTGATATTGATTTTGGAACTGGTGTTAACGTGAATAATGCGTATTTAGAAGATACAGTTTTCTTAGTTAACCATAACAATTTAGATCAAGTAACTTTTCGTTTTTACATCACAGAAATGTTAGGAACCACCACAACTTGGAGAATGGACGATGTATCGCTATACGGAAATATTATGAATGTTACTCCTAAACTTTATTACGCTGATGTCGATGGTGATGGTTATGGAGATGCAGCAAATGACACACTTACTTGTACACAACCAACTGGTTTTATTCTGGATAATTCAGATTGTAATGACCAGAATCCATTGGTCAACCCGATAACTGTATGGTATTTTGATGCCGACAATGATTTGATTGGAGATTCAACAGTTTCTTATACAGGTTGTATTCCTCCTACAGGCTATGTGTTAGCGGCAGGTGATTGCGATGATGCTAATCCGCAAATTTCTGGCCCAATCACATATTATGCTGATATTGATGGCGATTTGTTCGGTGATAATTCGACTGCTCAATCCTTGTGTCAAAATCCGGGTATTGGTTATGTTACCGTTGGAGGTGATTGTGATGACGCGAATCCCTTAATCAATCCAAATGCAACTGAGGTGTGCGACGGAATTGACAATGATTGTGATGGAGTTGCAGATGACGGACTTGTATTCGCAATGTATTACGTGGATGCAGATGGCGATGGTTTTGGCGATGAAGCAACTGGGGTAGAATCTTGTTCGCAACCACAAAATACAATTACTACAGGAGGTGATTGCGACGATACAAACGACCAAATTTATCCGGGAGCGACAGAAGTTTGTGATGCAGTAGATAATAATTGTGATGGAAATATCGACGAAGGATTGACCTTTATAATTTATTACACAGATTCGGATAATGACGGATTTGGTACTGGTTCAACAGGTTCAAGTTTGTGTGAAAATCCTGGACTTGGTTTTAGCACGAACAACCAAGATTGCGACGATACAAATGGTCAGATAAATCCAAACGCAACAGATATTTTAGGTAATGGAATTGATGAAAATTGTGACGGAGTAGATGGTATACTTGGAATTTCAAACGAATTATTCGTGAATTTTGAATTGATTCCAAATCCTGCCTATGATGTTGTGAAAGTGTCGATTTCTTCCTCTGCTTTGATTGGAAATTTATTGATTCAAGACATGAATGGTAAAACATTGAGTGTTGAGAAAATAAACGGACAAACAACATTTTATATCAATGTAAATCATTTAGCACCCGGAATTTATTTGGTGATGTTAACGTCTTCAAACGGTACGATAACTAAACGTTTGGTGAAGAATTAAAACGATTTTAGTTTTTCGTTTAAAAGCTGTGTGGGTAGTCCCATGACATTTGTGTAGGAGCCTGTAATGCTTTCAACTCCAATGAGACCAATCCAGTCTTGAATTCCGTAGGCACCCGCTTTATCATAGGGTTGGAAATGATCTACGTAATGGTGAATCTCATCGCTCGAAAGGATTTTAAACCTAACCTGTGTAATGTCACTGAATTGAATTGAATTATCCAAACTCATTACAGCAACTCCGGTGATAACTCGGTGTTCATTACCAGAGAGCATGGTTAAATATTCCACAGCTTGTTCTCTGTTTGCAGGTTTACCCAGAATCGTTTGCTCGAAAACCACAACAGTATCTGCGCAGATGAGAATGTTTTCTTTCGCTAAATTTGGAAGTAAGTGAAAAGCTTTTTTAGTAGCAAGGTCAACGGCAACTTCTTCTATTGGTACGTTAGGCTCAACAACCTCTTCTATTTCAGGTGTAATTACTTCAAATGAATAACCTAACTCTTTCAACAGG